>Ga0187827_10000704_pt1 | contig 51577 bp, 53 predicted proteins | sample ETNtaG_39_FD_167969 | JGI IMG/M metagenome (GOLD analysis project Ga0187827, IMG submission 167969) | Marine microbial and viral communities from oxygen minimum zone, Eastern Pacific Ocean - ETNP2014_SV_150_PacBio MetaG (Illumina Assembly) | ecosystem: Environmental > Aquatic > Marine > Hypoxic...
TCGAACTAACTACCGATTCACATCCCACGGGCGGAATGTACTCCATTGTCGGAACCGCCTTACCTCCGGAATGAAGGAAAACATCTTCACACGTTTCTCCACGTATAGCACATACTTCATTTCCAGATTTTCCGCTCATACCTCTAACATTCTTACAGGAAGCATCTCGGTTAGTGCAGCAGGACGCTCTAAACATGCCCTGCCCTTCTTGAGCCGAAAAAGTTTTGTCACAACTTGCTAAGGATATTCCACCCGGAAGGACAGATTCAATTTGTTTACAGTGTAGATTTTTCCCTTGACAGACCTCGTTTCCGTTAGGTCCGGGTATGGGTCCTTCTACAACTCCACAGTCGTTTCCTTGGGCCGAGGGTGTGGGCCTAGGAGGCGTTGGTGGCACTGGAGTGCCTCCTCCTGTTCCATCGCACATAGGCTTGCATCGTTCTGCCTCACAGTACTCGTTAGGACCACAGCAGGTTCCTCCACAAGCAGTTGTGGGTCTTTCTCCCTTGAGTACCGGACAGGGCTTAGGGAGACAGCTTCCTTGGAAGCATTCTTGTCCTCGGTTGCAGCATGACTCTCCGCAGCGGGATTCTTTCTCTCCGCAGCCTAACGTGCACTTATCGTTGACGCATTCTTCCCCAGAAGGACACATCACGCCTCCGCAGTCGTCCTTGATAACGCATTTACCGCTGCTGCACTTTTGTCCTGGCCCGCAACAGTTGTTGCCGCAACTGATGTGGTTCGCAGAGCAGAGCTCTGCGCATTGCGTTTTTTCGCATTCTCTTGAGGAAGCGGCTACCTTGATGGTTGCCAGGAATTTCTTGGCATCAGGGTCTGGCGGAGGAGGTGGGGGCGGACTTGGCGGCGGAGGCGGAGTAGGAGGAGGCGTGGGAGGTGGAGAAGGCCTTGGCGTAGGCGGGGGCGTAGGAGGAGGCGTGGGCTTGGCAGACGTTGGCTTCATATTCAAGTTTATCTTGCTTATTTTTCCTAGCCACATGCCAGAGCCTATAGTTTTTGTCTGGTAGCCAGGCATTTCTATTTTTACTTGTCCAGTGGCTGCAGATCGGCGGAACATGTTTGAATTTAGCTTTTTTCCGTTGATAATCTCGCCTTGCGAATTCCATTTGTATGTGAATGTTGTCACCCCTTGGCTGTTGGCAGTGACCTGGACTTTTTGGCCATCAGGAAGGAAGTAGGTAAGTTTGGCACGAAGGCGCACTACCTTCCCATCCTTTTTGGTGTAGGTGGTGAAGACTGCTTTTCCGGTGTCAAAAGGCACACCAACGGGCTTGGTAAGATGTTGTGTGTGGGATGTTTTTCCCAAAATTTGAATGTTGACAGGGTTGATAGTGTGGCCGGCAGATTTTGGCACAAACCAAAACGAGCTTCCTAGAGAGGAAGGTGTTTGTGAGACTTTAACGCTTCCATCAGAACTGGTGGAATGGTGCGTGGTTCGCACAGGTGGACCGTTGTGTACGACTTCGTAGACATCCACAGGGACGCCCACAATGGGCTGGCCTGATTGTTTGTCTAGAAAGCGTACGTTCATTTCCCGTGGCGTATCTAGAACGCCCATGCCTGTGATCAATCCTCCGGTGGGTGTGTTCTGACGACCACATACTGAACTAACCCCTCCTCCATTGCGGATTTTGTTGTTGCGCATTATGACCGTGTTTCCAGGTCCTTCACACGCGATGGCTGTCTTACATCCTGTGAAATCGTTGTTCTCAAAGGTAATCACAGAACCGGATGCTAGGAAGTTGCAGGCGTGGGGCGCGTTAAACACACAGTTCTTTATGGTTCCTCGAGCGTTGTTCATGTAGAGATTGTGGCTGCTTCCTACACCTGAGAGGATATGATTTCCTCTACAATCCAATGTGAAGCCCATTTGTGAGTTCGTCTTAGCCTTACCATGTATGGAGAAGCAATTTCTAGCGTGGGATTCCCAGTCGTATATCAGAGCCTTGGTTACCGCGTAGTTCCCGTTCCAGTTCAAGATTCCTCTGTTGAACGAACAAGAACCAATGTTGATCGGGACACTTGCGGTAGGTACGGGCTCTGGCTCGAGCAGGGTCGAAAAGACGCCTCCGTAGCCTCCGCCTGTAGTACGGTAGGGCTTGTAGCCAGGATGATCAATATTGACCACATAAGCTATAAGTATCGTTCCATCCGTTTCCCGGGGAACGGGTCCAAGATTCACAAAGGCTTCGCCCGTACTTTTGGTAACGGCAGAATACTTTTCGCGTCTGAACTCCAAATTTACCTTCACACCACTTAGGGCCTTTCGAGTTTGCTTATCCTCAACAGATATGATCGTAATTATTTCTACCGGAGGGCCGGTCGTAGTCGTCTTGGCTGGGGAACCACAGCAGATCACTTTTGCCTTGAAGGGCGCATCCGTACCCAGTTCCTTGTTTTTGTGCTGGACTAGTCTGGTGGCGCAGGTTGGAGGAGGAATGAGTGGGTTCCTTGCGTTCAACATTCCTTTGTGTTGAGGGAGCGACCACGTGTACGCGTCCTCACACGTTTGACTAGCTGCCTCACACACCTCATCTCCCGTCTTGCCGACGACTCCGTCAAGCTCCTTACAACTAGCATCTCTTGTCTTGCAGCACTCTACTTGGAATACTCCCCTGTCTGCAGATACGAATTTGTATTCCTGAGTCCACTTGTTAATTTCTGCAGCACCATTAAAGAATTTAGAGCAACCATAGGAGTCTCCCCATGGTGTGGCAGGCCGAATACCGTTTCCTGCGAAGTGACTAGCATCTACAACGAACATGGCTGCGTAGGTAGTGCTTTTGCATTTCATGCCCCTATCTCGGCAGATGGCATCTCCTGTTCCGTCGTTAATGTCGACTTCAATTCTGTTGCAGCTGCCGGAAACTGGCTTCGGAGTTTTTGGATCAGGGCAGCAGTTTGCTTTTACAGTGCCCCGGTTAATTTTCGATACCTCAATCTCGCCAGACTCAAGCTGGGCAAGGCGTTGAGCGTTTAATGCGTATGAGCAAGGCGCGCTTCCAGACAGTTGGCGTATGGTGTCCCATCTTTGACTCTTGTGTACAAAGAGGGATTCCACCATTGCCTCTGCTTCGTATGTTGCAGAGGTGCACACCATGTTTTTGTTCTTGCATAGGGTATCTCCGGAAGTTCCAACGCCTCCAGATACTTCCCGACATGTCGTGGTTTCAGAGCCTGGATCTTCCTCCAGCTCGAGCAGTGCGACGGAGACCAGGTTTGGTACGGCTTCTACCGAGGGCGGGTCCCTCAGTGGAAGCGTAAGATCGGAGACATGTACCTTGCCCTTGAAAATTTGGAAGTCTGCGGACCCAGAAGTGCCACTCTCGAAGAACACTATTGCCTTGCCGATATCGACGGACTCTCCCTCGCTAAGCGTCACTATTTTTTCTTCTTTGACAATTGTGCAGTCTTCTTTCAGGCACTTTTTTCCTTGGGCGCAGCAACCGTCCCCGCAGACGTATTGTGATCTGCCGAGAAGATCCTTACCTTCACAAGGTTCTCTAGTAACGCACTCTCCGGCCTCGCAGCTTTGCTCTTGTGTGCAGCAGTTGTTGCCGCACTCGCTTGTGGGACGACCAAACGCGTCTTGAGGGCAACCAGGCTTCACACACTCTCCTGCGATGCAGGTTTGGTCAAAAGTACAACAGTTGCTCTCACCACACTTTGTCATAGGCACACCAGTCATAGGATCAGGAGAACAGCCAGGCATACACACACCATTCTCACACGTTTGGTCAGACGGGCAGCAATCATTCTCACCACACTTAGCCATCTTCACATTCGTCATCGGATCAATAGGACACTCAAACGGAACGACACATTCGCCGTTCTCACACTTCTCACCCTCCATGCAGCAATTGAACTCGCCGCATTTGGCTGTTGGCAGGAAGGTGAAGGGATCAGGCGGGCACTCAAAGGGTACCTCCTCTGGTTCGGGATACTTCACACAGCAGCTTACCGCAGAACGCTTATTGCCTTGGGTATCAGTAGTCATTCTTCGCTCTCCTTGAGAGTGCATAATTGCTACCCATGAACCTGTGTAGACCGGAAAGCACCTAGCGCGAAGGTCCATCAAGTTCACCAAATGTCCGGCGCACGATGCGTATTGCGATCCACCCATAATAGGAGACCATTGAAGGTGTGGAGGATCGTTAGCCTTGGGAAGTTTTAGGAAAGGATCTGAAGGATCCATCCATCCGAGCTCTGCACATATGCTTTCAGTATACCCTTCCTGGCAGCACATGGAACTTCTCTCGGTGCAGCAGACCCTATTGTAGTAATCTGCTCTTCCAGACATGAAGAACCGTTTAGGATTCCTTTTAGCGTCACACGCTTCGTCAAGCGCGAAAGGATTGTAGATCCCTTGACGGTGGGCGTCAAAACAGTGATACGAGTTAGAACGGTGTTTTCGACCGCTAGCACAACCCAATTCTTCACATTCTCCGTTGTTACATTCCTCATCCCACTCGCAGCAGGTTTCACCACATTTGGTCTGTTCTCGTTTTTCACACCAGTTAGGGTTGATGCACTTTCCGTTCCTGCAAGTTTGGTCACTCTCGCAGCAGTTAGCCCCACACTCTATCTCTGCAGGCATTCCGGCCATAGGATCTCCTTGCATGCACTTAGGAGCGCATGTTCCTTGGTAGCATCGTTCGTTGTACGGATCACAACATCCTGAATTTCCGCAAGCTATACCCGGTTTTTCCTGCGGACCAGACATGGGGTCGCTACCCGTCGGATCTGGGTACATCGGACATCGTGCACAAGACGGTGGCGAGTTTGGCTCTGCACTATTGAGGCAGTACGGTGCTGCCTCATTACAGCACGTTATCTCACCGTTCATGCCCTCACATTCGTATCTAGGTTCTGAACACAATGGACAGTCTCCACAGTACGCGTTGTGGATAGGGAAACCGGTTCGTACGCGCTCTCGCACCTCTTGGTAACATGAGAACTTCTTGCCGCCCGCCTTGACAACGTACGCGCAGTTAGTGTCAACGATGTCTGAGGGGTGAGGAATGTCTCGAGGGTATTGGCACGTTCTTGTACCGTCTCCGAACAAGATTATGACCGTACCCGGAGTGACGCGTGTACCGACAAGCATTCTTTCAACACCGCACTGTCCTGCAGGTACTTGGTACTCGGCTATGACAGCGAGAGCGCTAGCTAGAAATACGACTATTAAACCTACCGGTATCAAGATGTGATAACGGTTCCCCCTTTTTTTCACAATGAGAATGCGGCAGTCGTACGGGTATATAAATGTTATAGTCTTATTCAGTCTTAAGCAGCTGCGCCTGCTTCATGTCTTCTTTTTGTAATAATAAGGCGTGAATGAACAGTATTACTATGGCTAACTCGAAAAAGCCATTAATGTGCCTGCCAACACCTGTAGCAGACAGGTTTCTTAAGACAGTGATGACGCTTTCTACCACGAAAATTATGACGCCGATAAAGATAAGCTTCCAAGGCTTAGTGTACACGTGCTGGTAAGCTTCTGCTTTTAAGAGCTTAACAAAGAGCACGATCACGACTATAACCAGGATAAGGTTGTAGATAGGCCCCACCTCAGCAAAGGACTGCAATATCACGCCACCCACCCCCTCTTAATGTTGATTTGCTTGATGAGAGCTGCGATAAGAAGCATGAGTATGAAGAAAGGAAGGATGTGCGTTGCGGCAGTGGTCAAAAATCTTACCATACCCGCAGGCACCCAGCTGAAGGCTGCAGTGCCGTAGACGTCGAATGTTCTAAACAAACCCAAAAGCTCCTCGACGGCAAACAAGGCCAAAGCTGCGCACATGGGCTTCCACGCGCCTAACAATTCTTGTTTTCGTGCATCCTTAAAGATGTAAAGAGCTATGAGTCCTGCAATACACGATAGGACTACTGCTGCGATTTGCGAGATACCATAGATCCAGTCGTACATCACCATCGCCATGGACGCTAGCCAGCCGTGGACGTATTTAAATGTTTCTCACGATAACGTTTTAAAGGAGTACCACTCCTGCAGGGTATGGCGTTCTTCAAGAAAGGAATTACCATTGTACAGCGTTTACTGGATTTGGAGGAGAAACTGGAAGAGGAGGTCGCCACGCAACAGCGAGAGACCCACGCCCTTGCGAAGCTGCAACGAAATCCAGTATATGCTCAAAACCTAGTTGACCTACAATATACGATACGTTCTTTTGAGGTAGGTATTAGAAAGCGCAGCGCACGCATCGCAGATATACGAAGGGAAATACATCAACAAAGGAACAACACAGACCGAGATGTTCAAGAAATAGTGGCAAGAGTAGAAGGTAATAAAGCAGCTTAGTCCCACAACGAACCAGCAGGCAAGCCGTACAAGAATAACAAGCTAGCAACGAGTAGATCACTTCTCAGAAAGATTATTCCCAAAATAAGGAGTACGTCCACGCCCTTGTTGAGCCATCCTGTCAGGAACATGCTTACTGGAATGAGCAAAAGACCATACCATCCGAAGTAGGCGAACAAACCTACGCATGCGAGGATACCAAACAGTAACCCTCTAAGCAAGAAAAGCCAGCCTCTGCCTCCACCCATCTCGTCCTTAGCGTATTGTGCCACGAGAATGCCGGCAGGAAAGCCAAGCAAGCCCCATAACACTAGAAATTCCATTCAGCGTGACCCCATTGGACGAGCAGATCCACGCCTAGACCTTCCACCTCTAAGGGAAGATCGCACGCGCCAAAACAACTACCCAACCAGATCAGGATGGTGGCGTCAGTAGATGTTTCTAACTGCTGAGCGATCTCGCCAGCTTGGGTCTTCAGACCGTCCGGTAGCTGGACGCAAACCGTTTTTGCCTTTTCATCCTTAATGCGTTTGACCACACTATCCATTTCTAGATTGTATTCCAACGCCCCCGGGCAGACTCGAACTGCCGACCTACAGATTAACAGTCTGTCGCTCTACCGGCTGAGCTACAGGGGCATACCCTAAAAAGCTCTTCGGCGGTTTATAAACGTTTCTAAGCTTACGAGTAATCAAAACCTTTCTTTGTCGCGAACGCAAACGATCGGCGTGTGTATTCATCAATAGGCAATTCCTCTGAAGAGTCGATGCCCATGAAACCAAGATGACGCATTCTTAGATCTTCGGGAGTTCCCTGATGCCCCATCGTGTACCCTTTTCGAACATCTGTGTACAGATACACTAACGTTTCACAATGCGCAAGCGTGCCAAGGCCAAACCCGCCAAAACTATCCAAGTCTACTTCGTGCAAAGGACGGAAAGCATGCCACAATATCCTACGCACGTCACGACAGATCTCCACGCTCGCCAAACCCAACGGAACACTCTTCAGCCTATACAAGAAAGAGATCCCATCATCTAACCCTATGGGACATGCTAAAAACTCTTTCTGAATGTCCGCAGGGGCGGCTTCTTTCAACCATGTGAGGAGTTCAGGCATAACACCGCAAGACGCGCACGGAATAAAAAGATGTGTTGATCCTCCATGGTAAAAACCAAACACGTATTATAACTTACAATCATATAAAGTCCTATGGAAAGTATCACCACATTGAGAAAGGCAGGCAGTTCTTTGATTGCCACGGTCCCAAAGGAAATCATTGCATTGGAAGGACTCACCGCAGGACAGCACGTAAAGATAACCGTGCAACTAGTGAAAAAAAGTTTCTTTGGTGCTGCAAGAGGAATTGGACCTTTCACTGCCCAGGATGAGAAATGGATGGAAGGTAATCATGACTAAGTACGTCGTTGATGTCTACGTCTGAATAGAGTATTTAGATGGCTCTGACAAGGGGAAAAGGTGGCGGCGATAGTGGAGGCAGACCACCACATCATTACGTCTTCTGCCACGGTTGCAGAGATAGTTAGCAAATTTGAACGCAATGGCAAAAATTCAGACATTGCCATCCAGGGAATAAACAGTCTCTCCGCCGTTGACCCGCTTGAGCAAGATACGAGCATAGAGGCAGGAAAGATTCACGTTGCAGGAAAAAAAGAAGGAAAAAGAATTTGGCATGCTGGACGCGTTTGTTGCGGCCAACGCCAAACAAGCCAACGCCAAAATACTCACAGGCGACCCGCATTTTAAGAGATTCAAGAACGCAGTTCTATTGTGAAAGAAATGGATGGTCCGCGGTGATTTACTTTCGCTCTTTAAACCATTCGCACCGGTCCATAGCGAACATTCTGCCAATGCTGGAAAGTTCATAAGTATCTGAGCGGTGCTTAACGAGCAATCCAAGCTTAAACAGTTTCTCTAGTATCTTTTTATCTCTACGATGGTCTCTTGAACCAACAAATCGTAGCAAAGCATCCAGCGTTAGATGGCCTTTTCTGAAAATAGTTTTAGCAGTTTTGCAAAAAAGTTCTAGATCCTTTCCTTCCACGGAGGTCATGCGAGTGTCTGGGCAAAGGCCAAGCCCTTCAGATAGCCTCTAGCAACGCTTTGGCCATTATCTGTCAGTGCTATTTTTTTTCCAATCTTTTTGAGAATTTTAAAGGGATGACGAAGAAGTTTGGAGATAGCCTTTTTTTCAGCAGGATTAAAACCTTGTTTTTCCGGATTCAAGAAAAGCGAGGCTAAGGTCCGACCCTCTAGGCTGGAAAAATCGCCCTTTGCAGCCATTACCCTTACTGCATGCTCAAACTCATTTGGACTCTTAACTTCCCTCATTTTCTCTCGAGCAGCGTTTCTTATTAGATCGCTTCTAGAAATAAAGACTCCCTTCTTAACAAGCGCGTCCATCTCCTTAACATCCTGCACAGGAAATTTGGTGGGGATTATCTCAGTAACCATAGCCATTACAAAGGTATTACCATTTATATACCTTTCGTTTTAAGTCCGGAAACTTTCCGGGAAAGACTCAACACGCAGAAAAAATGGTGGTCCCGCGGACCACAGTAGGTTGGTGTTCGAATCACTGCATTTTTTTGATAATTTGGTTAGCTGCGTAAATACCCGTTATGAAGGCATCCTCCATGCCTATTATGTTGTGATCACCGATCAGGAAAAGGTTCGGTTTAATCTCGCAGTCCCACAGAACATGACCTGCGGCGTTAAAAGCAGGGTCCCAGTGAAGTTTCTGAACCAAATCATACTCAGAGAAGTATTTGCGTAAGTTAGGTTGAGGCGACAAACAATACAACAAGTAAGATCCATCATGCTGATGTGCAATATCAATTAATTCGGAATGTTGAGAAAACAATTCATAATCATCCGCCCAAGGAGGCCGGATAACTCCTCTGATGTGAAACATGTAGGCCTTTGCGGGTTTTTTTATCTTTTTAATCCCAACAAGCTTCTTTGAAATGTGTGGGGGGGTGGCCACAACCACATTTTTGCAAGACAAAAACCCTTGTTTTAATTTGACTTCATAAGCTTCCTTCTTCTTGGAAATCCTCACGACTTTTCCTAAAATAATTTTTTGATCCATGCCCGACAGGAATCTTTCCTTAAGAAAGTGAAATTCATATAGCGGGCGGTTGAAGTACTGCATCCATCTAAAGAATTCGAAAGCTGAGTATTCCTCAAGTCCCAGAAAAATAAGTCCATACATGGTTTCTGACATAAACTTCTTGCTAATTCCGTATATGCCTTCGCTCTTCACAAAATCAATTGCCCTTGCTTTGTAAAGACCGGAAAGGAATTCGTCCTCCTTTAAAGCAACAAGTTGGCTCACATTTTCGCACCTTTTTTTCAAACTCTCATAGTGCCTTCGGAATTTGTTGATTAAGTAAAGGAATTTGAGGACCTGGATAGGATGAAAAAAGGAACTAGCCGTCTTGTAAGAACCCGATCGGTCATGAAATCTTACCTTGAAAATGTTAATTTCTCTCACTTTCTTAAAAAATTTTTTGGTATGGTGATAATCATCGCCAATAAAATAAGCCCCGTAGGCGACATGCCCGTCCTCAGACATACGCAGGCGTCCACCGATATCCTCCGTAATCAATTTAAAGTTCTTGTAGCCCTTCTTGAGCAGAGTCCGGGCACAACCCACGCCAGCCATCCCTCCTCCAATAATTACTGTCTCAACAAACCTCTTTTTCATATGACAAGGAAAACTTAGCTAGTATAAAAATAGGAATGGTCCCGCGGTGATTCGAACACCGGACCTCCGCCTTATCAGAGCGGCGCTCTAACCAGGCTGAGCTACGGGACCATGCTTATTAAATGCCGACAAGGGTTTATAAACTTTCGCTCCTTGGAAAACACGTGGAAATAAAGCAATTAGCCAAAGAGCACACCATCAACCTCGCGCTAGACACGATAGCAAAAGACAAGCAAGCACTCGTCTTTGTGAACACCAAAAGAAGCGCAGAGAAAGAAGCAGAAAGTATCAGCAAAAAGACAAACCTATCATGCGAAGCGTTGGCAGAAAAAGTAAGAAAGGTGTTGCCAACACCAACCAAACAATGTGAAAGATTGTTTCGCTGCGTCCAAAAAGGAACCGCCTTCCATCATGCAGGCTTGCATTCCAAACAAAAAACATTAGTAGAAGATGGATTTCGCGATGGCACCATCAAGATCATCGCGTGCACGCCAACACTTGCTGCAGGATTGGACCTTCCTGCGTTTCGCGCAATCATTAGAGATTTGAAACGCTTTGACAGCTTTGGCATGAACTTCATACCAGTGCTGGAGTACCACCAAATGGCAGGTCGTGCAGGCCGACCCAAGTACGACACGTTCGGAGAAGCGATATGCATCGCCAATTCAGAAGATGATGCAGAACACATTATGGAAGAATACATCAATGGCGATCCAGAAAACATACTATCCAAGCTCGCAGTAGAACCGGTGCTCAGAACATACGTGCTGAGTTTGATCGTCACCAGAATCGCACGCACAGAAGAACAACTGATGGACTTCTTTTCCAAAACCTTCTGGGCACATCAGTATGAAGACCATGACGAGATCGAAGAGATCATCTCACGCATGGTGAACCTTTTGGAAGAGATAGAACAAATCAAAAAAGGGAAAACCTTGGAAGCAACCCGATTAGGAAGAAGGGTTGCAGAATTGTACATCGATCCCTTAACCGCTCACAGCCTAAGAAAACGGTTACACACGGACATGTCCGACACCGGAATGTTGTACCTGCTTTGTGATTGCGTAGAAATGAAACCCTTGTTTAGCATTCGGCAAGCAGAATATGATGACATAGAAGCCGTGGCAACAAAAGAAGGAATAGACGACATGTTCAACGAAGATTATCTTCCAGCAGTCAAGACCGCCGCCGTCTTGGTAGACTGGATGGATGAGAAGAATGAAGCATTCATCTTGGAGCACAGAAACATAACTCCGGGAGAATTACGTAACAAAATCGAAAAAGCCAAATGGTTGTCGTATGCCGCCATGGAGATTGCCAAAATTTCTGGACAGCGAGAACTCTCCAAGCGTGTTTACAAAACTAAATTGAGATTGGAAAAAGGAGTCAAAGAAGAGTTGCTCGACCTCATCCGTTTCAAAGGCATTGGACGCGTCAGAGCAAGAACGTTGTTCAACAACGGCCTCAAAACTGCCACAGAAGTGAAGCGCGCAAAGTTCGACATACTCAATCGGTTGCTTGGACAGGCAGTGGCAAGAGATCTCAAAAAGCAAGTTGGCGAGAACGTGGTCCAAAGTCGATTGGCCTAGTCAAACAACGCTATGACACCGAGGGCGATGGCAAAGTGCTCATGACTAATAATCGATTCTGTACCGCCAGCATTAATCCATTTTTGCTGCCTCTTCTCGTTTAGACGCTTTTTTAGCGCGTAGTTCACGCTATACATATCAAACCCTGCTTGCTTCATTTTTTCAGCGACCTGGGCGTACTCGTTGAGCAATGATTCTTTTGCCTTCTCCCACTGCCGGTCTTGGGTGTCCATGGCCAACAAACCAAATTCCATGCTGCCAAACAGTATGCCAAATGCTGTCCCTGCCTGGGTGCTTAGCGAGACCCCTGTGTCCGTGTGGCTTCCAGGGATGAACTCTGTGAACATTTTTCCTTGCGCAGAGAAGGAGTTTGCTTGCTCCCAAAACTTGCCCATATCGCTCTCCCTCTCTAGCTTCTCTGCTGCGCCATCATACATATCATAGAATGAGGCATAGAACTCTGCATTGTCTGTCTCTAACTTTCCTGCCCACTTTTCTAGGATCATCACACCGTGTATTGCCCATGCTTGTCTTGCGTCCATATCCATGGACGTGCCTAGGCCTAGAGGCATATAAGTTTTTGTGTGTCTAGGGTTATACCTTTATAAAACAACAGCCACTCTTCCATGGCATGCCCCTGTAGGCTAATGGATAGACTGTACCGTTGCGGTCGGTAAGATCTGGGTTCGACTCCCAGCAGGGGCGTTACTTCTTCGCTGCCTTCCACAAGATTTTGAAATATTCGCGGAACGAATCCGCCACTTCCTTTCCTTTCATCACGTAAGCAAGGTTCTTACTCCAGACAAACACGGCAACGTTGTCTCCGTGGATGTTCACCCCTGCAGGCGTGTAGTGCTTGAGATAGCGAATCTTGTTGTGCTTGCCCTTTTCGTGGGCTGTTGCTTCAGACGTTCCTCGCAGATCTTCATTGTAGATGAGGCGAAGACCGATCTTCTTGGATTCTAGTTGTCTGTTGTAGTTAAGAAAATACGTTTCCCAGGTTTTTTTGTGAAAGTCATGCCCAGACCTAGCACCAAACACCAAAATCTCTCCCCCTTTTGGCGTGTCGCGCTTTGCGTTCTCAAAAATGCTTTTGAGCCCTCGAAACCCTTCATACACCGCAGTTTCATAGGCCTCCTCAGGTTTTGCTTGTAGGGCCTTAAGCTGTGGCAGCAAGGTTTGGACGTTGCGTTTCTTTTCTTCCAAATAATCCAGCAATTCTTCGGGATTGTTGGCCTGGAAGTATTTTGTCTGAGCTTTGTTCGTGTAGGATACCAACCCTTTGTTAACGAGTCGGGTGAGCGCTTCGTACACGCGAGAACGGTGTAGTGCCGACTCTTGTGTGATCGGGCCGGCGCTGACCTTCCCCAATTTTAGTAGGGCGAGATAGACCTTGATTTCTCCTTGGGTGAGGCCTGCCTCTTCGAGCACTTTCAGATCCATACTCTTAGAAGTACCTAGCCATACTTAAAGGTTGTCCTCCTTTTTAGGACTACATTACAATTTATGTGTTCTGGGGCTAGAAATCTCCATGAAGTATGCAATGTTGTTCTTAATGCTGGCAGCCTGCACCATCCACGGTGCGGTTCCTGGCGTGAGCGAACCCGTCAGAGTAGGTGCGTTAGCGCCCCTAACCGGGTCGCTTAGCTACTTTGGCGAGGAGATGCGAAAAGGATTTGATCTTGCTGCAGAAGAAATCAACGAACAAGGCGGCGTTAATGGAAAGTTGTTGCAATTGGTCTATGAAGACACCAAGTGCGATATAACCCCCACAGTGACCGCACTCAACAAACTAAGACACATAGACGACGTAGCTGCCTTCCTGGGCCCCTTTTGCGGCAGCTCTATTGAAATAACCGCGAAGTTTGCTGAGAAAGAAAACCTTATCGGCATCACTTCTGAGACCAACTTTGGCAAACTAGGCCCTACCTATTTCAGCACGAAAAGCCTGCTGGAAAAGCAAATGCGCACTCTAGCAGAGCACGCATACAAAGCAGGCATGCGAACGGTAGGAATAATCTACTTTGACAACTTGTACGGAGTCAAGAACAAGGAACACTTTGCACATTATTTTACCAATCAAGGAGGAAGTATTGTCGGCACTGAATCCTTCCTTCCCTGGGAGAATCCAGACTATCGAACCATGATCACCAAGATGAAAAACGCTGATGCAATATTCATCGTATGGGGAAGCGCAGGAGAGGTCATCAACCAAATACGCGAACTAGGATCAAAAGCAACCATACTTGGCATTGAAGGCATTGACAATCCAGACACGTTACGTATCGCAGAAAACAATGCGGAGGGCATAGTCAGCGCCAAGGAAGAAAAAGGCACGGACGCAGTGTTTGCCTCTCGATGGGAAGCAAGATATCACGAAGAGCCAACCATGTGGGCAAGAGACGCCTACGACTCCGCACATCTCATGGCGCACCTGTTTAATGCTTGCGGTAGCGAAGAAACAGAGTGTGCGGCGGATAGGATGATCAATCTAAAAAACTACCAAAGCGTGGCTGGCCCCATCACCTTCAACCCACAGACATGGGACACGGGCAAGGACTATTACATCACGACAGTGCGAGATGGACAGGCGGTTCGTAGCTGACAATACTCTTAAATACTCGCATTCTTGCTTTACGCCTTATGAATGCTATCGAAGTTCATGGTGTGAGTAAAGACTTCAGGGCAAAAGTCAAGCCGCCAGGGCTGTGGAATAGTTTGAAAAGTTTGGTTAGTCCACAGTACAAAAACGTCAAAGCGGTAAAAAACATCAACATCCAGATCAAGCAAGGAGAGTTGGTAGGTTTCATCGGACCTAACGGTGCTGGAAAGAGTACTGCCATAAAGATGATGACCGGCATCCTGCACCCTAGCCGAGGAAAGATAAGCGTCTTAGGTTTCAATCCGCAAGAAGAAAGACAACAACTAGCCTTCCATATTGGTGCGATCTTTGGTCAACGACAGCAGTTGTTGTACCACCTACCCGCCATGGACACGTTCGAGTTGTACTCCAAGATCTACGAGCTAGAAGAGAGTGATTTCAAGAAACACGTACAAGAACTAATCAAGATCTTCAAGATAGATGAACTCGTGCACATCCCTGTCAAAAAACTCTCACTAGGCCAGCGCATGCGGTGCGAGTTTGTAGCCAGCATACTCCACAAACCAGAAGTGTTGTTCCTAGACGAGCCCACTATAGGGTTAGACATAATAGCCAAGAGAAGAGTGCGAGAATTGATCAGGAAGCTCAACAAGGAGCAAAACCTCACCGTCATCCTAACTAGCCATGACTTAGATGACATTGAAGAACTCTGCCCTAGAGTTATCGTGATCAATCAAGGGAAGGTGTTGTATGATGGCAGCATGGAAAGAATGCGCAAGCGTATCACCACAAAAATCATGGAATTCCATCTTGCAGAACAAACTAACAAACTACCCACCATACCTGGCGTCAAGATACTCATCCACACGCCTGCCTTGGTCAAGTTAGAAGTGAACAAAAAGCGAGCACCCGTACGCAAAGTGTTGAGCGCGTATATGACTGCGTGCAAAGTGGCGGACGTCGTCATCGAAGAACCTCCCATTGAGGAGATCATCGAAAAACTGTACCAATGAACCTGGCCAAGTACTGGCAGATTGCCAAGTCGGAATTCCATCATGAGCTCAGCGATAGTGGCAACTCATTCGTAGGCATAGCCATTCTCGTCGTCGTGCTGTTTGTGTTCTTACAAATTTGGAAAACCGTGTACGGCCAAGAAACAACCATCGAAGGCTTCACTATTGCACAGATGATATGGTACTTAGCAGTTGCCGAGATCATCACGTTCTCGAACGCCTCCCACAAGGTGGAGGACATCAACGAGGAAGTACGCACAGGATTGTTTAGCCTTTCTTTGCTAAAACCCATAAACTACGCGTACCGGTGGCTGGCCAACCTGTTCGGCTATGGTTCTTTTGTGCTGCTCTTTTTTGGCAGCATGGGTTTAGTGCTAGCTTGGCTTTTTGTTGGCACCATCCCCTTCACGTTTTCCTACATCCCCTTCATACTGATTGCGGTGCTGGGAGCGTTGTTCATGAACTTTTTGTTCGTGCTGATCTACGGACTACTAAGCTTTTGGTTTGAGGAAACTGAATCGCTTTCCTGGATTCACACAAAATTTACGTTTATCATGGGAGGTATGTTCATGCCCTACGAAGTGTACCCCGCATGGATCCAGCCCATACTTCACAAACTTCCGTTTAGCTACATGATGTACGGCCCTGCAAAATTGTTTGTCAAATTTTCTTTTGCAGACTTTGTCCACGTCGTACTTGGCCAGCTAGGCTGGATTGCAGGGTTGGGCATCATAGTGTGGTGGCTGCACAAAAAAGGAGCAAAGGCGGTGAGCGTGCATGGGGGTTAAGAAAAACCTCGCGTTCATCCTCAAGTACTTTAGCGTAGAGATAGGTGCGGCCATGGAGTACAAGGCTAACTTCTTGGTACAAAGCGTAGGTATGTTTGTGAACGACATCTTTTGGGTATTCTTCTGGTGGTTATTCTTTCAAAGATTCGGCAGCGTTAACGGCTGGGTCTTCCAAGATGTTGCGCTACTATGGGCGGTAACCACGTTTTCCTTTGGCTTAGGAGCAGGGTTCTTAAGACAATCTTCCAAGATTGCTCGAATGATACAAAATGGCATGCTAGATTACTATCTTACCCTGCCAAAGAACGTACTCATGCATGTCATCCTCAAATTCCACTATCCCCCTATTGGCGATTTGGTGTTTGGGCTAGTGTTAGCATTCATATTTTTACCTGAGGGAGCATGGCCGTTGTTTCTCTATACCAGTGTCTTGGGAGCGTTGATACTAACCGCATGGTCGGTGTTGGTCAATTCGGTAGGGTTCTGGCTAGGACGGTTTGAGGAGGCAGCACAAACCTCCAGAGACACCTTTTTTATTATTTCTAGCTATCCCCTTTCGGTGTTTGGTGGTTTCACCAAATTCTTCATCTTGTTTGTGTTCCCTGCAGGCATGGCAGGTGGCGTTCCCGTGGAGCTCATGAGAAGTTTTAGCTGGACTTGGCTGATCTACATGACGTTAGTGACAATAGCTTTCTGCATGCTCGCTATTGGCGTGTTCTATGCAGGTTTGAAAAGGTACGAGTCAGGCAACACGATGACGTTGAGAGGCTAGTCTCCAAGCACCCACTTCAACGCCCGTATCCTTTCTTCTTGCAAGTGCTTGGCGCTTTCTTTCTTGTGGACGGGCTCGACGTAGAAGGTGAAGTAGTGGTTTGTCTCCAAGCGCTCTATCTCTTTTGTTATTGCCTCCGCATCTTTCATCTCACTTGACACTGTCTTTTTTGCAAGCTAGGTGGTTAATAAAGTTTGCGAATGCGTAATCTGGACTAATGGATCGGTTTCCAGACATGGTTGCCTTGCTCGTCGAGGTGGTGGATGGCTATGGACGAGGTAACGTCTCCTCTCTCGTCAAAGCTTAGCGTGCCGTACACGCCTCGGTATCCCTGGACAGCGCTAAGGTATGCAGCCATGCAGTCTGTGTCCGTGACACTTTCGCAGGCTTCCATGGCCCTTGCCACAAGGAACACGCGATCGTAGGACGCGGCAACATATCCGAAGTTGGTCTGTGGCTCTTGTCCGTACTTTGCAGCATAGCGAGTGAGTAATTCTTGTGCTTGGAGCGTGCTTCTGTCTGCGTAGGCATCAACAGCAGTGACGCCTACGTTTAATCCTTGGCTTTCGTCAAACACTTTTTTGGCAGCAACAACACTGTTGCCTATAAGCTTGAAACTGTCTTGGAGGTCTAGTTCATGGTAATGCTTCAAGAAGTTAACCGCGCTGGAGGTTCCTTGTGCAGAGAACAGGATGGCCTGTGCTCCAGATTCCTTTGCTTTCAGGAGATAGCTTCTAAAGTCGGTCTCCTCTGAAGGGAAGGCATGTTCTTGGATGACTGTGCCCCCATTTGCTTCAAATCCTTTTTTGAATGCGGCAAACACGGATTGAGGGTATGCTTTTTGTTCGTAGATGATGACTATGCTGGTGACGCCTTGTTGTAGGGCTAGCTGGGCTTGCTTCCCTACGTAGTAGGTTGAGGTGGGGAAGACTCTAAAGCTGTAAGGTCCTGCATCTGAGTAACTGTCTGCAGAGGTGAGGGTTGCCACCTGTAACACTTTGTTTTCGTTAGCTACAGGAGCGATAGCAATACTTTCTGAGCTGCAACTGCCGCCTAGGAGTACGCTCACCCCTTCAATTTCTATGAGGTGTTTGGTTGCGGTGACGGCTTTTGCAGGATTGCACTCTCCGTCTTGCATGATGAGTTTGATCTGTCTGCCGAGTACGCCACCTTGTTCATTGATGATGTCTGCCCCTACCTGTAGAGCGAGAGCGCTAGGCTCTCCGTAGCTTGCAGCAGGTCCGGTGAGTGGTGCGATAACACCAATTTCTATGGCTTCTGGGCTTCCGCAGGCCAGCAGCGTTACTAGTAGTAAGGGTAGTAGTTTATGCGTTGCCATACACTAGATAAGGTAAACCCACTATGTAAATAGATTCTACCCCCAAAGGGAGTGGTTAAACAGCAAAGTTTAAATGCGCCCCACCCTTCACACGACTATGGACACCTCTACCCTAGAGCAACTCGGCCTGTCCAAACGTGAGGCCAAAGCGTACCTAGCACTGCTAGAACTTGGCACCTCAACAATTGGAAGCATAGTCAAGAAAACAGACATCCCTAGCTCCAAGATTTATGAAGTCTTAGACCGATTGATAGAAAAATCATTGGTAAGTTATGTCACCATCAAGCACACCAAACACTTCCAGGCTGCAGAGCCAGAAAAGATCGTACACTATTATGATGAGCGAAAGGCACAGTTCATGGAAATCCTTCCCCTGTTGCAGGAAAAACGCAAGCAGGCGGAGGACAAGCAAAACGTGGAGTTGTACGAAGGTAAACAAGCGGTTTTCAACTCCATCTATAATCTGGTAAGACAGGCAAAGAAAGGCGAGGAATACTTGAGCTTTAGTTTTGGTAAAGAGCATGAAGATCCAGACATTCACCGATTTTATGCCAATCTTACCTGGCGCAGGGTAGAAAAGGGGCTGAAGATTAGAGTGTTATGTCACGAAAGCGCACGCCACATAATGTTTCGATACGGAACAGACATTGCAAAACGCATCAAACTTCGCTTCACCAACTTTACCTTCCCGCAAGGAATCGTCCTCGTAGGAAACAAGCTAGTGATCGTGAACTGGGAGGACAAGCCCACAACTATCGTGATTACCTCCCATACCATCACTGAACAGTTTCGCCAATTCTTCTACGAATTGTACAAACAAGCAAAACTCTAACCAAAAGAGCTTTAAACTAAGCGTCTCCACGTTTTCCATGCTTGATTGGATCGTACTATTGGCTATTTTAACCATCGCTAGCGTGACCGACCTCCAAACCAGAGAGGTTTCGGACTGGCTGTGCTATGCTAGCGTCTTTGCAGGATTAGGGCTTGCAGCACTTGCAGGAGCGTACACTGAAAACTGGATCCCCATCATCTCTCGACTGATGGGTTGTTTGGTGTTTTTTGCCATAGGTGCCGCATTGTTCTACACAAGACAATGGGGTGGAGGAGACGTAGGCATCCTCACAGTCACGGGGAGCTTTATCGGTCTCCAACTCTCTTTGGACGGCATTTGGTTGGCGTTCTTGATGAATCTGCTCCTGTGCGGGGCAGCGTACAGCATCGTATGGCTGGTGTGTTTGGCTATCCGACACCATCACGCGTTCAGGAAACAGTTTACTGCAAGCATGAACCTGTTTAGCTGGGTAAGGTACGCAAGCGCCGCAGGCGTTTTGGTAACTTTGGTGCTGTTTGCGATGATGCCCTACTGGCCCATGCTAGCCATCGCAGTGCTCTTCCCCATACTGTTCTACTTGCTACCCTTTTCTCATGCCGTACAACTTTCTTGCCTGCAATACTATGCCAAGCCAGACAAGCTCACGTTGGGTGACTGGATTGGTGAGGATATCAAGGCAGAAGGAAAAACGATAGTGAGCAAGGAATCCACTGGCCTGAGTGCTGCAGAGATCAATAAAGTGCAAGAACTGCACGATAAGGGAAAAGTAGGTAATGTTTTGGTTAAGACAGGCATCCCTTTCATCCCTAGCTTTTTGATTGCCTTTGTTGTTACCTTATGGCACGGTTCTCTACTCACCTTTGTGCTGCACCTTCTCTTGTGAGGGAAACGCTTATATATCGTTAGACCTCGACTGAGTGAATGGATGTTCGTGATTTTATCATCATGGCAGGTATTGTTACAGTAGTCATCATTGCAAAACTAGTACTCACAGAATTACACGCCGAGATGGCTAGGGAACACGGCGGAAAACGCGGCGCATAAACGCATTCTCCTTTTTTTCTTCATCCTTACTCTTTGGTTTACTTTCTACCTTTGGCTTTTCTTCTACAGGACCGCTATCCACTGCCTGGATGGCTTCCGTCATCTTTTCCTGGATCTGGTTCATGGCATCCTCTGGCAGTTGCTTTGGCTGCCATAGCGGGAATAACCCATCGTTCTCGCTCCTTTCCACGAGTTGTAAGGCAACGTGTGGAAGGGTTTGGCCAGCAGTAACCCCGTTGTTTAAGATTAAGTTAGCACCTTGTAATCCCTTTTCGAACATTTGCAGCAATACTATGTTTGCTTTGGCGAACATAGCCCCCACCACCTCATCAGGAGTCTGTTCTAAGATAGCAACGTGTTCTTTAGGCACAACCACCATTCCATCTTCTGTCTTGATGGTGGCGATGAGCTTGTCTTCGTCCTCTTTCTTGGTGAGGCATACCGGACAGTCAACCATCCAACACCGCCGTGATCGCATCCAGATCTACGTCTTTTGGTGGGGCTGCTTGCTTGTCTGGAGGCGTATCCTTCTTTTCACCCTCGTCATCGTCTTTGTCGTCCTTGTCATCTTTGCCTTCATCAGGAGCGTCTGGCATACCATCCACCGGCGTTACAGGGTGCGGTTGGAAGAGTTTGTCATCTTGCATGCGTGGGATGACGTGGACGATTAAGTGTGGTGCTCGTTGTCCTGCAACACCACCGTTTGCCACAAAGATTGTGGTGCCTTGCACACCTAATCCTTGGATCATGGCTAAGGATATCTTTTTGCACAGGATACCTACACCTGAAGAGTCTCCTTCGCTCAGTTGTGGGTAGACACTCGCGTGTGCCTTGGGTAGGATGAGTACATGGCCAGGATTGGCAGGATTGATGTCTAAGACCGCCATGAAGCTTGCGTCTTCATACACTTTCTTTGCTGGCACTTGACCGTTAGCTATCTGACAAAAAATGCAGTCTTGTCCTTCCTCGGCCATTCGTAGAATGTGTGTCTCGACGTATTTAAGTGTTTAGGCTTAGACTGTCATGCTTGTTTGAGCCGTGCGAGCGGTGAGGGCGGGATCATCGTAGAGTATGCTTGCTATGTTGTACTTCGTGTGTTGCGCGTCCAACTCTCTGATCTGGGAAAGCGTCAGATTCACCATATGCACGCCCGGAACAGGAGGAGATTGTAGCTTCACTTGTTCTACTTTGTTTGCCGAAAAATACGCCTTCAGAGGCTTGGCCTTGGCCGTGAGGTCACCCACAATTATACTTAATTTGGCGGCCCTTCCTGGAGCTGCAGCCAGGGCTGTTGCGGGAGATGGAGTGATGGATATCTGCACAGGTATGTCATCCGTATCTCCTGAGGTAACCAGAAATTGTTCGAGGCCCTCATGGATGACTGACATAGTAAGGAGGAAACTAAGAACAGCTAAATACCTTTGCGTAATTTCTTTAGCACAGCCTTCGTGGCATCCTTCTGCTTCAACTTCTTTCTTCGCTGCCCCCACTTGCTGCGAAACGTTGCATTATGCAGAGCTTGCTTGATTAGCGTTTTTGCAGCGTGGGCAGAGTACGCATGAGGGGTTATGTTCATCACATTAGTAATCATGTCTTCTTGGGTTGCACCCAGTTGTATGCTTACTGCTAGCTTGTTTGCAAAGGTGGCAAACTCTAGCACCGTAGAGGCACTGCCTGTGCAAAACTCATCCTCTCGCATGCTCAACACAAGCTCTTCTGTGTCTGACGTTTTGTCTATGATTGCTCCGCATTTTTGGTATTTTTTGATGGTAGCAGCAGTATCCTTAGGATGGGGTTTGACGATGACGTCCGCATCAGTAACAGCGTCTACCACTACCTTGAGAAGTGGAAGATTGTCCATGCCTGCTTGTAGCATGTAACGTTGGCTGCTCAAGAACACCGGGATAATACGTTGCTTGTACTTTCTTTTTGCTTTTCTTTTAACATTATCAAAGTGTGGATTGCCTGTAACAGTAAGATGCTTTCGAGCAAAGCCTAGTTTGAGCATTTCTTTGAGTGCGAAGTCGTGTGGCAGGCATACCTTGTCAGGGAACACTTTTCCGCCACTAACCACTTCAGTAAAGAGGTCAAACACCTCTGTTTTGGTGTACTTGTCCATGACTGCCAGGCTAGGTATCTTTTTGTGCTTGGCAAGATGCCATGCCTCGGCTTCCCTGCCATAATGCACTATTTTTCCTTTTTCTCGCTGGATGGGCGTGGTAGACGTTAAGAGTGCGTCCCCCAGAGGGATGACCTGTTTTTTGGTGAGTGATTTGAAGGGAATGCCTGCCTTTTTGAGTGCTATTTTGGCCTGCCCTCGACTATCTGCCAAGACTTGGACGTTCTTGACCTTGCGAATTACAGGAATCAAGGCTTGGGCAGCGCCCATGTCAGTGCACAACACAGTAAGCATCTCTCTTGCAGAACCTCAAGATTTATAAATACGAATGGTTGGAAACAACAAAAGAGGACACTATGTTAGGCTCTAAAAAGGGGATCACACCTATTGTTGCCACGATCATCCTAATCGCATTCTCATTCCTTATCGGTACAGTAGTTATGGCATGGGGGGAAAAGTACATTGAAGATAGCGCTGACTTTGTTGAAGGAGCTCATAAAATGAGTGCAGGGTGCGATGCAGTAGAGGTGCATGCATACAGTATTGACAGCATAAATCAAGTTTGTGACCAAGATGGCACCTTCCAAGCCATCCTAGAAAACGGTCCCGACATAGCTGTCAAGGACGTCCAGATAAAACTGATAGGAACAAGGAACGTCCATACTGCAGAAAGCACGATCTCGCAAGACATGGAACCTACAGCAGTGCAGCAAGTCTCGTTCTCCCATCCAGACATTGGCAGACCACGACAGGTTAAGTTCACGCCCAAGATAGAAGTGAACGGCAATGTCGTGTTCTGCGCAGACAAGAACACGGTTGTCAAGACCTTTGATTGTTCGTGGACATGATGGAAATCAAGCTGGACTTTACCAAGTCGCTAGAGGTAAACGCGGCAAGGTATTACGAGGGTGCTAAACGAGCACGAAAGAAACGAGAGCGGGCCATACTTGCGATGGATCGTCTCAAGAACAAGGCAGCCACGGCTATTCCTAAGAAAAAAACAGTGCGAACAAAAGCTGAATGGTATGATCGCTTTCACTGGTTTGTCAGCAGCGATGGTGTGCTCTGTGTTGGGGGAAGGAACGCAGAGAGTAATGATGCTATCGTGAAAACACACGTGGAAGCCGAAGAGACCGTCTGCCACACCGTGTTTGCCGGCTCCCCATTCTTTGTGATTAAAGGTGAGGCCACCAAGACCAACATCGAGGAAGCGAGCATCGCCACAGGCGTGTTTAGCAGAGGGTGGAAGTTAGGGATGGCCTTTGCAGAGGTCCATATCATGAAAGGTCACCAACTCAAAAAAGCAGGACCACACGGAGAGAGCCTGAAAAAGGGATCTTTCTACGTGGACGGCAGCAGGGAAACGCAGAAGGTAGAGTTGAAGTGCGCTGTTGGGGTGGTGCGTGACAAAGTAACTTGCGGCCCGGTGGCAGCCATGCAAAAGAACGCCAAAAAGATAGTAGAACTATCTTTAGGTATAAAGAATAAAGAAGACACCGCCAAAAGGGTGGCAGAAGAATTGGGTGTTGATATGCAAGCAGTCTACCAAGTGCTTCCCTCTGGAGGCTTCTCATGACAGTATTGAACGAGTTAACCATCATATTAGTGATTGCAGCTGTCCTGGCCGTGCTTGCTGATCGCTTGAAACAACCACCCATCATTGGCTACATCCTTGCTGGACTCATTTTAGGTCCCTCCTTTTTGGGCGTGCTACAAGACCAACAACTCATCACGATACTGTCAGAGATTGGTATCGCTTTCTTGCTCTTCATGGTAGGACTAGAACTAGACATGCGAAAGCTGAAGGAGGTAGGAAAGATCTCGTTGGTGGCAGGGCTTGCCCAGGTCGCGTTCACCTTTGGAGTGGGATACTACCTCTTACGTATGCTCGCCTACTCACCAGAAAGCAGCCTGTACCTTAGTCTTGCCCTGACGTTGAGCAGCACAGTGCTTGTCGTCAAACTCTTAAGTGATAAACGAGAGCTGCACTCGCTTCACAGCAGGATAGCACTCGGAATTTTGTTAGTGCAGGATGTGATAGCCGTGCTAGCTCTTGGTGTACTGGGCAGCGCCTCAACGCCTCTGATGGCAGTATTGAAAGGAATCTTGCTGTTGGCGACAGGAATGATTGGCGGCACGTACGTCATTCGCCCCATCTTTAGCAAGGCAAAAAGCCAGGAAACCATTTTCATGCTCGCCATTGCTTGGTGTTTCTTGCTCAGCGCAGGTGCCGCACGTTTAGAGTTCTCTATTGCTATAGGAGGATTTCTCGCAGGAATCAGTCTTGCATCCACTGCCTACTCTGTAGAGATCAGTAGCAGGGTGAAGGCTCTCCGAGACTTTTTTGCAACCTTGTTCTTCATCAGCGTTGGTTCGCAGATCGTATTGCATACAGGATCCTTGCTAAGCATGCTCGCCCTCGCCGCCTTCGTACTTATCGGCAACCCCATCATCGTCTTCTTGTTCATGGTTATGGCAGGCTTCAAAGCTCACACTAGTTTTGTCACAGGGTTGAGCATCGCCCAGGTAGGAGAGTTTGGGCTTTTGCTCGTGGCGCTAGCCTACAACAACGGGTTGGTAAATACTGAGGCGCTGTCAGCAATCGCTTTGTTGGTAGGCCTCACGTTCATGGTCAGTACGTATTATATCTCCAACAGCCACGACATCTACAAACGATTTGAGAGATTCTTGAAACCCTTTGAGCACTTGAGCCTGACCAAGCAAACACGCTTCTTTAGAGAGCGCAACAGCAAGTATGACGTGATCATCTTTGGAGCCAACCGCATTGGAAGAGTGGTGATCAACCAGCTCAAGAAAAAGCGTAAGAGCATGCTCGTGGTGGAGTACAATCCGTCTACAGTCAAAGAATTGCAAAAAGACAAGATTCCCGTTATTCTTGGCGACGTGTCTGACGCAGAGGTCATCGATGCCGTACCGCTCAAACATGCCAAGATGGTGGTCTCTACCGTCACCGATCCAAAAGCAAGCCTACTCTTGTTGAGTCATGGCAGCAAGAAAACCAAGATCATCGTTACTGCCGAACAACCTCGAGATGCACTGATGTTATACAATGCAGGAGCAGAACACGTCATCATCCCCCACTTAATGGGCGCATTACACTTGTCCGCGCTTATCAAGCAGAAAAAACTACCCAAGGATAAGTTCAAAAAGCACTTGTACACCCTGTATAACTAATCAGGGCTTCTGCTGACTAGAAAACTTTCCTTCATACTTTGCCCTACCCTTTGCAGGTTGGACGATTAATTGACACACTTTTGTACCTTGTTTGAGTTTCAACGGAACCTTCCCAAGGTTGACCATCTCCAGAACTTGCTTGTTGTCAATACCTGGCTGCATGAAACTTGCAGAGATATGCACGAGTAAGCCCAGTCTAGCGAAACGTGATCTGCCCTCCAACCATCCGCTGAAACCCGTTTGTAGCGTCACCTTCTCTTTGGTGATGCCCAGCACCATCTCTCCTGGCTTGATTATGATGTGATCTGCTGTCTTTGCTTTGGTGACATCATGATAGTTGGCCTTTTCATCTGCCACATATTGTTTCTTGCTCTTGGTGAAGACTCTGAAGTGTTTGTCCAGAGTGAGATCGATGCTTCCCGGCCCTACTGCGTTCTTATCAAAAGGCGTGATGCGGATCTGGCCTTTCTTGATAGCCTTCAAGAGTTCTGGACGAGTGAGTACCATGCACGCTTGGGTTAAACGCTAGTATAAATTAATTGCTAGGTGTAGCACGTGCTACAACACCATTTGATATAGTTTCATACTCACTAGGAGTAGTGAGATGATACCTCACTATGTACTGACAGGTGGGCCAGGAACCGGCAAGAGCACGTTGTTGGACGATCTCTCAGGACCTGGAATGGGATCCATAGGCGAGGTTGCCACCTTCGTCATCGAAGGGGAACTCAAAAGAAAAGGAAACCTTCTACCCTGGAAAAGACTTCTAGACTTCCAAAAAAGAGTGCTAGAACTACAGCTAGAATGGGAAAACGACCATCTAAACAACCCACACTTCGTACTCCAAGATAGAGGAGTTCCAGACGGGATAGCCTACTGCAGGATAGGCGGAATAACGCCACCCTCAGAACTCACAGAAGCTGCTGAGAGAAGCAACTACGCAGGAGTGTTCTTAGTTGATCCCCTAACCGAGCTAGAGAACACCGCAGTCCGAAGAGAAGACCGAAACGAACAGCTAGAGACTCACAGAGCGCTCAGAGAGGTCTACACCGAGCTAGGATACAACCCCATACCAATACCTGCGATGAGCAGACACCTGCGACAAAAGTTAGTACTGGACAGAATACTTGAAAGCCCACTCACCCCTCGCTGTGGAGGAATGGACAACAATTATATAGGGGCAGCACCCTGCAGAGTCTATGAACGTAGAAATAGTACTAGAAAACCTCGGGTTCAGCCCGAACGAAATCAAAGTCTATCTCACGCTTAACGACCACGGATCAACCAAAGCCGGAAAAATAGCGCGGCTGGCGAAGATAGACCGAAGTAGTTGTTACAACGCGCTCAAGACGTTAACAGAAAAAGGATTGGTAAGTTATGTGGTCATCGGCCAAATAAAATGGTTCCAAGCAGCAGGACCCAAACGATTACTAGACTATCTTAAAGAACAAGAAGAAGACATCAAGAGCGTGCTTCCGGAATTACACAAAAGACACAAAGCAGCCAAAATCGAAGGCCAAGTACGGTTGTTCAAAGGTATTAAAGGAGTGAAAAGTATCTTTACAGATATTGCTAGAACAGGCAAAGACAACTTCGTGTTCGGCAGCGAAGGACAGTTCTCAGAAAGAATGCCCGAGTTCGCCCTACAGTTTGATAGATTGAAGAAAGAGAACAATGTGCGCACCAAACTAATCATCAGAAGAGGTAGAACAGAGTTGGATGGCCAGACCACCGAGTACAGACACTTAGAGGGCGTCACGGAAAGTCCTGCAGTCACCAACATTTATGGCAACAAGATAGGTATCGTGATCTGGACAGACGAGCCAGAAGGCATCATCATCGAAAACGCCGCAGCAGCCAAAGCCTACAAAAGCTATTTCGACGTACTGTGGAAGCATGCCAAGAAGGAAAGCCCTCATAAAGCTTAAATACCCAAAAGGAGACCCTCGACGTATGAGTAGTACTGCACGTCTTTTCATAGAAAACGGCTTTGCCAAGAGCAGCTTTGCGAGCGACCACCCTAATTTTAGCAAGTGGAGCAAGCCCAAACAAGATCAGCTCATGGAAGCGCTGGAGAAAGACGGCAAAATAGAAGAATACGTAGAACTTGATGAGGTAGAGACTACCAAAGACCAGATGCAAATGATGCCCTGGCCCAAACCAGAACTACGCTACCAAATAACCTACGAAACACCCAACCTCAGCATTGAACCCTTATACCAAATAATACTCCATCTAATGACTGATACTGGCTATGGGCACATAGAAAAGATTCGTGACTTGTTCACTGCGTCAGAACAGTCCAGCTTCTACGGAGCAGGCGCACAAAGAATTGGCCTAGCCCAAGACAAAGTATCCCAATATCTCGCCCAAATTGGTCAGTTTATCAGAAGAGATCTCTTCCAGCTCGTACGCGACCTCCGCTGGATCCAAGAACGACTCACCTACCACGAAATGGCGCGCAAAGGACAAGAAGACGCAGAGGTCACGCTCAAAGGATTATGGGTAGACCTTGTAGATGGCGTGTTCCAAGGACAAAGAACCGCAGCCAACCTATTCCAGATGGCAACCCAACTCCAGTTTACCTCCTTACCTGATTTCTTCTTCAGCTTAAGGCCAAAGAACAAAGAACAAGTAGACAAGCTGGTAGGTGAGTTAGAAGTCAACAGCACGCTCAAGTTAACCCTCAAAAGGAAATTACTACAATACATGACCTGGCGAGAGGTAAACTACGATGAGCTCAAAGTACGCAAAGGATTTGAGCTCAAATACTTACGACAACACTACAACATCCTCAAGATGTACATGTCCTGGGTACGACCTTACCTACGCCACATTGAACGATTACAAAGCAATGAAACCATGATGGACAGCCCGCACATGGTTACTGCGTTTGAAGGCAACCTGGCAGAGATAGAAATACTAGGAATGAACATGCCAGAAAAGAACGAAAACGTGTTCAACTGCCTACTCGTCACCATAGAATACCGAACACGCCCACAGATGAGCTTCCAACAAGAAGGCTTCCACCGAGGCCCCATCCATGTAGGGGAGAGCAAGATTACATGGCGCTTGTACCCCTGGACCAAAGAACAAGTAGACAACTACAAAAAATTAAGGATGTCTGAAGACATCGGCATCCTAGGGGAGATAGATAGCTCGGTAGCAGACACGATGAAAGCTATTGGCGAAGATTTGGAAATATTCCTAGCAGAGGCAGGAGAAGACGTGGGCGATGTCAAGCTCTCCAAAGACTACAAAACCGCCAAGAGTTTGCACAAGCAATACCAAGAACAACCCAAAAAAGCAAGAGAGAAAATGAAAGAGGCCGGCGTCCCTCTAGACATCATTGACGACTTCGTCAGACCCACCGGGGATCTTCTCGGCCCCTTCAAGGAATGGCATTCAGAAGCCAAAGACATGCTCAAGCCCTTCTCCTGGGACGAAATTAAGAAGCTCTTCGGAGCCGAAGCAAAACCCAAAAAAGCTAGCGGGTCAGAAATTAAAGGCGCCATAGGGATCGGACGCATCCTCACCTTCATCAACTACAAACTCTTCAAGAAAGCTAATAGAATGCCTTCATGGTAAAGATTATATAGCGAGACCAACTCTATCTACCGTGAAACTAAAAGACTTAATAGAACAGATCAAGAAGCTGCCGCCCGAACAGAGAGTGAAAGCGCTGCAACAACTCAAAGAATTTCTCAGGAAACGCGAAGAACGATCCAAAAAGCAAAATCTTGCCACTACGGGAATGATCCAAGAAGCAGAAATAGAGCAAGACGCCATCCAAAACTTCATAGGGCAAAAAAAAGAAACCAAACTCGAAGATCTGTTCAAGAAAGAGGAACCAAAAGAGGAAAATCTGGAGGAGCGAGCCCACCAAGAAGAGGTACGCGAAGAGGTCAACCGATTCGCGCAAAAAAGTACAGAAGAGAACTACCAAAGAGCCTCCCAGCTTTCTCAAATCTCAGACAAGAACTACTCACAAGACAAGGAACTCTACGAAATAACCGCAGCAGAAGAACTCAAACGTGGCCGCGGCTACCAAGACACAGAAGCAAGCAAGGCCCAGTTTGAAGCGATAGAAGAGCGAGCAGGGAACGTACGCAAATACGCCCAAAGTCTAGCAGACAACATGCGCGACCAAGAACAACAAAGATACATGAGCCAAGGCAACAAGAGGGACTACAACTAATAGTTTATATACCCGCAGTCTATTCTTAGACCATGGCGTACGAGCCAACAAACAGTATGGACCGAGGCTACTCACCCGTGGCAGACATCAAGCCAAAAGAAGCCTTAGAAGAACCAGTACTCACTCTTAATCAAATAGGTCAAACAGTTGTAGAGACAGACCCAGTAACAGGGAAAAACATACTACAAAACGTCCAAGCAGCCATAAGAGCTGGAGCAGGGAACATCCAAATTGTACTTTCTACAAGCAGAAAGCAACCCATGGGCGGCGGGAGCAAAGCAACAGGACAAGAAGTGCGAGAAGCGCTCAAGGAAGTAGCACTCGCCAATCAAACAAACCTCATAGGATTCGAACTCCCCACCGGAGCAGTAACCAATCTTTCTGGATACGATCCCCAACAAAGAAGGATAGACGAACAGGCACAAAAAGAGAATTTAGATGAAATACGCGAGGCCCTACAATTTGCTGCAGATCTCGGAGGCGGAGAGGTAGACTTAGTAAGCTTTGAGTTCCCGAGAGCGTTGTTCGAACAAACATGGAATAAGACTATCGGAGAGACCAAGGACAAGAACGGCCACATCGTGGACCAGAAAACCTTTGAGATCCCTGATGAAGCAGTACGTGATGAGTTACGATTAGTAGATGTAGAAACCGGTGCGATCCAAGCGTTGCCACGAAGAAGACTACCAAATCCATTCTTTAAGTACAAGAACAAAGAAACAGAGTTCGAGAAGGACACCTCAGGAATGGACGAAAAAGAGGTGGCAAAGCTCAATCTGCAACGATACATCACCTGGGAAGACTACCTCAAAGAGTTCAAAGAAAAAGAAGAGTTCAAACAAAAAACAGTTGAGGTGGAAAAAGGCCAGATGGAAGAAAACCCCGCCTACCTCAACCCAAAAGACTGGGGAGACGACCTGAAAGTGCGAGAGGCAGCCTTCAAACTCATTAGAGAAGAATTGTTCGCACGAGAACTCAGCCAGGCGCGATCAAGCATTGCAAGAACGAGAAGTTTCCTAGAAGGAGACCAGTCCAAATTAGCATCTTTTCAGGGTAAAAGAGAAAAACTGAACAATCCCGACGCCTACCGGAATGAATTGAACCAACACTTAAAAGGTGCCGAAGCGCAGGGCGACGTCCATTCCATAAACAACATCAAGGAATCACTTGCTCAATTGAACGATGTTTCTGCAGCAAAAAGAGACACAGACATCAAGATAGAGCAGTTTGACACCAACGTGAAAGACTACCTCAAAGAGATCCAGCAACAACAGCAATCCGTGGCAGAAAACGAGCGAAGAAAGGATAACGCACAGTTCTTTGAAAGTCACGCAAGAGAAAAGGCCGTCGAAGGGTACAAAAAGGCAGGCATGATCGCGTATGAAGAACAGAAAGCGCGAGGAGGAAAACTCAAGCACAGCCTACAAATAGGTCCTGAACTTGGCTGGCCGCAATACTTTGGCGGACACCCCGACGAATTCATCGACATCATCACTTCCTCCCGAAAAGAGATGGAACAAGATCTTGTTAAGGAAGGAGTGGGTGCGGTGCAGGCCAAGAAATCCGCAGAAGAACACATCAAAGGAATATTCGACACGGGCCACCTTGGCATGTGGCTAGAACACTTCCGCACAGACCTTCCGTGGGAAAAGCGCGTCAAAGAGTTCAATACGTGGTATCTGGAACAAGTAGAGAAATTAGCAGAAAACAACATGATCTCCGGTGTCCAAGCAGTGGACACCGCAACAGGGGCGCACGCGCACCTGCCACCAGGCCAGGGCATCCTCCCAATCAAGGACGCAGTAAGCATTCTTAAGAAAAAAGGATTTAACGGACCGGTCGTAAGCGAAGGTCACGAGGAAGAAAAGTTCGGCTCAGGCCGCATCCTCATGAAGGCGTGGCAGCACTTTGATCCAAAACTAAGAACACAATACGGAGCGCCCGGCGTGCCCTTCTCACAGATCCACAACTCCTACGTGGGCGGATCATACACCCCACAATACATGGTGGCAAGCGTTGCACCACCCTTTGGAGAATACCGACCATGGGCCGGCGGAGACCAACCCATACCGTTTGAATGATGGAAAGCGTGGAATACAAACTCAAGATTGGCGACTCGTGTCCTGGATTCGATCTTCCAGGTACCGATGGAAAAATGTACAAGCTCGAGGACTTCCATGCAGACATTCTTGCGGTGTTCTTCACCTGCAATCACTGCCCCTACGCCATAGCCGTAGAACCCAGAATTAATGAGGTAGCAAAGAACTTCACCAACATTAGCGTGGTAGGCATCAACAGCAACAACTCTTCAGAATACCCAGAAGATTCGTTTGATGCCATGGTGAAACGAGTGAAGGAAAAGGACCTGCACTTTTTGTATTTGCACGATGAATCACAATTGGTGGCCAAAGACTTCGGAGGCCAGTGCACCCCTCACTTCTTTATCTTTGACAAAGAAAGAAAGTTACGCTACCAAGGACGGTTTGATGACAACTGGCAGGACCCCGGTAATGTTGCCAAAGAAGATTTCAAGGATGCCATCCTTGCCATTCAAGAAGACAAAGAAATCCCAGAACCAGTAACTCCTGCGATGGGTTGTAGTATTAAGTGGAAGTAGTTATGCTACGCGAAGTTCTCCAATAGGGAAATAACGCTTTATGATAGACTCATTGGTGCGTAAGGTGGAAGCATTCCTTCCTATAAGCATGCCTCTTGTCTTGTAATCAGCAGCTTCCAAGGTGATTTTTCCGTCCTTTTCAATGATGTTTGAGATTTGGTAGGGAGAGAAAGCGTTCTTGATGAACTGTCCTTGGTCCTCATCCCATTGGATCACACGAATGCGCTTGTTCATGGCCTTTTCTAGGGGCTTGATGTTTTTGCCGCCAGGTCCAATCGCCTTCTCTAGTCCTTGGATAACGATAAAGGCTATGATTTCACCTGTCTTAATGCAGTCCTTGAGTACTGCGCCTGTGCGCTTCTCAAAAAGATTCATTAGTTTAAGATCGTCTGCGTTTAAGGTTCGAGTCATATTACTCCAATAATAGAAATGTTAAAGGGTTTCTTACACAGAACACCAAGTTCCTCAGAATTTTGTTCTAGCTCGGTAATCTTTATATCATGCAATTTTGCATAGTGCTCAACTTTTTGTTTGATGAGTTGGGCAATGTTTCTCGTGACCAGCACTTCTTTGAGAGTTTCCTTGGCCATACCTTTGAGTACACGGTCAGAACCAATAATGACTTTGTCTGCTTCAACAAGTTTGCGAATGTCCATTACTTCTTCTTCTCCATGTTCAATTTGGGCAGTCCTGTTCCTACAGGAATGAGTTGGTTCAGCATGACGTTCTCCACAACGCTGTTGAGTGGGTCCCTTTCACCAGCAAGGGTTGCGTTAATCAAGTGCTTGATGGGTGTCTCGAAACTTGCTCTGGCAAGGACGGAGCTCTTCTCACTCACGACACCGTATCGGGTGATACCTTTGATGCTACCACTTACCGTCATCGTGTCTGCAACAAGGAGCACGTGTCGGGTATCGATGCTCAATCCTTGTGCGTCAATGACTCGGTCTACCTCGTTGATGATTGCTTGGCGTGCGGCTTCGATGCCTAACACTTTCGCAATTTCGTATAGATCATTGGTGGTTGTTCGTTCTCCGTCAACGAATTCTAGTTCCAACACTTTTTTGAGGTTGGTACCACTAGTAATGATGAGGAACTCTTCCCCTCTTTCTACAGTAAGTACTTGGCTGATGCCCTTGATACCTGCGGCTTGAATTTCGTTAATCGTTCCTCTTAGAGCATAGAGTGCGCTAAGATCGCTATCGTCCTTTAATTTGACTTCCACAACGTTGCCATCCATCTTTACCTTGGCTTTGACACCTTTACTGATGGCTTTGCTGAGTGCTGCGGGTGTGACTCCCCATGTCTTCATTTTGTCCTCGTCCATGGTGAGTTGGAGTTTGAGTTCTGCGATGTTCATGCTGTATTCTTTGACTAAGTCGCCAACTTTTGTTGCTTTGAGCTTGCGTGCTAGCTCTCGAACGTCCTTTCCTTTGTTGTATGGACTTTTGAGGAAGATCTCCATCATGGGTGTCTTGATCAGTTTTCTTCCATCCAGGATTTCGATGAGTCTTGGTAGACCCATGGTAACGTTCATCTCTGCGACACCTGCAAAGTGGAAGGTGTCCAAAGTCATCTGTGTGCCTTGTTCGCCTATGCTTTCTGCGCAGATCAGGCCTACTGCTTCTCCTGCATCTACTTGTGCGGTCTCTAACTCTTCAGCAACGATCTTGCTGACTTTGGCTAGTTTGGAGGAAGGTACTTCCTCTAGCTGTGCTAAGAGTTTCTTGTTGAGCCTGTCTGCGTATGCTTTGAGTTCTGGTTTCATGATTGCCTCGTTATCCTGTCAACGTTGACTGTTCCTTTTTCTGAACGGGAGACGTCTATGCCGTCTTCTCCGTACAAGAATTGTATGATTCGACCGTTTGCGTCTCTTACTGTTTTGTCATGTTCTACCTTCAAGTCTTGCATTGCGTTTGCTAGTCTTCGGTAGAGGTATCCGCTCTTTGGCGTTCTTAGTGCAGTGTCCATCAGACTGTCTCTTCCTGTGATGGCGTGGAAGAAGAACTCCTTAGGGTTGAGTCCCTTTCTGAAGCTGTTACGAACAAAACCGCGTGACTCTGGTTTGAGATCTCCATGTTTGAAGCAGCTGAGTGTTCGACCTTTGTATCCTTTGTCGATTCGCTTTCCCCTTAGTGCTTGCTGACCTACACATGCCGCCATTTGTACTATGTTGAGTATGTTTCCTCTTGCTCCCGAGCTGATGATGCTGGTGCTGTTCAATCCTTCGGTGAAATGCTCTCGGATGGTGTCTCCGCAGGAATTTCTTGCTTTGTTTAGGATTTCTAGGATGCGTAATTCTATGGTCTCCTTGACCGTTCTTCCTGGGTGTGCTTCGAGCTGTCCACCTTCAAAGTCCTGGATGATTTGAGCTACCTCTTCCTCTGCTTGGACGAGTAACTCTTGTATCTTGGTGTTGGCTGCTTTTGGCATATCAATATCGGACACAGGAGCGCTGATGCCGGTGTGGAGCAACACTTCTATGCCTAGTTTGAAGATGGAGTGGATGATGTCGATGGTTTGCTGACTTCCGTACTCTTTCTGGAGTGCACGGATCATCTCTCCTGCTCCCTCTCCTCCAACGGTCTTCTGATCGATAACTCCCTTGACGAGTTGACCTTTCTCTACCACGACTTCTTCTCCGTTTTTGGACTTGCCGTGGAAGGTGAAGTCGTCGGGTAAGAGTGTGCTGAACAGCTCTTTTCCGGTGATTATCTTCTTGTTTGGTAGCTTGTCAACATTGAATAGGCCTATTGCACATAAGAGGTCTACGGCTTCTTGATAGGTTAAGTCTATGAATTTGGTGAGTACGAAGTTGCCAGAGATACCGTCGTGGATGCAACCGATGGCGCTTCCGCCATAACCTGGACTGATAAGTTGGGTTTGTACATCTAGGAGGATCTCTGCCTCTGCTCTTGCTTCTTCTGTTTGTGGAAGGTGAAGGTTCATTTCGTCCCCATCAAAGTCTGCGTTATACGGCGCACATACTGCAGGGTTCAGGCGTAGTGTTCTTCCTGGAAGCACACGCACCTTGTGACACATCATACTCATTCTGTGCAGACTAGGTTGTCGGTTGAATACGCTTACATCTCCATCGATAAGGTGGCGTTCGACCACGTAGCCAGGCTGCAATTCTTCGAGTATGGCTTCTTTGGTTTCGTCAGTGATTTTTTTCTTTTTTCCGTCTGGTCGTACGAGATAGTTTGCTCCAGGGTACTTGGTGGGTCCGTTTTCTACGAACTTCTTGAGGTATTCCCGGTTCCACTCGTTGATTATTTCGGGTACTGTAATTTTCATGGCTATGACTTTGGGCACGCCTACTTCGTTGATTGCCAGCATGGTGTCTGGACTGATCACGGTGCGAGCGCAGAAGTTGGTTCGTTTTCCAGCCAGGTTGTGCCTGATACGTCCTTCTTTGCTCTTGATTCTTTCTGAGATTGTTTTCAGGGGCTGACCAGATCGGTGTCTGGCAGGCGGTAATTGTGCTACTTCGTTGTCAAAGAATGTGGTGACGTGGTATTGGAGCAAGTCCCACAAGTCTTCTACTATGATTTCTGGTGCTCCGGCGTTGATGTTTTCAAAGAGTCGTTGGTTGATTCTAACAATGTCACCTAGCTTGTGGGTAAGGTCATCTTCACTTCGTTCTCCACTTTCTAATGTGATGCTTGGTCGTACGGTGACAGGAGGGATGGCTAGTACGGTTAGCACCATCCATTCTGGTCTGGCGCTTTCTGGGTTGACACCAAACACCCAACAGTCATTGTCTGGGATCTTTTCCAGGCGAGACCTAATCTCGATAGGGGTTATTCTTCGTTCGGCATCAGCCATGAATGTGGTTGGTTTTTCTAGTGTGATTTTTTCTTGTTTGGCGTTGCAGTGCGGGCACTTGCTCATTTTCTTTGTGCTGGACACAAAGTTTTTGACTGCGTCTCTTCGAGCCTCAACACCTTCGTCTGTCTCTATTTGTTCTAACTCTTCTCTTGCTTTTTGGATGTTTTCGTCAGGGATCAAAACGCGGCCGCATTCTCTGCAACTGCATTGTAACATTGTGTGTACGATCTTTACGAAGTTGATATGGATGACAGGGCGGGCAATTTCGATGTAGCCAAAGTGGCCGATACATTCTTTGAGCTTGCTTCCGCAAGTCTTACATCGTAATCCTGGGTCGATAACGCCTAGGCGTACGTCCATAAGACCTCCATCTACTGGATAACCTTCTTTGTCGTACAATTCTGGTGTCACTATCTTGGAGCGGGCCATCTTTTTGATCATGCGCGGCCCTAGAAGTCCGAAGAAAATGCTTGTTACTTTTTTGTTAACATACCGAGTTGTGGCTTCGAATTTTTCACGAAGTGCGCGTTCCTCTTCTGGTGTGAGGGGTACACGTGGCTCAACGACCATGTCTCCTTCTTCTGGTGCACCTTCAGGGGCACCTTCAGGTGTACTTTCAGGTGTACTTTCAGGTGTACTTTCAGGTGTACTTTCAGGTGTACTTTCAGGTGTACTTTCAGGTGTACTTTCAGGTGTACTTTCAGGGGCGCCTTCAGGAGTGGCGACTACTTCTGTCGCTTCTGCTTCGGGTGGTGCTTCTTCTGCCATCAGTATCGGTTTCCTAGTTCTAGTTTTGGATACACTCCTAAACTCTTGAACTCGTCTAGTATAAGTTTGAATGCGTAGCTCATTTCTACGTCGTGGATGACTGCGTTGTCTCCGCAGACAGGGCATAGGCTTTTTTCTTTGAATGCGTCATACACTGCGATCATCCCACACTCTTCACATACAGGAACAACGGTCTTGTCTGAGTCGAAGCGTTCCTTGAGTAGGAGTGCTGATCCGTGTGCTACAAAGGTGTCTTTTTCCATCTCCCCTAGTCGTAGGCCTCCTTCTTTTGCTCGGCCTTCTGTGGGTTGTCTGGTAAGTAGTTGGATGGGTCCTCTTGCTCGTGAGTGGATCTTGTTTGCCACCATGTGTTTGAGTTTGAGATAGTACATGCTTCCTATGAATATTCTTGCTTGCATGCGGTGTCCGGTTAGTCCATCATACATGGATTCTGTGCCGTCTTCTGCAAAGCCTAGCGTGAGTAGTTCATTTCTGATAACGTCTTCTGGCTCACTTTCAAAGGTTGTGGCGTCCACGAATCTTCCTGCGAGTGCTCCGGCTTTTGCGCCGATGCTTTCTAGTAAGTGGGATACGGTCATTCGGGATGGAATACTGTGTGGACTGAAGATTATGTCTGGGCGTACGCCGTTTGCAGTGAAGGGCATGTCTTGTTCGGGTACGATTAACCCTACGATACCTTTCTGTCCGTGGCGTGACACGAATTTGTCGCCTATTTCGGGTATTCTTTGATCTCGGATGCGTACTTGGACTATCTTGTTGCCTTCATCGTTTTCTGAGACCATGACAAAGTCTACTATGCCTTCTTCGCCGTGTTTCAAAGCTACACTGCTCTCTCGGGTAATGTTGCTTGCGAGGCTGTATTCTTCTAGGCTGGAGAGGAATCGTGGCGGGCTTACCTTGCCAATCACGACGTCTTCTTCTTTTACTTTTGCTTCGACAAACACGACACCGTCGTCTTCTAGTAGGCGATAGTCTTGTTCGCTTTTGTATCCCTTAACATCTTTGTCAGGTACTGCTACCTTGTCCATCAGTCCTCCGCTGTAGCGGAGTTCTTCTGCAGATGCAGGTCTGAAGTAGGTGCTTCGTCCGAGTCCTCGGTCTAGGCTTCCCTTGTTGATGATGATTGCGTCCTCTATGTTGTATCCTTTGTAGCTCATCACGGCAACGATCACGTTTTGGCCGGCAGGATGTCTGTCGTACTCTGCGAGGTCGTGCGCCACCGTACGTACGATGGGGCTTTGTGGTGAGTGTAAGAGGTTGACATCCATGTCCATGCGGACGGGGAAGTTTGCTGCGTAGAAGCCGATGCCTTGCTTTTGGTTCTTTGCTCCAATGCTTAATCGTGCGCTCTGCGTGTAGTTTCCGTAAGGTACTAATGCAGTGACCACGCCTAACATGGTCAGGGGACTGATTTCTAAGTGTGTATGGTCAGGCGTTAGCTCTTTCTCGCCAAACGCAACGAGCATGTTTTCTTCTTCGCCTGCGTCAACATACTCGAGAACGCCTTGTTTTACGAGTTCTCCCCAGGTGGTCTCGTTTTTCTGGAGTTGTTTAATATGTTTGTCTGTTAGTAAGGGCATGCCGTCTCTGACAACGATTAAGGGTCGTCTTGTCCTTCCCTTGCCGCACTCTACGTGAGCTTGGTTGAGTATTACATCGATGTGCACGTTGATGTTGCTGCTGAGGTTGCCTTTTGCTCGTTCTTCGCGGATGGTTTCGGCAAAACTTTTGGTATCTTGGACCATGCCAACATACAATCCGTTCACGTAGGCTTCTGCATTGCCTTCTTCACTCACGCCCAAATTTTGTAGTTGCTTTGTGACTTCCTTCACATCCATGGCTTCGGATACGGATGCTAGAAGTGCGAGGTTCTTTCTCAAGCCGATGTTGGTTCCTTCGGGTGTTTCAGAAGGACACAATCTTCCTAAATGTGTGGCGTGGAGTTCTCTTGCTTTGAAGTTTTCTTGTGATGCGGAGAGAGGTGAGACCACTCTTTGCAGGTTGCTCAAGGCGTTCAGATAGTTGAGTCGTTGGATTCTTTGGCTTACACCCTTTCTTCCGCCTACCCAGTTGCCTGTGGCCATGCTGCTGTAGATTCTGCTGGTTAAGAGCTTCTCTCTGATGATTACTTTGATGGAGGGGAATTTTCCTCGTTTAACAATGCGCTGGAAGTTGTATAACATGTCGTTGATGAACACCTTAAGGTTCATCCGGAACAAGTCTGCTAGCAAGTCTCCACTCATCTTGACTCTCTTGTTCATGTAGTGGTCTTTGTCGTCTGGTTCGATGGTTCCGCGATAGCACTCTATATACTTCCTCAAGTATTTGCATAGGCTTATGGCTTTTGCTCTTCTGCTGTCTTCCTTAGTTCCTACGTGCGGTAGTAGGTAGCGATCCAAGAGCTCGTTCATCCTTTCAATCCTGATTTCCTTTGCCTGGGTGATGCCCATCTTCTTGGCAATATAGTCCATGGCTTGTTCTGGATCTTTCAGGTTGACGTGCTCGAAAAGATTGATTAACAACTCGTCGTATTGCTTGTCCTTGCTTACAGAACGTACGATGTCTTCATCATTGATCATACCTAGCGCTTTGATGATTGCTATTACTGGTACTCTGCTCACACGTGTGAAGGAGAGGTAGAATCCTCCGTCCTTCAATCGTTCGATGGTGTGTGGGATCTTGTAGGGTCCTTGTTCAGAGAACAATTTTCCTACGTATTTGGAAATGCCTCGTGCTTCTTCCACCAAGAACTTGTTGGGTGCCAAATCTTCTATAGATACGAGCACTCGTTCTGTGCCATTAATGATGAAGTAGCCACCAGCATCGTGGACGTCTTCCCCTTTCTCGATTAGTTCGTCTTCGGTCATAGGGGAGAGTCTGCAGTACTTGCTCTTGAGCATGACGGGCAGGCTTCCGATTTGTGTTTGGAAGGTCTCTCTTTGTACGTCGTTAATATGAGAAGAAATTTCGATGAATACTGGTGCTGCATAACTGAGTTGTCGTAATCTTGCTTCTTGCGGGTATACGGGTCGCTTAGAACCGTCTGCTTCTGTTATCTCAGGCTTGGTCACCCAAACTTTATCGATTTTGATTTTGAAACTTTCAACGTTAGGAGGAATGATGGTAGGAATGATTTCTTTGTTTTCTTCAAAAATAGCAGGTAATTCTTTCTCAACAAAATTGTTAAAGCTCTCGATGTCGCTCTTGACAAAGCTGTTCTCAGCGAAATGCTTGTTGATTAAAAGGTTTGCAGCGTTCATGTAGCTACCACCCTTCTAAAAAAGAATGATTCTCCTGCTGTAGGAGAAGTGCGTGCTACTTTGACAACATCTCCCTCTTTGACGTCTAGCTTGCCTAGACCTGGATCTTTAATCAGAATTCTGGGTAATTCACGCAGGGTGATACCATAGGTATCTAGAAGGTCCTGTTTTTCCTTGTCACTCACTTTGGTGTGTTTAGGAACAATTGCGTGTTTTGTTGGTTCCATTGTTCGATTATAAGCGGGGCGGACGGGATGTTCGTCTTTCGATTTCGAACCCGCAACCGTCGGATTAAAAGTCCGATGCTCTGCCAGATTGAGCTACCGCCCCACAATCACCCCGCTGTCTAGTTTAATAACAGGTGGTGAACAACAGTGAGGAGAGCATACCGTAGTCATGGTTGGAAAGGAATAAATACACAGCATGCCGTCCGTTTATAAAGGTTACTGTTTTTGAGAGTGTTTTCGTCCAAAATGTGAAGGAAATGTTTATAGGCCATATGTGAAGGAAAACACGATGGGTAGAATAATATCCGTGCCAGTCGAATCGGCATACGTCACTCAACACAAACTCGTCCTCGGAAGCCTGGAATGGCTTTTTTGGCACTTTGACCGAAACTTAGAGGGAACACTAGGACCTCCTGTAGTACACAAGATTGGAAGACATGCGTGGATCGTCGACGGTCACAACTATTTTGCTATAGCGAGCTTGTTCCAGAAAGAAGAAGTACAAGCATATGTTCCCAAAAATAAAAAGGACGAGATGAGTGCTGAGGAATTTCCAAAGATACACCCTCAAGGACTTATTGATAGAAACGGAAACATAGACCAACTGAGTCAGAAGGTCAGACAAGGTCACGACATGCAAAAGGAAGGGCTCAGGCACATACGAGATTTGAGAGAGAAGGTCCCGTTCTTAGAAAATATTGACACGACACGCAGAATTCTCTATCCCCCAGAGCAGCACTCTCCTGAGGAGTACGCGGACATGGGCCCTCCTGAGTACTACCTTTTTGATCCCCAAGAAGTACAATAATTTCCCACCTTTGCACAAGCCCAAACGTTTATATACACATTCATCAGGATACCAACCGTGGACACGCTTGTTTTCGACGCAGGACCCATCATTAGTCTAACATTAAACAACATCTTATGGTTGCTAAAACCGCTAAAAGAACGCTACAAAGGAACGTTCATCCTTCCTGACGCAGTCCACCAAGAACTGGTTGATAGACCGTTGAAAGGTAAAAAGTTCAAGTACGAAGCTTTCCAAGTACAAAGTTTGGTAGAGCAAGGAGTGTTTGAGGTGGTAAAGGATCCAGAAGTTGTAGCGCTAGGAAAGAAGTTAAGCAATCTTGGTAATAGTTGCTTCCAAGCCAAAGGGATTCCCTTACAGATAGTGCAAGCAGGCGAGATGGAAAGCATCGCGTACGCCATCCACCACGATCGCACCATAGTCATGGACGAGCGCATCACCAGAATGCTCGTCGAGGAACCCGAAAAATTGTGCAAACGGTTAGAAAAGAAATTCCACTTCCCCGTACACACGGTCAAAAGCAATCTTAGTGACTTCAAAGACAAGGTAGGGAAATTAGACATCATAAGAAGCGTGGAGCTAGCCACCATCGCATTCGAGCAAGGACTCTTCAAAGATGTCCTGATCAAGATTCCTAACGCTAGAAAAGAATTATTAGATAGTTTGTTATGGGGATTGAAGTTGAATGGCTGCGCAGTCTCTCATGAAGAGATGAAAAGCATGGTCCGACGCGTGCAAGGATAAAATCCGACTACCTTTATAAGCCAAGGCCGAATTGTTACCTCATGGTTAATGACTCTGAACCGGGTAAGAAGAGAGACCCATTCATCACCCTCCTAGCAGGTTGCGCCACGGTTGTAGTTGCCGCAGGTCTAATCGCAGGAATTGCAGCGTTAGCCCATCGGGCCTTCCCTCCTAAGAGCGCAAAACCCGTACCTGAAAAAAGTATTCCCGCAGAACCCGCTAACGTTACTCCAAAAGTTGCACCAAAAACTGAGCATCCTCGCGTTTCTCCACCCTTAACAAGCAAGGACGCACGAGACCACGTCTACCGAAGAGAAGGGGCGATAACCCAAGCGGACTTTCACAAAGGCACCTACCATGCAGATCTTGACGGAGACGGCGCCACCGATAGAGTTCCCTACCGCTCAGACGGACTAGTGGGGAATGGTGATGGCCTTGCTAAAGTTTCACGACAACCAACAGCAGAAATGATGGACGATCCTTCAGCGTATGGAGGCGCGCACGTAGAAGGAATTCGTTTCGAAGCAACAAACGGACCGCCCAACATACTCGTAAGATACGAAAACAAAATCAAAGATGAAGAAGGAAACAAGCGCTCAGACGGAACCGTCTGGTTTGCCCGTTACTTCCCTGTGCCACGAGAGAGCAACATGGCACAGATTCTACCCTTTGACAACGTCACCTACAAAGATGCAGGAGTTGCAACTGAAGAAGAATCAAAAAAAGCAGACCACACAGACTTCAACTGGGATTGCCATTATGACCAGCTTATTGTGTATGGGCGCGGAGACATCAAATGGCGTAACGAACTAAACGGAAAAGACCACGAAAGAACGTTTACCATCCCCGTGCCAAGAGGACACACCCTCAAACAAGTCAAATATCTAGGCAATCTTAACGACCAGCTAGGTCCTGCACCCACCATCATCGCAACCTACAACCATATCGGTGAAAGCATAGAACGAAAGCTCGTCCCAGAATAACTCCAAACACTATATTCTCCTTCATAAATCCTTTTAATGTTTCTTGCCGTATGCACAGCCATGCTATTGCAATCGCTGTCCCTCAAAAATATTAGAAGTTATGTGGATGCGAAGATAGAGTTCCCAGACAAGTATCTGTTGTTAGCAGGCGATATCGGCAGCGGAAAAACAACCGTACTACTTGCTATCGAGTTTGCACTCTTTGGGTTGTTACGCACAGAGTTACCAGGCAACGCATTACTGCGAAATGGCAGACATGTAGGCGAGGTAGAGCTCGCCTTCAAGCTTGATGACAAGGAAATCATCATAAAAAGAGTGTTGAAGCGCAACGGAGACACAGTAAGCCAAGATGCAGGCAGTCTAAGCATAAACGGAGAAAAGAAAGAGTTAACCGCCTCAGAACTGAAAGGAGCAATCCTAGACCTGTTTGGCTATCCTAAGAGCATGGTGACGAAAAGCAAACTAGTCTACCGCTACACCGTCTACACACCCCAAGAACAGATGAAGGCAGTCCTTACCGACAAACCAGAAGACAGGATGAACGTGTTAAGACAAGTGTTTGACATCGACAAGTTCAAACGCGTCAAAGAAAACACCAACGTAGTGTTGAAAGACCTACGATTACAAAGCAAAGAACTAGAGGGCAGAACTGCTGACTTAGCAGCCAAAGAGGAGTTGTACGAAAACCACAAGCGCGAAATTACCGAAGTCAAAGAACACGTCACCCAAGCCCAACAATACCTAGAAGTGAGTAAAACTGCAGTCAGCAAAGCAGAGGCCAACGTCAAACTATTAGAAACACAAGCAGAACAAGTAGCACTTGCAAAAACACAACACGCCCTAGCACAAAACACACTAGAGAACGCTGCAACCACCAAAACAAGACTCCAGCAAGAGCACGATGCATCCTTGCAAGAACAACAACAGATCAGCAAGGAACTCACACCCATAGATGTCTCTCAACTACCACAACAACGAACCGTGCTACAGCAAGCAGAGAGCGACCTCTACAAGCTCGGCAAAGAGTTAGGAGAACAGGAAGCCATCCATCGAGTGTGCCAAGACACCATAACGAAAATCACACAATTAGACAATTGTCCTGTATGCCAACAACCCGTTACAGACACGCACAAGCATGCAGTCACCATGGAACAACAAAACAAACAACAAACCATCCAATCCAAGATAACCAACCTCAACCAAGAACAACAACAGCTTACCAGCACTGCAGATACAGCAAGAAAACAAGTTGACCAACTCCAACGCTTGCAAGAGCGAGCCCTGCAACAAGCAAGTTTGCAACAACGAGCAGAACACCTGAGTCAAAGAACCCAAGAGATACTCCAAGAGCAAGCACAATTAGACAAGGATGTTTTGGCAGCACAACAAAAACAACAAGAGCTCAAAGCACTACTCAACACCAACATAGAAGGGTTTGAACAAGCAAGATCAGAGCTACAAAAAGCACAACAGCGATCTCAAGAGGATTCTTTGAAAGAACAAGAGCTCAGAACCAAACAAGACATGCTCCAACGAATGATTACCGAATTAGAAGGGGAATTGGAAGACAAAAGAAAAGCAAGAGTGACACTTGAAGGAATGAATGCAAAGCAGGCATGGCTCAAGAACGAGTTCGTAGGATTGGTGGACCTTATCGAGCAGCACATGATGGCGCGATTGCACGCTCAATTCAATGATCTTTTCCAACAATGGTTTGGGTTGTTGATTGACGACAACCTCCAAGCGCAGTTGGACGACACCTTCACGCCCGTCATCGTACAGAACGGGTACGAAGTCAGCGTAGATCACCTAAGCGGTGGAGAAAAGACAGCATGTGCGCTTGCCTACAGATTAGCGCTAAATCGAGTCATCAACGACATCATCCACACCATACGAACCAAAGATTTGCTTATTTTGGACGAACCCACAGACGGGTTTAGCAGAGCACAGCTAGAACGACTAGGACAAGTACTGAATGATATTGAAGCAAGACAAGTACTAATCGTAAGCCATGAACAGACCATGGAAAGCTACGTAGACTCAGTTATTAGCCTAAACAAGAACGACCACGTTACAGCAGTTGGTTAACTGGCCCCATGTAGTCTAAACCAAAGAAAGGCGTGCAGGAAAACTCTCCGCTCCCACCCCCATCAAATTGGGCAAAAAAGTTTCTTACGTCATCCAGGACGTCAGGTGTTGCTATGAATGACACGCGCATGACCGGAGTATTCCACATAACCAGTTTCGATTCCGCCCTAGGTTCGACGCGCCCATGGAAAAATTCGGTGTCAAACTCGCCATGTGGGATGTGGATCTCACGCCGCTCATAGTGGTTCAATCGGTGACGGATGGACGCTTCTTCATTTACACGAGTGTCCACATAGCTCTTTAATACTATGCGCACACGATCACCCACAACATCTGTGGTAGAAAAATACTCACTAAATGCCTCCCTGTTCTGAAAGTTAATGTCGCCAACATACTCAGGAAGCGAATCCATCCCGCTAAAATCTGGCCGCACCTGAATATGGTGTTTACTTTCCTCACCCGGTACGGCTTCAGAACAATGGTGAGTTATCTTAAAATTACCGCCCAGCACCAACTGAGCCCAGTCACTCTGCGCCTGCTCCTTGCTGAGGAGGTAGACTTCCTTCATCTCCCGTGCGGTGTTAGACATTATAGTCACCATCCGCTCCAACTATTTAAACATGCGCGTACCTACTCCCGCGTTACACCTCCACGAGAGTGGCCGATAGTTTTAAATAACAGAAACCCCGGCAGGACACTATGAAACGGGTTTGGATACTCATGGCATTACTCTTGGCACTACCTGTAGTGGCACAGGAAGCCTTCACGTTTAGCATAGGACCACAAGAAGCCATCATCCAGACTGACGAATCAGCAAAGTTAAAACTCAGGATAACACATGAAGGGGACACAGCAGAACCGTTTGACCTATTCTCCAGCGACGTCCAATGGGAGATTCGAACTGCACAAGCGTTGATAGTTCCTCCTACAGGATTGAACACAACGGTGAGTTTACGACCGTTGTTTGACAAGTCTGGCGTGTACGGCATCACGCTAACATTACGAAGACTAAAAACAGGCGAGGCTCAGAAGCGCACCATCACAGTAGAACTCCAAGGCGGAGATGATCCTATACAGACATACTTACCCAGCATCAAAGCAAAAACAAGTTTTGAGAGAGGGGTGAACCCTGCAAACCCTGCCCAGGTCACTGTAGAGGTGGAGAGCAGAAACCAAGTACCCATCCCACAACTCGTGATCAAAACAAGATCTCACACCATTAATGCGGATCACATCACCACCCTAGAACCTGGAGAGAAAAAAACCATCACCTTCAACGTTCGCCTAGATTCTAAAACTTCACCACAAGACGACATACTCAGAACGACAGTGGTTGCAGTAGATAATAGTGGCAAAAGCTACAGCTTTGAGACCAACCCAGTAGAGTTCAGCATCGTACCCTACGGTAGTGTGGAACCAGGCATCAAGGAAGAAAAGAGTTTCATGAAAACATACAGAACGATCACGCTCAGCAACACCGGCAATGTCGGACGAGTTGAAGACTACGAGTACAAAGTAGGCTTCTTTGAAAGCTTCTTCACAAAATCAGAACCCAAAGGAATACGAGAATTAGGAAGCATCCGCTTTGACGTCCCTCTTGACGTTGGCGAAAGCAGACAGATAATCATCATCACAAACTATTGGAGTCTTTTTGTACTCCTTGTCCTCGTCCTCATCGGCATCGTAGGGTACTACGTGTTTAGGAGCCCTATCGTGCTCACCAAAACCGCACGAGTGGTTAACACCAAAGAAGGAGGAATCTCTGAGCTGAAAATCTTGCTCAGCGCCTACAACCGAGGAAAGAAGCCCATCAAGCACATCCGCATCATTGACCTCGTACCAAGAATAGCAGAATACCTCACCAAAAGCGATCCAGGAAGCATAGAACCATACAGCGTGGTGAAGCACGAACAAAAAGGCGCAATCATCAAATGGAAGCTCAATCAACTAGACCCTGGCGAAGAACGCATCATCGTGTACAGAATCAAAGCCAAGTTTGCCATCATTGGCGGCGTAAAACTCCCCATAGGCAGCAGCAGGTTCGAACACTTACCAGGACATGAGCGAACCACCAACAGCAATGTAGCCGTGATCGCCCTGTAAGTTTAAAAAACCAAGTCTTCTCCTAACAATTTATGAGAGATACCAACTACACCAATAGACAACAACAAAAACTAGAGAACTTATGGCAAGATCAAACCGAAGCAGAGGCATTCCACGGCGGAGCAGCATCACAATACGAAAGAGCGTGTGAAAACGCACGGAGCATGTACCGCGCCATGGACACACAAACACCTCACGTTCTTGCAGAAAAGGTCAAGGCCATCGGATGGCCCCCCGAACCTCCAGAAGATAGCGAAGCAGCACGCGTACACGCAGTACTCAGAAAAAACGAAGGAGAAAAAGGAGCTGCGCTTCTCGCACTTGACGAACTGGTTAGACTAGTAGACGACCTACATCCTACAGCTTAATAAGGACACTCTCCATTAAGAATACATGTTAGATAAAGCTAAAGAATATGTAGCGGCAGAGATAGCCGCCCTACCCAAGAAGGACCTACCACCCGTAATTATGTCGGAATATAGGGTAGACGGGAATGATGTGAACACCATACGCGCCCGAATACGTGAGTTCTATATTGCCGCAGCCCACCAAGTCAACAACTTTAACGTGCAGTCAGGCCGAGAATACGCCTTAGCCGCCCTAGGAACCGTCCTTGACGAGGATGAAAGTCTCACCACCATCGTGGATGGTGGCTGTGGTGTAGGGATAGAACTCTGCTTTTTGGCCAAAACTTTCCCAGAAAGAGCCTTCTTCGGGTATGACCTCTCTCCTGAAATGATTGCGCTTGCAGAAGAGAGAACAAAAAGGAATAGATTAAGCAACATAACACTTGCGATAGGAACCCACGACCAACCACCCATACCTATGGCAGACTTCATCTATGTGTTAGGGGAGATGGGGGAGGAAGCTAAGTTTTCAATCAGTCCACCGCAACAACTATACGGTTTAATACAACAAGGCGTCCAAGCATTGTATGACAAACTCAAACCCGGAGGCATACGAGCAGCGAGCGTCGAAGTTCCAAGTTTACCTCATATTGAAGAAATGGGAATAACACACGATCAACTTTTGTCTTCCATCAGTTTAGATATTGCTGAGTTAATGTCAGACATGATACCCTTACGCCTCGTGCCTTCCTGTCCTGAACCAGACAACACGACAGCGTTAATCTTCTACGAAAAACCCGCAGAACACGATCATCCGTAAAAAAAAAGTATCCCAGCGGGCGGATTTGAACCGCCAACCTGTCGGGAACGGCAGGGCTACCCTCACTTTCATTCTTAGCTAACGCATAGTCTGTGAGTGACATCTTCTACAGCCGACCGCTCTGCCGTTGAGCTACGCTGGGACAAGACAAAAAACAACCTGATTCCTTTTAAAACTATTGGTCAGGCAGGGCAGGAATCCCATCATTGTGAACAGTAGAAGGATACAAAAAGTGTGCAGGGTTATCCCGCCTTTCAAGGCGTTGATGCCCCAAACTAAAGAAATCATCTAGGGACTCTGTATTCCCTCTTATTATCTCCAACGCACCACACAACGCAATCATTCTCCCGCACGTTTTCTTGGAATCAATAGGTGCTGGAATGCATCCCATCTGACCCTCAAAACAAAACGGCTCGACGTCAGGGTTACTCGTCCACGGGTCTAAATCAGAAAATCGCAGGACATCCAACATAGGTATGTTGTTCTTACTCCACGCTAGTCCAACAAGGAAGTTCGCGCCGTCCCACAAATCCGAGCAGTGATCAATAGAACTCCAGGCATCATGCGCCGCAGTAAGACTAGGACGGCCAGAGATGCAGCCCTCATATGCCGTGTGCGCACGTACAGGGAAGAAGAAAAAGTAATATCCATCTATGCTCTTCATGTAAAGGAAGCGCCATCCGGAATACTCGATATAATGGCTCCCAACTCTTTCGAAAGTACTGGCGCCAATCACTTCATGGAATACGTTCGTGGTGGCGGACCTTTTTAGAAACGCATAAAAACCCCAACATCCTGCCAAAAGCGTGATAAAAAACACGTTTCTTTTCTTAGAGGGTATAGGCAGGGCTAAAGAAAAAAGGTTGTGGGAGCAGGGAATACAAGAATGGAACGATTTTCTGAAAGCAGAATCCATCCCTGGCGTGCAGCCAGAAAGAAAAAGAGCGTTTGACACCCAGATACAAGAAGCCAAGGACAAGCTATGGTCAGGAAACATGGATTACTTCTTTGACTTACTACCCTTAGCAGAACATTGGCGGTTGTGGGAGCACTGCAAGGACGAAGCAGTCTTTTTGGATATAGAAACAGGCGAAAGAGACGGAATAACCGTCGTGGGATTGTACGATGGAAGAGAGTGTAAAACGTTCATACGAGGACAAACCTTAGACAAGCAAACCTTGCTTGCAGAACTCAACAAGTATGGAGTTTTGGTAAGCTTCAATGGTGCAAGCTTTGACATTCCTGTACTGCAAAAGTATTTTGGTGTCACGCTAACCCACCCGCACATTGACCTCATGACCGTTTGCGGCAGGGTAGGATTGAAGGGCGGGTTGAAAGCTATTGAGAAGGAATTAGGCATCACAAGAAGAGAAGAGGTGGAAAATGTTCGTGGAGGAGATGCAGATCAGCTGTGGAACATGTGGCAAGCCTCTGGAGACAAGGAGTGGCTAGACAAGTTAGTGATGTACAATGAAGAAGATGTTTTGAATCTAGAAACATTAGCACAAAAAGTTATTCCGCAACTCACGTCAAAGACACGTCATGGCACGCTTCCAACGCTTGCTTTAAAAACCCCCACCCACTAAGAAGAGTATGAAAACCATGTTTGTCCATGCTAAGCTGGATCATGACGTCACGCTAAGCAAGGAAGCATTAAAGGCTTTGAAAGGGAAAAAGGTAGGGTTGGTGAGCAACGTGCAACACCTCCACAAGCTTCCTGAAGTCAAGAAACAACTGCCCGGAAGCGTGTTCCTCGGCCAGGTATTAGGTTGCAGAGCAGAGAATGCAGAAGCCAAACAAGACAAAGTAGACTGCTTCTTGTACATGGGTACAGGACAGTTCCACCCGATCAAGGTAGCCATGGTGACCAACAAGCCTGTCTTCATCTTCAGCCCTTTAACCAAAGAGTTCAGAGAGTTGGACTATGATTTTGTGAAAAAGTATGAAGAACAAACGCAAGGGGCGCTGAACAGATTTTTCCACGCAAAAAACGTAGGCATACTCATCTCCACAAAGGTAGGGCAGAGCATGGGCAAGATCAACCGAGCAAGCGTTGATCTCAAGATGCAGCCAGTGGAGTATCTCAAGAAAAGAAAGGACGACAAGAAGTACTACGTGTTTGCTTTTGATACCCTAAGCCATCAAGAACTAGAAAATTTTAATTTCATTGACTGCTGGATCAACACTGCTTGTTCTCGGATACGCGATGATGAGAATGTCAAAGTGGTCAACATAGAAGACATCATGCGTTATGATCAGCGCAATTCTAAGGTTAAGGACTGATCAAAGCTAGCACTCATCCCTTTACCCATTGCGTAGAATGCTTTTGCACTTGCTCCTGCAAAGGCATCCATCAAACTCGGTTGTGGGGCAAACTCTGCAAGGTCTGCTTGCTCTCCAATTTCTTTCGCAAGATAGTCAATGGCGTCTTGTTTTGTTCCTAACTCATCCACTAACCCTAACTCCTTGGCTTCAGTACCAAGATAGACAAAGCCAGTAGCTAACTCTTCCACTGCCTCAACCGTCATGCCTCTGTTTTTAGCTACGACTGCCACAAACTCGTCGTACAACTGCATAAGAAGATTATCGTATAATGCTAACTCTTCTTCAGTCATCTCTTTGTATGGAGAGCCAGCGTCTTTGTACTTGCCTGCCACCAATCTTCGATAGGTGATGTTGTAGTTGGCAATCAAGCCAGGGAAAGCTAGACCTGCTGCTGTGACTCCAATACTTCCGGTCATGCTCATCTTGTTTGCGTAGATCTTGTCTGCTGCGCTAGCTATCCAGTACGCACCAGAAGCACCACTCTCTCTAATCACGGCGATAACCGGTTTGTCGATTCTTTGTATCATGTCTGCTATCTCCGCACTCGCTACCGGACTTCCTCCAGGACTGTTGATATCTAAGAGTATGGCTTTGATGTCTTCAGAATTGTTGGCTTGTGCTAACCATTTGACTACTTGGTCGCTTCCTACGGTAGCTGCGAATGGTACATCCTCCCCACTAATAACGCCATGGATGGGAATGACAGCAATGTTACCCTTAGGTGTGCCGCCCCCAACACCCCCAAGGATGAGCACTAAGAACACTATGGAGATAAGAACGCTGAAACTGCCGCGAACAAACCCGCCTACCCCTTTCAAGAATGGCCAAATACTTTTCCTCTCTTTCGCCCCCTTTTTTGGCATGAGAGCTTGCAAGCATCAAGGTATAAAAGCGTTTGGTACTCTGGAAAAGAATAACACTTATGACCCCCTCCTAGGCCTAGCCTAGGTATCCTACAAAAGGAACGGTTCCTGCATCACAGACTGACTTGCCCCGAAAGGTAGAGGTCGGATCTCCGCAGGCGTGAATTCGGGCAAGTCCTGCCCTACTGCTCTCTTCAATATTTCCAAAGCA
>Ga0187827_10000707_pt1 | contig 51466 bp, 48 predicted proteins | sample ETNtaG_39_FD_167969 | JGI IMG/M metagenome (GOLD analysis project Ga0187827, IMG submission 167969) | Marine microbial and viral communities from oxygen minimum zone, Eastern Pacific Ocean - ETNP2014_SV_150_PacBio MetaG (Illumina Assembly) | ecosystem: Environmental > Aquatic > Marine > Hypoxic...
TTGATGAATTCCAGGGAAACCGAAAAAAACCCACATAAGCGCTAAAGTTCCGGGCAAGTGGTTCCGATAGACGGAACAGGAGGCGAAGGCCCGATGAGTCCAGCCGGTCCAGGAGGGGATCTGGCAGGGCTCAGAATCGGGGTCGACACCCTTGATCAGCCGCACGACGCCTGCCCGGTGTTGGCGGGGGGATTCCCCGGGAAGGGGATCTTTCTTTGAGGAGCAAGGAGGCCGGCAGATAATGCCAATTCGAGTAAACAGCAATATCGCGGCGCTGAATACACAGCGGGCGATCTCACGCAACGTCACGGGGGCCAATCGGCAATTGGAGCGATTGTCCTCCGGTCTGCGGGTGAATCGTGCGATGGACGATGCCTCGGGCCTCGTCGTTTCTGAGGGGATGCGGAGCGAGGCGGCGAAGCTCAACCAGAATGTCCGCAACGCCCAGCAGGGCTCGGACCTGCTGCAGGTGGCGGAGGGATCGCTCCAGGAGGTCAACAATATCCTGGTGCGTATGCGTGAACTGTCCATCCAGTCATCGAACAGTACGATCAACGACAGGAACCGCGAATCCATCTCGGCCGAGTTCAGTCAGCTCGTGTCGGAGATCGACCGGATCGCCTCGGCGACGGCCTATAATAGTAGCAACCTGCTGTCGGGGTACGGTAATGCAGTCAGCAGCACCGGCTCCACGGCGATCACCGCCAGCGCCACAACCGGAGTACTCCGAGTCGGTATATCGGCGGTCAGCGCCGGTACCTTCACCTTCGTCGACGGCGCCGGTGATGGTCGCCTCACACTGGGCAACGGCCTGGTGACGCAGACGCTGAATACCGGGACCGCGCTTGATGGATCGGTGGTCGCCACCGGGACCAGCACGATCGTGAACTTCGATCGACTCGGTGTTCAGGTCACCCTCGCCGGCGCCAATGCCATCGGGGCGACGGGTGACTACACCGACGGCGACCTCGACGGTTCCACCATCGTCGTCGAGGGAACCACCGGTGGCATCTTCCAGGTGGGACCCACCGACACCTTCGTCAACCGCCTCGAGGTCGGGATCCCGGACCTGCGGGCCACCGGGACGTCCCTCAATCTGGGCAGCCTGTCGGTGGCTACGATCGAAACCGCGCGGGCCTCCATCAGTAGTATCGACCTGGCGATTGACACGGTATCGGCGGCACGAGGAAACCTCGGTGCCGTGCAGAACCGGCTGAGTTTCTCCATCGGATTCACCGAGGTGGAGATCGAGAATATCACTGCCTCCGACGCCACGATCCGCGACGCAGATGTGGCTCGTGAGGTGTCGGCGTTCACTCGATCCCAACTGCTGGTGCAGACGAGCAACGCCATGCTGGTGCAGGCAAATGTGACCTCCATCGGGGCTCTGTCTCTGCTCTAGGTAAATCCGGCCTCCGGTAGGCAAATCGGCCAGACCCCCACGGCGGGGAAGGGGCTGCCTCACGGAAGAGGTGGCCCCTTCTTCAATTTGACCCTCCCGAAGACCGCCTGTACGTTCGCCGGCCTTCCCGATGGCTGACTGACGCACGAATGCACATCGAAGAATTCGACTTCGATCTTCCCGACGACCTGGTCGCCCAGTATCCCGCCGAACGCCGTGACGCGTCCCGGTTGATGCTCCTCGATCGCCAGCGCGGCGACGTCGCGCACTCCGAGTTTTGTGCTGTCATCGAGCGGTTTCGGCCCGAGGATGTGCTCGTGCTCAACGAAACACGTGTGGTCCCGGCGCGACTGCATGGGCACAAGGAACGTACTGGCGGTCGTATCGAATTGCTCTTGCTGCGGCGGGAGATCGAAGAGGGAACATGGCTCGCCCTTGGCCGGCCCCTGCGTGGTCTGCGGACAGGTGATGTCATCCGGCTGGATCGTGGTTCGTGGCGGCTCGAAGTGGTGGAGAGGGTCGGGGATCGGGTGCGTCTGCGGCTCCCTGTCGACAGCATCGTCGACGCCTCTGATGATCCCACTGGTCTTGCGGGACTTCTGCCCATGGCCAGTGAAGCGGGAGAGCTCCCCCTGCCTCCGTACATCCGGCGCCCGCCGGAAGCGATCGACGCTGAGCGCTATCAGACCGTATTCGCCCGCGCCCCAGGATCGATCGCTGCACCGACGGCGGGTCTGCATTTTACCGAGGAACTCCTCGATGCTGTCCGGGCCCGGGGTGTGGCTGTCGAGCGGCTGGTACTGCACGTAGGTCCCGGGACGTTCGAGCCCGTGCGCAGCCAGGATCCACGAGAACACCAGTTGGAGGCCGAGTACTACCACGTGGGCGTGGACACCATACAGACGATCACCGAGAGGCGTCGCGCCGGAGGTCGGTGTATCGCCGTGGGCACGACGACGGTACGGACGCTGGAAACCTGCGCCGCCGAGGGGAGTCTGAGGGCGGGAGAGGGCTGGACGGACCTGCTGATCTGCCCGCCGCATACGTTTCACGCCGTCGACGCCATGGTGACGAACTTCCACCTGCCCCGTTCCAGCCTGCTGCTGCTGGTCAGCGCCCTTGCCGGTCAGGATCGGTTGCTGGCCGCCTACCGTGTCGCCGTGGCTGAGAGATATCGTTTCTACAGCTATGGCGATGCCATGTTCATACACTAAAGCCTATGCCCACAACCACCGTCATCATTCCAGCCGCAGGACGCGGCCGCCGCTTCGGCGAGGGAGTGCCCAAACAGTACCAGCTCCTGCACGGCCGGCCCGTGTTGTGGCATGCTCTGCAGCGGTTCCAGCAGTGTCCTGCTGTGGGCACCATCGTCGTGGCCATCCATCCTGATGACGCCGGAGATTTCCGTGCTGTCGCCGGGGACTTCGACAAGCTACAGCCCCCAGTGTCAGGCGGTGCTGAGCGAGCCGACTCGGTGCGCGCCGCCCTGGGGAGCCTGCCTTCGGCGGAAGCGGACGAACTCGTCCTCGTACATGACGCGGTTCGTCCCTGGGTGTCTGCCGAACTGGTAGAGGCGGTCATCCGTGCGGCGCGGAATCATGGCGCCGCAATCCCCGTGATGCCGGTGACGGAGACGGTGAAGGTCGTGGAAGAAGGTGTCGTACTCGAGTCACCGAGACGCAGCCGGCTGTTCAACGCCCAGACGCCCCAGGGCTTCCGGCGCGATCTTCTGGAACGGGCATTTGCCATGGCCGATGAATCGGCTGCCACTAAAATGGCCACTGACGAGGCTTCTCTCGTCGAGCTTTCTAGCGTCGCCGTCCACGTGATCCCCGGGGAGGCTGAGAACGTGAAGATCACCAACGCCATCGACCTGCCCTCCCACGACACCAGCGATCTGCGAGTCGGCCTGGGGTACGACGTACATGCCTTTGCCCGTGGCCGACCGCTGATTCTTGGGGGAGTTCGGATCGAGTCGGAACAGGGCCTGGCCGGGCACTCCGATGCCGACGTGCTCACACACGCGGTGATCGACGCCCTCCTCGGCGCGGCTCGCCTGGGTGACATCGGACGGCTGTTTCCGGATGATGATCCCGCCTACGAGGGCATCGACAGCCTGCTCCTGCTCGAGCGTGTCGGCCAGCGGCTGCGCGATGCGGGGAGCCGGACTGTCAACATCGATGCCGTCATCATGGCGCAGGCCCCGAAGCTGGCGCCTCACATCGAGGCGATGTGTGTTGCCCTGGCCACGGCGCTCGGCATGCCGGCCAGTCGAGTGTCGGTGAAGGCGACGACGACGGAGCGACTGGGCTTCGTCGGCAGACAGGAGGGGTTGGCGGCTCAGGCCACGGTCCTTCTGCGGGTGCCGGCAACGGCTGAAGATGCCTGATCTGGGTGGCTGGATTGAGGCGTCCGTCAGCCGCATCGGCGACTGGCCCCCAGCGCTCGCCTATGGCGCACTTGCCCTCAGCGCTTTCCTGGAGAACATCCTGCCACCTGTGCCAGGGGATCTGGTCGTCGTGCTCTCCGCCTATCTGGTCGGGCGTGGTGTGCTGGACTGGTTGCCGGTGTACGTATCCACCTGTGCTGGTGGAACTTGCGGGTTTCTCGTGATGTACTACCTGGGGCGCTCGCGGGGACGTGCCATCCTGCAGCGGCCGGGTGGATCCAGGGTGTTTTCACCCGAACGGCTGCAGCAGGCGGAGGGTTGGCTGGCACGCTATGGTGCCTGGATGGTGCTGGCCAACCGATTCCTGAGCGGGATTCGTTCCGTCATCGCCCTGGCTGCTGGTCTGGGGGGGATGGGCTGGCGACAGGTGGCCAGTCTCGGGTTCCTGAGTATGCTCCTGTGGAATGGCGTCCTGCTGTATGCCGGCATGCAGGTGGGACAGAACTGGGAAGTCGTGACGGAGTGGCTGGGGAGCTACAACCGCGTGATCGGCGCCATGCTGCTCGTGGTGGTGGGGCTCATTGGGATCCGCTGGTGGCGCCGGCGCGACAGGGAGGGATCCTCTGTTGACAGTCTCTCAGAGGGGACGTAGTTTTGCTGTTTCGTACCGCCCGCGTCCGAGATGATCAAACTAGGGCATAAGGGCCAATCAGATATGGGCTTTACGGCCGCAGCTGGGATAAGGCATTCGTGACGACCAAGAGCTACACCCCGAGAGCCGGTGACATCGAGCGGCGCTGGTTTGTGGTAGACGCCGACGGCAAGACTCTCGGCCGTCTCGCCTCGCAGATCGCCCACGTGCTGCGCGGCAAGCACAAACCGACCTACTCACCCCATATGGACCTGGGTGACCACATCGTCGTGATCAATGCCGAGAAGGTGCGCGTTACGGGGCGCAAGGCGGAGCAGAAGGTCTACCACCGCCACACCGGTTACCCCGGTGGCCTCCGTACGACGACGTACGAAGAGATGCTCAACAAGCACCCCGAGCGCATCATTCGCACCGCCGTCAAGGGCATGATGCCGAACAACATCCTCGGCCGGCAGATGTTCAAGAAGCTGCGTGTATACGCCGGCCCCGATCACGACCACGTAGCCCAGCAGCCCGAGGCCCTGAGCCTCTAGCCACCGATAACAGGACCCAACTACCAGACATGAGAGAACATGGCTGAAGAGCAGCGTTTCGAGGCCACCGGCCGCCGCAAGACCTCCGTCGCGCGCGTGCGCATCCGTCCCGGTTCCGGGCAGATCATCATCAATGGCCGCACAGTCGAGGACTATCTGCGCCGCGACGCACTCGAGATGATCATGGTTCAACCGTTGCAGCTGACCGAGACGCGCGACAAATTCGACATCCAGATCAGCAGCAATGGCGGCGGATTGCGGGGACAGGCAGGAGCCATGTCGCTGGGTATCGCCCGGGCTCTGGTCTCCTCTGATCCGACGCTACGCGCCACACTCAAGCGTGCCGGCTTCCTTACCCGCGATCCGCGGGAGAAGGAGCGCAAGAAGTACGGTCTCGCCGGGGCGCGCAAGCGCTTCCAGTTCTCGAAGCGATAGCAAACTGCGCTATCGCTTTTGCGAGAACGGTCAAACTGCGACCGTTCTCGTGATGCGAGATACAGTGTTACCAAGCGAGTCCGGCCCCGGTTGGGGCCGTACTCATGAATGAGCCGCTCTTTCGGGCGGTTCTAAACGCACGCCCTTCCGATGCATACGGGTGGTGCTGACGAGCAAGCTCGTTTGGGGCAAGCTTCGCTTGCCTTGGCTTGTGAAACGAGGCCCGTCGGTTCCGTGTGCAGATGACGGGGGGCGGAGGCCACAACCAATCTCAGGAGTAGAATAGCACATGTCCGTACCGATTCAGGATCTGCTCGAGGCCGGCACCCACTTCGGCCATCAGACGCGCCGCTGGAACCCGAAGATGAAGCCCTACATCTTCACCGAGCGGAACGGTATCCACATCATCGATCTCAACAAGACGGTCAGTCGTCTCGAGGCGGCGTCCGAAGCCGTGCGCAAGACGGCACAGTCCGGCAAGGCGGTACTCTTCGTCGGCACGAAGAAGCAGGCCGTCGATGTGATCCGCGCCGAGGCCGAACGCTGCGACATGTTCTTCGTCACCGAGCGCTGGCTCGGAGGGATGCTGACGAACTGGCAGACGATCAAACAGAACATCCGCCACCTGGATCATCTGGATCGTATCGCCCAGGATGGTACCTACGAGAAGCTGAAAAAGAAGGAAGTCCTGCTGCTCGAGAAGGAGCGGGTGCGCATGGTCAGGACCCTCGAAGGCATCCGCAAGATGAACGGTCTGCCGGGCCTGATCTACGTCGTTGACATCATGCACGAGCACGGTGCCATCTCCGAGGCGCGGAAGCTCGGCATTCCCGCCGTCGCCATCGTCGATACGAATTCCGACCCGGATCAGGTGGAGTTTGCCGTGCCCGGCAACGACGACGCCATCCGCTCCATCGAGGTGATTACCCATGCCATGGCAGACGCGGTGATCGAAGGTCGGGCGGCATCCGAGAAGGGCAAGGGGGCACGCACCGAAGAGGACGAAGAAACCACCGACGCCAAGTCGTCGACGGCTGCGGCCGCGGCGACTGCCTGAAGAAGAGAAGATAGAGATGGCAGAGATTACCGCCGCTGTCGTGCGCGAGTTGCGTGATCGCACCGGCATCGGCATGATGGAGTGTAAGAAAGCTCTGGTCGAGACCGAGGGCGACCTGGAGCAGGCGGTCGACCACCTGCGGAAGAAGGGCATGGCCGCCGTTGAGAAGCGCGCCGGTCGGGATGCCAACGAAGGTGTCGTCATGTCCTATATTCATCCGGGCAGCCGGTTGGGCGTGCTGGTCGAGGTCAACTGCGAGACCGACTTCGTGGCCAGGACAGACGACTTCCAGGATTTCGCCCGGGGTGTGGCCATGCACATCGCCGCCGAGGGACCGGTGGCCGTGTCGCGCGAGGATATCGACCCGGCCGTTGTGGAGAAGGAGAAGGAGATCTATCTCGAGCAGGCCAAGAACGAAGGCAAGCCGGAGCACATCGCCGAGAAGATCGTCACCGGGAGACTCGACAAGTACTTTCAGGAAGTCTGCCTCGTGGAGCAGTCCTTCGTCAAAGATCCGGATAAGACGATCCAGGATCTGCTCACAGAGTTGACGGCCAAGATCGGCGAGAAGATCTCGATTCAGCGTTTCTCCTGTTTCCGTCTTGGCGAATCCTGACAACGGAGATCGGCCCACATGGGGTCGGGAGGGTGACTCATGATCGATGAAATCCTCAGTGAGACCGAGCAGCACATGGCGACGGCGCTGCAGGCGATGCAACGCGATCTGGCCGGAATCCGCACGGGGCGGGCCACCACGTCCTTGCTCGACGGCGTCCGCGTCGACTACTACGGCACGGCCACGCCCCTGAATCAGCTCTCGACGGTGAGCGCCCCCGAGCCGCGCCTGCTGATGATCAAGCCGTACGAGGCCAGCATCATCGGCGAGATCGAGAAGACGATCCGGGCCGACGCCACCCTCGGACTGAATCCCAGCAACGACGGCCAGGTCATCCGCCTGCCGATTCCGGAGTTGACCGAAGAGCGGCGTATCGACCTGACGAAGGTCGCCCGGCACCGGGCCGAGGAGGGGCGGGTCGCGGTGCGGCACGCGCGGCGGGACAGTCTCGATCTCATCGACGAGGCCCAGAAGGGCGGCGAGGTCTCAGAGGATGAGTCCCGGGGGGCGCACGACCGCATTCAGATCATCACCGACGACTTCGTCAAACGCATCGACGAGATCATCAAGAGCAAGGAAGCGGAGATCCTGGAAGTGTAGGAAACTCCAGCGACGCGGTCGGCAACAGCAGATCGGTGGCAGTACAGAGGGCGGCTTCCAGGGTTCCGGAAGTCGCCTGCGTTCGTTTCTGGGCCGCGGTCAGCGCCTCAGTTGCGTCGACGCCGTCGCCGGGGTTTCGGCGTATCTTCGCGTTGCTGCAGCGTCTCGAGGAACCGATCCTCGAGCTGTTCGCGCTGGTCGATGATCGAGCCGTCGGATCCGACCTGTGGCGGCGCCGGTTGCTGAGGAATCTGCGTCGACAGCTCCTGATGCCGGTGTCGCAGGATCGCCAGCTGGTGCTGCTGCAGGTGGGCCAGGTCCTGCAGGTTCTGTAGATGGGCCTCGCGGTCGAGCAACGCCATGTGGATGCCATCGAGGACCGAGTCCGCGGCGCGTCGATCGGCAGCTAGTTCCTCAGGTTTCAACCTTGACAGCCGCTCACTGCGCGAGTCGACCTCTTCGCCGAGGAGGCGTCGGCGTCCCGCGAGCAGGCGCAGCTGCAGCCGGTTGCTACGGCGCTGGCGCTGGCGCCACGCGGCGACGCCGGCCACCAACCCGATGAGGGCGAAGGCTACGGGTAGAATCCAGAGTGTCAGGGGTTGTCTTTCTTGCGGGATCGTGTTGTCTGAGTGTAATTTAGCTTCTCTCCGGTAGAACCCGCAAACATTCGAATCGCAGGCACGGGAATGACGGAACCATCTGGCGACAATACGGTGCCCAAACTTCAGGCGGAGATCGCCCGCCTGAAGGATGAGAACAACAAACTTCGGGCCAGCAATCGACGCTGGATGCGTATCGCCGGGACCGATTCTCACACCGGACTTCCAAACAAAGTCTTCTTCACCACCGCCATGTTGCCGCAGGCGATCAGCACCGCCAATGCCGAAGGGCTGCCGTTGGGATGCGTGATGATGGCGCCGGACAATCTCGGCGAACACAATGCCAAGTATGGTCGCAAAGGCGGCGATCAGATCGTAGAAGGTGTCGCCAACTTCCTGTCTGACAACGTCGAGGAGGAGGAGAAACTCGTCCACCTCGATGGCGCCAACTTCATCCTCCTCGTGCCGAACGGCGACGTCACGCGGGTCAAGCGTCGGTCGCTGACCCTGCGGGCACGTGTCATGAACCGTCAGTTCGAATGTGGCAGTGATCAGATATCACTGACACTGAGCTTCGGCGTTGTCTCCAGAAAGCCGACACCGGAGGGTGCCAAGGTGGTCGTCAAGGAGCTGGTGGAGGATTTTCTGCGTCGGCTGGCGATCGCTCTCGATAAGGCCAAGGAGATGGGTCCGGATCGCACGTTCGAGGACCCGGAGACCGAATTCTGAAGGTAGCCGAAGAGGCTGACGCTGGGCGGGCGGACGCTGAACGGGCGTTGCGGTGATTGTACCACTCCTCCGAACGACTCGACCTCGACAGTGGGTGAAGAACGGCGTCGTCCTGGCGGCAGTCGTGTTTTCCCAACACCTGCTCGACCCGCCATATCTGGTGACGGCCCTGCTGGCGACCGTCGTCTTCGTACTGCTCAGTTCGGCCGTCTATCTGGTAAACGACCTGGCAGACGCCCAAGCCGACCGTCTGCACCCCGCCAAGAGCAGTCGCCCTATCGCCAGTGGCGATCTGTCACGTCCAGTGGCGCTCTTTGGTGCCATTGTGCTGTTCGCCGGTGGGCTGGTGGGCGCTGCTCTGTTGCATCCCGACTTCGCTGTCGTCTGTCTGATCTACGTGTCGATAAACCTGGCCTACACGCTGCGCTTGAAGCGCGTCGCCCTCGTCGACATTCTGATCGTCGCTTCAGGCTTCCTGCTCCGTGCTGTCGGTGGGGCTGTCGTCATCGCCGTGGACATCTCCACATGGTTCATTCTCTGCACCTTCACCCTGACACTGTTTCTCGCCGCCGCCAAGCGCCGCGGCGAACTCGTTCGTCTGGAGGCCGATGCGGCCCAACACAGGGAGTCGCTGGGCGCCTACGACGTGGTCTATCTCGACCAGGTCATGTCCGTTCTGGCCTCAGCCACTGTCGTCTGCTACGCCCTGTACGCCATGGGAGTGGGCGAAGGGGGCGTCACGGCCAGCCGGCAGATGCAGTGGACGATTCCCTTCGTGCTCTACGGCGTTCTCCGCTATCTCTATCTGGTACATCGAGGCGAGGAGGACGATCCCACCGTCTGGCTCTGGCGGGATCGCGCCCTGCAGTTGAATCTGTTGCTCTGGGGCCTGGTCAGTATGGGGCTGGTCTACGGGGCCCGATGACGGAGACGTTCGCCATCGCCCGCAGCGGCCTGGTCTCATAGGAGAAAGCGATGCCACCGGCTAGCATCACTCGTCGATGGATTCGAAGATGTACAGGCTTTGGTGGGGGCTGTCGAGAAGAGGCCTGAACCGTTGGGGGCACGAGCGCAGGATGGCCAGCCTGGCTCTCTCGGTGTCGTTGAGCTCGTCCGGTGACTCGGGATCTCCCGGAGCGACGAGGAAGTATCGGACGTTACACTTCTGCGCCACGGAGTGAAGATTGCCGATGGCAGATGACGATGGCCAGGCGACGGTCGGACGGCCGAAGTGTATGTGCCTCTCGAGAGGGTACGAAGCCATGATCATCGCGTCAGGAGCCGAATTCGCCCTGAACCAGTCCATCCCTCGGGAATAGTCGACGAATCCACGACCGGAGACGGAACGGGAGCTTCCCATTGGGTCTGCGATACGGTAGACGTTGTGGGCTACCGAAACCGGCAAAATGGCCACCATGGCTGCGATGGCGAGGCGCTCTGACGATCCCGACATGAGGGCGGCCAACCGCCTTGCACCGATGAACAGACCCAGGTAGAGGAATGGCAGCACCGGAACCAGGAATCGGAGTTGGATGCCCCAAGGTCCGCTCAGGAAGTTGAGCATGGCTCCGGCATACAAGAACAGGTAGACCCCGATCACACGGTAGCTACGCCGGCCCTGATCGGGGACAGACCACAGGCCCAGAGTGATAACGCTGAGCAGGCAGAAGCCGAGAAGCGACGTGGCAACGACGTAGACGCCTTCGAGTCCACGAGATGCAGCCATGGCCTGCAAGCGATCGCCGAAGGCAGGAACGAGGGCTGCAGGCAGCTGCTTCAGGTACGCCGTGAAGTGATGTGCGGCTGAGAAGACCCGAGCGACAGCGTCATCGCCGTGCTCGAACACCTGGACATGGTAGCCCTGGGAGATCAGGTCGCCTCCCGTTGCCCAGATCTGTGGCGCCAGCGCCAACGCCACTGCAGGGGCGAGCACGCAGAATCGACGCCAGTCTCGTCTCAGCAAGAGGTCCGCAAGCACCGCGCTGATCAGAGACAGGCCGACGGTCCGTACACTGGCGCTCAATCCCAGTAGCGCAGCGACGGCAAATGTATGCAATGAGATTGCCGGTCGGCTACGCCATGTCACATACGCGAGCGTCGCCGCCAGCGAACAGGAAGCATAGACGGCCTCGCTGAGGACTCGATTCGAGTAGGCGATCGTCCAGGGGTTGAGGAGTGCAAGGCTCACGAGCACCAGGCGCCCCGTTGGCGATACCAGCGGTTGGAGAAGCTTGAAAAGCAGGATCGCCGTAACGAGCGTCGCTGCGACCGACAGGAGCTTGAGTGCTGAGGTGGACGTCGGCGCTACCCAGGCGACGGCGCTAAGTACGAGTGGATAGCCAAGGGGGAACAACTGACGAAGATGATAGGAGGTACAGTCGCCCAGATGGATGGCTGGACCACGCCCCTCGGAGAGCGAGCGGGCCAACTCCGTGTAGACCGCGTCATCGGTGATGGAGCCCACGACATACTCGTCGAAACGGAGGGCGATCACGCCGAGGCCGAGGGCCAGCGACGCGAACCAGAGCCACCGGTTGGCCGGGCAAGTCAGAGGCGCTACTGGCTCGTCCCTTGCTGTCGTCATTACCCTCAGTTGCTTTCTTTGCTGAACCGCGCTCCGCAAACCCTTGTAGTCGTGAGCTGCTTTCGACGCCCACGGGGATGAGATAAGAATGGCCTCAGGCGGTATCGGCGATCCGTCTTCGATGCAGTCTCACAACAGGAGCTACGCCGCCGCCTTGACGGAGACGTTCACGCTTCACCGGATCTTGGTTTCGTGTGCGGTCAACGGGGTCATCCTGCTTTGGTTGGCCCTCGATCCTCAAAGTGCATTGACGATCGAACAGTCTGACATAGCCGACCTCGGAAATCCGCAGCCCTTTTTGCAGTCGACGGAGATCGCAGCAGATCTGGCTGTTCCGTTGCTGATAGAGTCTCACAAGCGGCCAGACAATCCGCATCAGTACGAACGCCTTGAGCAGTTCTCCGAGGATACAGACTACGATCATCTTGACGCCGTATTCTGGGACCTCGCTGCCATGGTTTCTGACATTCGACCCACCGTGGCAACGCTGTTGCTGCGAAACTACGTCATGTACTTGATGGCAGTCTGGCTGTTCAGCGTACTGTTGTCGGTCTACCACGGCAACTGGCTGCTCCATCCCACGATCTTCGCAACCAGCGCAAGCCTGCTCTTCTCGTACAGAACGCAGACGCTGTTCACCATGGACTACCCCATCCAGGGGATGGTGACCGTCGCGCCTTTGCTCGCCGGCATCTTCTGTATCATGCTGTGTCAGGTCTTCAGACACAGACCCCAGAGCATGCGGTACTGGCTCGGTGCGTTCCTCCTGCTCGCGTTCTTCCTCCGCTACATCTCGGTGATCCACAGCGCCAACCGCTCCGTCATACTGATCGTGATTGGCATCTGCGCACCGCTGTTCTTCCTACGATTCGCAAGACCAGCCAAGACCCTGGTCCAAATCCTGGTGGTCTCACTTCTCGGTGTTGCTGGCTTTGACCTGTTCGTTGAAGGACTCCGGGGATACCGAGACCGCCAAATGGGGTTTGAGCACGTGCGGCCCCAATATGACAACCACGCGACGTTCTCGATGGTGTATCTGGGCATAGGGGTCTTCGAGAACTCCCTTGGCATCGACGACACAGACAAGTTTGTCTGGAACAGAGACCTGATCGAAGCGAAGGCGAGGGAGCTCGAGGTGGCCATCTCGGAGGCAGACCGTGCCATTATCGGCGGCGCACCGAAGGCGGATCATCTCTTCTTCCGCATGTGGATGAAGTATGTATCCCTCTATCCGTGGGAGTATCTCAAGAACAAGGTGAAGGCGAATGCATGGATCATCGCCCGCATGGCTTTGAGGGACATCTACCCCTTGCTCTCACCTGGCGAGCAGTCTGTCTGGTGCGTTGTGGCCACGCTATCCTGGGTGGGGTTTGGGGCGTTTTTTGGAGTGTATCTGAGACTCAAGCCACCACTGGAATCCCTAGTGATCTTCGTTGCCGGCTTCATTGCCCTGTCGTTGATGGGGATTCTGTGGCATCCCGTTCGGGGGGCCTTTGCTGCCATGCCGGCCGCACTAGGGGCGATCTCCGCGTTTGCCCTCGTGTGCCACCGAGTGCTTCAGGTGCCGAACCCGAAGTCCCTATTCCGGAGCACACTCGTGCGCTGGAGATCGAGGGGGTCTACCGTCACAGCTGAAACGGATGAGTGAGTCGGATCAGGGCAAGTTGGCCGGCTTGATAGCGCTGGCCAGGATCAAGGCTCCCGTCCCCCTCAGCCATCGGCGCTCCCACTGGTGTAGCCTTACTCCGAGACGCCAGGAAAGCGCCGTGGCAAAGGGCGCCAGGGTGAAGAACGACGAGACTTGGGTCACGCCGAAGCCGGCCTCTTCGATGACCCGCCGCGCCGTCATCGGATTGAATCGGCTGATGTGCTGCTCTTCGTAGCTGATCCCGCCCAGGCGGTTCACCACCACCTCGAGCAGGGGCCACAGGCTGCGGTAGTTGGGGGTCGTCAGGATCAACGTGCCACCGGGTCTCAATAGACGGAACGCTTCTGCCAGGGAGGCTCGGACCTCGGGCTCCGGCAGGTGCTCCAGGATCTCTACCAGCGTGACGACATCCACACTCTCATCGGCAAACGGCAGGTGCGGCAGCCGGGAGACGCAGAAGCGTGTCGCCGAATCGCCGTACTCCTTGGCCGCGTAGTCGATCTGCCCCAGAGCGACGTCCGTCCCGAATCTCTGCAGACCGGTCTGGTGTGCGATAGACATGAGAGAGCCCGGCCCACACGCCACGTCGAGCAGGCTCCTGGCCCCCGCAGGAACCATCTCCGAAACGCATTGGAACTTGTAGCGGTGCCAGAAGCGGCGGACCTGAGAGCCTTCCCGGTACACGCGATCATAGAAGCCAGCGGGAATTGCCGAATACTGGTACGCTTCGTGCCCTTTGCTCATGCGCTCTGTTGAGGTCAGTACTCGCTGCGCAGTGGCGTCTACGTCTGCAGATGCCAAAAGAGAAGCCCCGCATGGACGAGAGTCCAGCGGGGTGGCTTGTAACTGGTGGAGCAGATCGGGATCGAACCGACGACCTCAGGCTTGCAAAGCCCGCGCTCTCCCAACTGAGCTACTGCCCCAACAACATTACCGCGCTCAGCTAGTCGCCGTCTCGTCCTCGTCGTCGGCGCCGCCTTCTTCGAAGCGCAGCAGGATCGTCGATGCGATGAAAAACGAGAAGAACGCGAAGCCGAACAGATCAGCGCGAACGTGATCCCATGCCAGGCCCACCCGGTCGATGGTATATCCACCCAGGCAGATCAGGTAGAGAACGATGCTGCCCAACTGCAATCGTTCGAGAAAGTCCTTGCTCTTCGCCCAGGCCATGTCGCCGGCGCACTCCTCACGCAGTAGTTCTTAAGTACATGTAATTTTCGTAAGATAGATACGTGCATAAACCTGGTCAATCAGATGTAAGGAGAGCCGGATGGCTGAGGCGGTGATCGCCAGCGCGGTGCGCAGCGCGATCGGAACGTACGGCGGCGCCCTGCGCGACGTCACCCCCGTCACGTTGGGTCAGGTAGCCGTCGAGGCGGCGATTTCGCGGTCTGCCGTTGCCGCGGAGGCCGTGAACGAGGTAATCCTCGGCATGATCTACCAGGGCGGCCAGGGGCCGAATCCGGCGCGGCAGGCGGCCGTCAAGTCGGGCGTGCCTTACTCCGCGCCGGCCATGACGGTGAACAAGATGTGCGGTTCCGGGCTGAAGGCCATCGCCTTGGCTGCAGCTGCCGTGCGTTCAGGGGACGCCCAGGTCGTCGTAGCCGGTGGCATGGAGAGCATGAGCGGTGTCGTCTACGGGCTGGCCGGGTCGCGTTGGGGCGAGCGTATGGGGCACTCGCAGGTGACGGATCTGATGATCATGGACGGTCTGTGGGACTGCTTCTACGACTGCCACATGGGTACCACTGCGGAGAATCTGGCCAGCGAATACGGTATCTCGCGCCAGGAGCAGGATCGATACGCCCTCTTGAGCCAGGACCGTTATTCTGCGGCTCACGCAGCGGGCCGCTTTGCCGACGAGATCGTCCCCCTGGAGATTCCGCAGCGCCGGGGTGAGCCGACGGTGTTCGACGTCGACGAGCACCCCCGAAAGGACGTCTCTCTGGAAGGGCTGGGTCAGCTACGCCCCGCCTTTGACAAGCAGGGCACGGTCACGGCCGGCAATGCCTCCGGTCTGAACGACGGTGCCGCGGCGATGACGGTGATCTCCGAGGCCGTGGCCGAGACTGCCGGCATCGAACCACTGGCCCGTGTCGTCGACTCGGTGTCGGTGGGGGTAGATCCACGGGTGATGGGGATCGGACCGGCCCCGGCCATAGAGCAATTGCTGCAGCGTAACGATCTGACGTTGGACGACATCGACCTGCTGGAAGTCAACGAAGCCTTCGCGGCACAGGTTCTGGCCGTGGGGCGTCGACTCGACTGGGATGTGGATCGGGTCAATGTCAACGGCGGCGCGATCGCCCTGGGACATCCGGTGGGAGCCAGCGGTGCCCGTGTCGCTGTGACCCTGCTGCACGAGATGCGCCGACGCCAGGTGCGCCGCGGGATCGCCGCGCTCTGCATTGGCGGCGGCATGGGTATCGCGGTCCTGTTTGAGTGCTGATGTTTCGCAGGGCCGACGGAGGCGAGTTTCACCGCCTCCGCCGGTGGGGAGAGTCAGGCGGCCAGCTCCAGCTCTTCGCTTTCCGTCTCCACTTCGTCTTCGATCTCTCCGTCGGCTTGGGCCGTGCCGTTGGCTCCCGACGGGATGCGTTCGAGAACTTGGAGAGTACGCGCCTGAATCTCGACGAGGTAGTGAGAGTTCTCGTCGTCATCCCGCCAGCTGTACGAGCGCAGCCGGCCACTGAGAAATACGGGAGTGCCTTTCTCCAACCGGTCGGCGAGTCGCTCGGCCAGCTGCCGCCAGACGACGATGTTGAAGAAGGAGGTCTCCTCCTGCCATTCGTCGTTGCGGTCGCGGTAGGCGCGGTTGACGGCGATGCGGCTCGTCAGCCGTGCCGTGCCGTTGTCGGTGATACGAAACTCGGGGTCCTGCACGAGGCGCCCGGCAAGGGCCACCTGGTTGATGGCCGGCATCCTGAGTTCGGACATACGATCCTCCGATCGAAGGGAGTGAGTGGAATGGGCGGCAGGACATTCCAGCGAGCGTTCTGCCGACTGTCCGCCACGCAGACTGAATGCAGCACTCATGCCAGTCAGGACGAAAGGTGACGGAAGCGATTGTGACACAATCAGTTGAGAGTTATGAAATGAATGATCACGTGAATATCCTCAGGCACTTCGATGGGAGTCTGGGGTAACGACGGTGGGGGCGATCGCACACAGCGACCAGGTCATTCCGGCGGCACGCCGTCGGCGTCGGGGCCACACGGCTCCTCACGGGCAGTTCTTTACGCTTACCGAGGTCGCCCGCTTCCTGTGGCACGTCGTCGAGATGCTGGCCCCGGCCTCACAGCGGCGCGTGATCGATCTGGCAGCGGGGGACGGGATCCTGCTCGACGAGGGGTGTCGTGGTGGTTTTACGACCCGGCTCGATGTCCTGGGCCTGGAACTCGACGCCCATGTCCTTCACGCCCGAAGCGCGGAGGGTGCCCGTGTCGAGGCAGGAGATGGTCTGCTCGATGCCGGCCAGCGTCTGTCCGACTGGCGTGCCGACGTCGCTGTGGGCAATCCACCCTTTGGCCGCAGTCGTGACCTGCTGACCGATGGACAACGCCGACGCCTGCTGGCCGAGCCAGCCGCACCGCACCAGATCTGGGGCTCACGTGCCGTTGGCCAGGATGGTCGGTTCACCGACCCGGCCGGCAACTGTCGAGTGGAGGAGCTGTTCCTGGAACGCGCCCTGAGGCTGGTCCGGTCCGGGGGACTGGTCGCCTACATCCTCTCCGATGGGGTCCTGAGCAATCGCCGAGAGCAGGTCGCCCGAGACTGGGTGGGGGGCCAGGCCCAACTGCTGGCGGCCATCGCCCTGCCGGCCAGTGCCTTCCGACGGGCCGGCCTCAACGCTCTGGCCCATCTCATCGTTCTGCGCCGCGTCCCGGAGATCGACATGATCCCTCAACCACCCGCGCTGATGATGGAGCGTCGGCATGCCGGGCGTGGCAAGTTGCCCCAGGTCCTGGAGGCCATGCGGCAGGATCTGGTCCGCCTGCACCAGGGTCAGGATGTAACCGGCGCCGCCGTCGTCTCAGGTAGGGATCTGGGTGGGTGTCGCTGGGATCCGGGTTTCTGGGTGGGAAAACAGACTCTGGCCCGCGTCCGGCGTGACCTCGACGACGCCCCTGAGCTCGGCGACTTCATCGAACTGCTTACCTACGGGCCGATCGTCACTGGCGGGCAGCCCGTGCCGGTCGTCGACGGCATCGCCTCGATCCGACAGGGGGACTTTGCCGAGACCGGCCTCCACGCCTCGCGGTCTCTGCGTGTCTTGCCAGACAGCGCCCACGATCCCCGGCGCAGTCGCGTTCGCGCCGGAGACGTGCTGCTGCCTCGTTCCGGTGGCGGTGCCCTCGGACGCAACAGAGTGGCCGTCTACGAGGAGGATGAGCCCGCCAACATCGGCTGTTTCGTCGACCTCATCCGCCTCCGACCCGGACTCAATCCCTACTACCTGTGGATCTTTCTGCGCTCGCGACTCGGATGGGGCCAGATCCGCAGTCTCATCAATGGTGTGGGTACGCCGAACATCAGCTTTGTCGAAATCCGCTCGTTGCGTGTGCCGCTGCTCGGACTGGAGGAGCAGGCGGCCTACGAGCATGCCTACGTGGAGGACGTGCGGCCGCTGCACAGGCAGTCGACTGGCAGCCACGAGGCGGGCCAGTTCGCGGAGCGTCAGTTCCAGGCGCTGGTGAGCCGACTCGATGCTCGGCTCGCCGATGATTGTCCACCGTACAGAGCATCCTTAAATTCGACTACCCACTCGTTCTCTCCTTGAGTTGCCTCCCTTCCAGGCGCCCGGCCGTTGCCAGATAACCCCGTCGCCGTCCCTCACGCCAATCGCCTGGCCAGCGAGACGAGTCCCTATCTGCAGCAGCATGCCCACAACCCTGTCGACTGGTATCCTTGGGGAGAAGAGGCGCTGAATCGGGCTGCGGAAGAGGATCTTCCCATCCTGCTGTCTGTCGGTTACTCGGCCTGCCACTGGTGTCATGTGATGGAACGGGAGTCTTTCGAGAACTCGGAGATCGCGGCGCAGATGAACGCCAGGTTCGTCAACATCAAGGTGGACCGTGAGGAGCGTCCGGACGTCGACGAGATCTACATGAGTGCCGTACAGGCGATGACGGGACAGGGTGGCTGGCCGATGACGGTCTTCCTCACGCCGGACCTGCGGCCCTTCCATGGGGGAACATACTATCCCCCGGAGGACAGCCACGGCCGACCGGGATTCCGTCGCGTGCTGCAGGCCGTCAGTGAGCACTATGCACGGCAGCGGGATCGTGTCGAGGATCAGGCGGAGAAATTGCGTTCCTTTCTCCGGCAGAATGCCGATCCGCTGGATGGCGGCGATGACCTCGACGATGATCGTTGCCAGGATATCCTGGATGCGGCGGTACAGGCTCTGATCGATCAGCATGACGGGCGCTGCGGCGGCTTCAGCCTGCAAGGGCCGAAGTTTCCCAACAGCGCCGCACTGTCGCTGCTGCTCAGGCACTGGCACGCCACCGGTGACGATGCGGTGCTGCAGGTGGCAGTGCACACGCTGACTCACATGGCGCGGGGGGGAATCTTCGACCAGCTCGGGGGTGGCTTCCACCGGTATTCGGTGGATGAGCGATGGCTGGTCCCGCATTTCGAGAAGATGCTTTACGACAACGCCCTCCTCGTTCCGGTCTACGTGGATGCCTGGCAGGCGACAGGCAAGCCGCTGTTCGGCCGGGTTGTGCGTGAAACACTCGACTACGTGGTGCGCGAGATGACGAGCGCCGAGGGCGGCTACTGTGCCGCACAGGATGCCGACAGCGAAGGGGAGGAGGGCAGGTTCTTTGTCTGGACCCCGGAAGCGGTAGAGGATGTCATCGACGATGAGCACACGGCGAAGCGGGTGTGCGCCTATTACGACATCACACCCGAGGGCAATTTCGAAGGTGACTCGGTGCTTCATGTCAGCGCCGACATCGACGAGCAGGCGCGTCTTCTCGGTGTCAGCCGAACGGAATTGCAGTCGGCCATCGACGATGGACGTCGGCGACTGTTCGAGGCCCGAGCCTGGCGCTGTGCCCCAGGGCGGGACGACAAAGTGCTGGCAGCATGGAATGGTCTGATGATCAGCGCCATGGCCCGGGGGTATGAAGCCTTCGGCGAGAGCGCCTGGCTCGATTCAGCGACAATGGCTGCCCGGTTTCTTCTCGAGCATCTCGTCGTCGACGGCTCTCTGCGCCACGGCTGGAAGGATGGTCAGGCCTCCGTCCATGCCTTTCAGGACGACTACGCCGCCCTCGTGGGCGGACTCGTGGATCTGTACGAGGCCACTTTCGAGCCTCGCTGGCTGGCCTCCGCCGTCGATCTGGCAGAGCAGATGATCGAACGCTTCTGGGATACGGACGGGGAGGGTGGCTTCTACTACGCCGAGGCCGACAGGTCTGACCTCATCGTGCGGACGAAGAATCCCTTCGATGGTGCCACTCCCTCCGGGAACTCCCTCGCCGCTCTCGCCCTGTTGCGCCTGGCGACTCTCACCGACGTGAACCGTTTCCGCGATTGCGCCGAGGCCACGTTGCGGGCCTATGGCGGGTTGCTGCAGAGTTCTCCCCTGGCCTGCTGTCATATGGCATGTGCTCTCTCACAGTTCCGCTGCGGGCCTCTGGAACTGACCTTCATGGGAGCTGCCGAGGCGCGACGGCCGTTTCTTCGCACCACCCACGAAAGCTATCTGCCAAATCGCGTGATCTCCGGCGCCGAGACTGCATCGGACGACTCGACTACAGACCTGTTGCCACTGCTGCGTGAGCGACATCTGCCCGCCGATGGCAGCCTTCACGTCTACGTCTGTCGCAATTCCAGCTGTTCGGCGCCACTGACGGATGTGGCCGAATTCAGCCGCACGCTGGCACCCGACATTCGAGCCGCCGGATGACCCGAATCCCGGAATCCACCGACCCCGTGTTCCGTCGTCTCGTGGACGGGGGACTGCTGTACGATTCTGTGGCAGGATGCATTCACCATCTGAACGAGACGGCCGCAGTGATCTGTGAGTGTTGGCGCCAGCCGATGTCGGAAGAGGAGATCGTGCAGGTCCTGATGGAGCGTTTCGAGGTGGACGCCAGCGTCGCGCTGTTGCACGTACGATCGACCATCGGTCGCCTCCGAGGGGCGGGAGCGGGAGAATGAGGCAAGTCGAACAGGCACTCGAAATGGCCCGACTGGGCGTCGTCGGTGGCGCCTGGCCGGTCGGCGTCGAAGAGGCCATCGTGACCGAGGGACTGGAAGGCCTGTTCGTGGCCAGGGCCGGCGGCGACAGGCCGGTGCCGGCCGCGTGGTATCGTGCCCATGCCAGCACGGCGACGACGACGACGGTTGCCTTGCAGGAATTGGCCGAGGCGTTGCGGATCCTGGAGCAGCAGGGCCATGACCTGGTGCTTCTGCCTGGCGCTGCTCTGTTGCGTTTCTATCCGGACGCCGGGTGCCGTCCGATGGACGATGTCGATCTACTCTGTCCCGAGGGGCGCACGGCCGACGTGACTGACGCGCTGACAGAACTGGGGTGGACGACGACGCCTCGTTATCCCGACCTGCTCAACGGCCGGCACGTGGGCATCGATCTGCACGATGATCTGTTCCACTGTCAACGCATTGCCGCCCGGCGCCGTGCCGGATGGCTCGACCCCGAGCAGATCTGGGCACACCGGCGCAGAGTGCAGGTGGAGGGGCTCCAGTTCTGGGGGTTGAGCGCCGAAGACGAGGTCCTCTATACTGCAGCGCATGCACTGCGGCACAGCTACCGACGAGTCACCTGGCTTGTGGATCTGGCTTTGCAGCTGGGTGACAGGACTCTCGACGGGGGGCGTCTGCGATACCGGGCTGAGGCCAGCGGGCTGAACCTGCCGTTACTCTATGGCCTGACGCTGTTGCACGCCGCCCGCGTGGACCTGCCAGCGAGCGTTCGGGACTGGTATGCGGAATGTGCGCCAGGCCGAACTTCGAGGCGGGTGCTGCAGTGGGTTCTCGGCAGCCGGCATTCGACCTGCGTCGGCGAGGTCCTGTGGAACTGGACCTGTCCGCACCGTGGCGACCGGCTGCGACTGATGCGGGAGTTCATGTTTCCCAGGACCGACGTGCTGCTGCAGGTGTTTCCCCGGGTGCCGCGGCGGCTGGCACCCCTGACGTACGGATTGCGCTGCGGTCAGCTCCTGCTGCGGCTGGCACAAGAACTGGCGACGACGATCCCGGGTCCCCTGAGTCGAAGAATGAGGCGAGGATGATGTTGATGTGGAGGAGTATCTGGTGTCCGGGTCTCAGGAATCTCGGAAGGGTCCTGGCCGTTGCCATGATCGCCGGCTGTGGCTCGTCGTCGCCCTCGGTAACGGATGTCTCAGCGATCCCGGAGGCGCCGCCCGCCCGCGCCGCGATTCCCACCGACCCGATTCGTCAGGCGTATACCGAGCGCGGCGGCTTCCCGGAGTATCTGCTCGGCGTCGGCGACAAACTGCAGCTGACGTTGCGCGACGTGAAGGTGACGAGCGAGCAAGTCATCGTCCGTCCCGATGGCAACATTTCTTTCGCGATGCTGGAGAACGTCCGGGCTGCCGGACGGACGCCGACCGAGCTCGACGACGACGTGACGCTGGAGCTGGGCAGGTTTCTGCGGGCGCCCAAGGTGGATGTGGAAGTGATGGAGTTCCACAGCAAGATCGTCTCCCTTCTTGGAGCGATCGAAACCCTCGAGCGGGCAACGGTAAAGTCAGGGCAGGGGCGGTATCCCCTGAAGGGCAAGACGACGCTGCTCGACATCATCCTCGAAGCCGGTGGCACAACGCCTGATGCGCAACTGGATCGGGTTCAGCTGATTCGTGGCGATGGTTCCTTCCGTCTCGACCTGCGCAGCGTGCTGGCCTCGGGGAAGCAGAAGGACAACGCCATCCTGCAGGGGGGCGATATCGTCATCGTGCCCGGCACGAGTCTCCGCTCGAAGAAGGTCATCGTTCTGGGGGAGGTGGCGCGGCCGAATGTCTACATGTTCGCCGACGACGCACGTCTGATGGAGGCCTTGTCGCAGGCCGGTGGCTTCGCCGAGGCTGCCTTGCGCAACGATGTTCGACTGATCCGCGTCGTCGAAGGTGCTGCCCAGATGTATTCCATCAACTTCGAGCGCCTTACCAGCCACGGTGACTTCCGTCAGAACGTGTCGCTGGAGAACGACGATATCATCTTCGTACCGCGTAGCTTCCTCGGTGACGTCAACGACGTGATCACGAAGATCGAACCGCTCCTCAATATCCTGCTGCTGCCGGCGACGTACCGCGATCTCTATACGACCGGGGGAGGTCTCCGGCTCAATACCGGGGATCCTCCGAGTTCGGTGACGAACTTCACGCGCACGTTGCCCGGCACGGCGAAGCCCGCCGGTGGCGGTCGCGATGGCGATGAAGGCGAAGAGGATTGAACATGATTGACGGGCCACCGCCAGCGGCGGTGGACTCCATCCTGGATACTGTGGGGTCCACACCCCTGGTCCCGCTGTCACGTATCACGCCTGCCGGCTCGGCACGGATCCTGGGCAAGCTGGAGGCCCTCAATCCTGCCGGCAGCGTCAAGGATCGTATCGGTCTGAGCATGGTCCGGGGGGCCGAGGCCGAGGGCAGGCTGCGGCCCGGTACGACGATCGTGGAGCCCACCTCGGGCAACACCGGCATCGCCCTGGCCATGGTCGCCGCCGCCCTGGGGTACGAACTGGTGCTGACCATGCCGGATCACATGAGCAGCGAACGGGTTTCGGTGATGGCCGCCTACGGTGCCCGCATCGAACTGACGCCCTCGGCACTGGATATGCCCGGGGCGATCGCCCGCGCCGAAGAGATTGTTGCCACCAATCCCGAGGCCCATTTCATGCCGCAGCAGTTCCGCAACGCCGCCAACCCGCAGACGCACCGCGAGACAACGGCCCGAGAGATCATCAGCGCCAGCGGTGGCCGGGTGGATGCCCTCATCGCCGGAGTCGGCACGGGGGGAACGATCACCGGTGTCGGCTCCGTGCTGAAACAGGAACTGGGTGAGGTCCGCGTCATCGCCGTGGAACCGGCCCGGTCGGCGGTCCTGTCGGGAGGGCCGTCCGCGATGCATGGGATACAGGGGATCGGCGCGGGATTCGTGCCCGAGGTTCTGGACCGCTCGGTGATCGATGAGGTGATCGTCGTCGAGGACGAAGCCGCCTTCGCCTGTACGCGCCGCTTGGCGCGGGAGGAGGGGCTGTTGCTGGGTCCCTCGTCGGGTGCGAATGTCGCCGTGGCGCTGGACGTTGCCGCAGGTCTCGGGCCCGCGGCGACGGTGGTCACCATCCTGTGCGACACCGGATTCCGGTACTTCAGTGTCGACGGATTCATCAATGACGGCCCTGTCGACACGGGAGTGCCCGGCCCGGTTACCTGAGCAGCACACCCTTGCGCGTGGCGATAATCGGGGCCGCTGGTGACGCCAGACGTACGACGAAGAGATAGACGCCACTGGCGACGGGAGTTCCCCCGTCGTCGCGCCCATCCCATGACAGCACGTGACGCCCCTGCAGGCGCTGGTCGAGTTCGATGCGCCGGATTCGTTGGCCGACGGCATTGAATATCTCCAGCGTCACATCTCCGCCCGCCGGCAGCGACAGCGTCAGGTGGGTTTCCGGGTTGAACGGATTCGGGAAGACATCGGAAAGTGCCCAGGCTCCCGGTGTTGCCTCGGCCCCGCCAACCGCCGTTGACGCGACGGCCGCAGTCGGTGCCTCGACGACGGAGATACCCCGTGGGCCGCCAGCTGCGGCAAATGTTCCCAGACGCTCATACGAAGCGGCGTCGAGCACGTAGATCTCATCCGATGACGAGGTGGTGACAAACAGCTGTTCGCCGCCGGGGGAGAACGTGAGTCCTCGCGGTTCAACACCCACGGGAATCGTCTCGATGACCTGCTGCGAAGCGAGGTCGACGACGACGACGATACCGTCCGCGTGGCCCGTGACGAAGACCCGTTCGCCGCGAGCATCGACGGCGATGGCGAAGCCGCCGGAGACGGGCAGATCGATGACGGCTTCGACGGCATCCCGGGCGGTGTCGATGATGGTCAGGTCGCCGCTGTTGAAGCTGGTGACGTACAGGTGCGATCCATCGTTGTCGGTGGCCAACGATCGAGGTCCGCCTTCGACGGGGATGCGGGAGACGATGCGGCCATCGGCAATGGCAAGCACGGCGTTGTTCCTGAGGTCGGTGACGTAGACGCGCTCGGCGCTGGCGGCAATGCCGAAGGGGCCCTCGTCGAGGGCGCCGACGGTGACGAAGCCGAGGACGCGATTCGTCGTCAGGTCGATGGAGGTCAGCAGCGACGCGCCCGAGTTCGACACGTAGAGTGTTGCACCGTCGGGTGAGAGCGCCATGTCGAGGGGTTCGGCGGCGACAAGAATGCGGTGGGTGACGCGGAACGTGGCCTTCTCGATCACGCTGATCTCGCTGGAGCCCAGGTTGGACACGTAGAGGAAACGACCGTCGGGAGAGTGGAGGATCTGGATCGGGTCATCGCCGACGTCGACGCGGGCCACTTCACCCTCGGCGCCGGTGTCGAAGACGCCGAGGGCCCCGGCATCACGCAGTACGGCAAATGCCAGGGGAGAGCCGGACAGGCCGATGATGTTGAACTCGAGCCACTGGCCGTCGTCGGGATAGTCAAGGCGGACGCCCACATCGGAGACGGCGGTCAGCCGGTAGCGGACACGTGTTCCCACGGGCTGGCCTGGAATCCGCGAGCGGAACATGCCGGCACCCAGGTCTTCGGCTACGGTGGTCGAGACGAGGCCGTCGATCTCAATTTCGACTTCGACGCGTGTGGCGTTGACGATGTCGAAAAATGTGTCGTAAGGACCGAAGGTGTCGGGTGTATTACCCGGACCATCGATGGAGCGTACATAGGGTACGCCCGGGACGATGAAGCCGGTGGTGAAGTCAACATCGGGCGCAGGAGTGCCGTCGACTACAGTCACCAGATCGGCTCTGTCCGCCGCCTCGACATTGCCCAGGAACTCCGCGGGGAAATCCTTGTCGAAGGCGGTGAACAGGCCTGAGAAGTTGCTCTCGTCGAGGCCGCCACTCACCGGCTCAATCCCGACGCGGTAAACACCTGCAGGCAGCCCCCGAAGCGCATAGGCACCGCGGTCTCGCCGGCCCGTCTCGGCACCGCTGAGGGTGCTGTAGATCTCACCGGAGTTCACATCGACGGCGGTGACATGAGCACCGAAGACACCTCTCCCTTCGGGGACCGCCACATGGCCGGTGATGGCTCCGGTGCTGGCCGTGAAAGCGGCTGTCGGGTAGAGCACGCCGATCCCCGTGGCGTCGTCGGCCGCCAGAGTCGAGGCCTCACCCGGCCCGTCGCCGAAGTAGAAGGGATTCATCGTCGGCCGTGCTGCCGCTGACCCTCCCAGAGGCGTGTGGTCGAGGCCGATGAAATGGCCGATCTCGTGGACGGCCACGTCGCTCAGCACAATACGACCTGGCGCCGGCTGTTCGGAGAAACGAAAGTCCCGCCCGTTGAAGATGATATCGGCGTCGAAGATGTCTCCCGTGACCGCGTCCGAGTTGATCCGGGTCACGGCGATGATGCCGCTTCCCGGCGGCGCGTTGAGCACGTCGCCGGTCTCGTCGAAGATCAGCAGATTGCGTCGATCCCGGCGCGACGCGGGCCGCCCCGTGGAGATGCCCTCATCGACGAAGCGCAGGTAGGATCCCTCTACGGCCTGCCAGACGGCGAAGCTCTGGCGCAGGATGCGACTCGTCCGGGCAGCCCCGAGGTCGGCGGACCCGGCAGCGTCGATCTGGAAGGGCACGTCATCTTCGGCCCAGGAGACCTGTATCACGTGGCCCGATGCGGACTGCGTGCTCTGCACGACGAAGGCGGCGACGGGCGCCGTCGCCAACGACAGCCAGGCCAGAATCCAGCGGCACTGACTCACCGCGTTTTTCCTGTACTGTTGGTGAGCGTGCGGATCTCGTCGAGCAGGTCCGCCAGCGGCAGGTCAAGCGGCGGGATGATCGGAGCGGGCCCGGCGGGCCGGGCTGAGGCCTGGAACTTCAGGCCCTCGAAGTCTCGCCGTGTCCGGGGCGCGCCCTCATCCCGCCGCCGCACGCGAAAGTCGCCCTGGGCGAGACCTACGGGCCACGTGCGGCCGGCTGCATCCGGCCCGGTAAGGAACAGAACCACCTCCTCACCGACGACGAAGTCCGGCATGCCGGAGATGTGGTAACGGACCCCGTCGATCGTGCCTCCCGGCAGGACGACACTGAGGGAGTCGGTGTCCGCCATCCCCTTCAGCGACTCCGAGACGACGAAGCGCAGACGGGTGACGATGTCGCCGTCGACGACGTCGGGGCTGGACTGCACACACACGCCGTGGAAGATCTTCCCGGAGCGTTCGGTAAGGTCGACGACGCTCAAGGGGAGGACGGTGGAGGCCGAAACCGTCGACAGCATGAGGATCACCAGGGCCAACTGCAGCCAGACGTGCAGCCCGGGACCTCGGTGAGTGTGAGTCACGGCACAGGTGCTCCGGTTCGGGGGACGGGTCGGCAGTTGGACGCACCAAACGGCGTTCCGTTGCACGCAGGGTGAGAAACGACTCGCGGTCAACTGTCCAGCGCCTCGATGATCTGCCCGTGGAGTCGTGGTCGCAAGTCGAGAAATCCACGGTCGGTGCGAGAGGGATGTACCCGGTTGCTGAGCAGAATCACATATGCGTCTCGATCCGGATCGATCCACAGTGAGGTGCCGGTGAACCCCGTGTGTCCGTAGGCTCGCATGGAGAGGCGGTCGCCGGAAGGCCCATCCGACCTGGGCCTGTCCCAGCCGAAGGCCCGGTAGGCCTCCGGGGCGACCGCCTGAGGCGCGGTCAGTCGCCGGAGGGTCTGCTCATCCACACCGATGTCGGCCTCGCCCAGATAGGCGCGGGCGATCCGCTCCAGATCATGGGCCGTGGCGAACAGTCCGGCGTGGCCGGCCACGCCGCGCAGCAGGTGGGCATTCTCGTCATGCACTTCACCCGAAACCAGGCGCTTCCTCCACGGACAGTTCTCTGTCGCAGCAAAGGCTTCTGGCGGCCGCAGGGCCACCTTCAAAGGGTCGTCGAGATGGCTGAAGAAGGTGTCGTTGAGGTCCAGCAGGGCGTAGAGGTCTCGGGCGCAGGTTCTGTCCAGGCGGCACTCATCGCCGCCGAGTTGCTCCAGCAGGTCACCGACGAGAATCGGACCGATGTCGCTGTACAGCACACGTAGTCCCGGCTCGACCGCGAGGGGGGCATCGAGGAACCGCTCGATGACACGCCGGCGGTGGGCGGCCCCGGCCGTGTCCGGGGCCAGCTCCTGCCGCAGTCGCAACCCCGAGGGGAAGCCCGCCGCATGGCACATCAACAGACGAATCGTCAGCCCTGCCTTGTCCGCAGGATAATAGCCGGGCAGCAGGTCTTCGAGGGGAGCATCGAGGTCCAGGTGTCCGGACGAGGCCAGTTGCATGGCCAGCCATGTCGTGGCCAGGACCTTCGTCAGGGAGGCCAGATCGAACAGTGTCGATGACGACAAGGGCCTGATCGTGGGCGAGACTTGAGCGTGGCCGATGGCGAGTTCGTGGCGCCGGTCGGCACCGCGAGCCGCGATCAGAACAGCACCGGCTACGAGGCCCTCATCGATGGCGTTGCGCAGCGTCTCGTCGACGTGTATGAAAGGGTCAGGGTCCATGGTTCCCGTCTCGTTGACACTCCTTTGGGGCCTGGTTACATTCGCCTAAACACTGGAAGATACGTCACTTGACGCCTCCCGCCTCAACAATGCAGATCGGTGACCTGGCTGAGCGCGCCGGTGTCTCCACCCGAACCATCCGCTATTATGAAGAGCTCGGTCTCGTGGAGCCCATGGAGCGGACCGATGGAGGCTTCCGCCGCTACTGTGAAGACCAGTTGCGGCGGCTGCACATCATTCAGGGCCTCAAGTGTCTGGGTTTCGATCTGGACCAGGTTCGGGACCTGTTCGCCCTGCGGGACACAGCCGAAACGGGCGGCGATCTGGCGCGCCGGATGATTGATATCCTGCAGATACAACAGGACGAGATCGAAGCCAAGATGACCCAGTACGGCCAACTGCGGGAGCGCAACCGACGGGGCATAGATGTGCTGCGAGGTTGTCTGTGTTGCAGCACGAAAGTATTCGAGCGCGATTGTCACAACTGTGAGACCTATCAATGTCACGGCGAGGTCCCCGACCTCGTTGAGTGTGCCATCTACGGCCGCTAGAAACGCCTATCATGCTGACGGTTTCCGACGAGGCTGCTGCCAAGATCCGATCTCTTCTCGAGCAGGATGATCCATCCCTGCCGTCGGGCGAATCTCACCGCGGCCTGCGCGTCGCCGTGAAAGGTGGAGGCTGCTCCGGGTTTCAGTACAAGCTGGAATTCGAGGACGGGCCGACGGAGATGGATCAGGTCATCGAATCCAACGGCGTGCGCATCTTCATCGATCCCAAGAGTTGCCTGTATCTCAACGGCGTGACTCTGCGGTACGATGACGGGCTGATGGGAGCCGGCTTCCAGGTGGAGAACCCCAACGCCCGGACAACCTGTGGCTGCGGCGAGTCCTTCAGCGTCTGATCCTGCACCATCCGATGCTTCCGGGCCCGGGTTCGCGGCGCCCATCTATCTCGATCATCTGGCCACCACGCCCCTGGATCCACGGGTCCTCGAGGTGATGCTGCCCTGTCTGCGCGAGAACTTCGGGAATCCCTCCAGCCGCACACATGATTTCGGGTACGCCGCCGCGGCCGCCGTGGAAGCGGCCCGCGCTCACGTAGCCCATCTCATCAGCGCCACGGCAAGAGAGATCATCTTCACCAGCGGCGCCACGGAGGCCAACAATCTGGCGCTGAAGGGGATCTGCGAGGCGTGGTCGGGGTCGGGCATGCACCTCGTCACCTGTGTCACCGAACACCACGCGGTGTTGGACGTCTTCCAGCGTCTCGAGCGCGCCGGCCATCGCGTGACACGCCTCGCCGTCGATTCCACGGGCATCCTCGACCTGGATGCCCTGGACGCCGCCCTCGACGACGGCGCCCGACTGCTGTCGGTGATGGCCGCCAACAACGAGACGGGTGTGCTCCAGCCTCTGGATGAGATCGCTGCACGCTTGCGGGGCCGGGATGTCGTCTGGCACTGCGACGCGGCCCAGGCTGCCGGCAAGGTTCCTCTCGACATGCGTCGGTTGCCTATCGATCTGCTGTCCATCTCAGCCCACAAGATCCATGGCCCCAAGGGGCAGGGGGCGCTGTTTGTGCGCCGCCGCCGGCCGCCGTTGCGGCTGACGCCCCAGATCGAAGGCGGAGGGCAGGAACGAGGGCTGCGGTCAGGAACACTCAACGTTGCCGGCATCGTCGGCTTCGGCGAGGCCTGCCGGTTGGCCAGTGACGAGTCCGAGGCCGACGCGGAGCGCCTGCGCCGTCTCCGCGACTCACTGCAGGAGCGCCTCACGGACGCGTTGGGAACGACCGTCGTCATCAACGGTCACAGGTCACAGCGGCTGCCGCATGCGCTCAACGTGTCGTTCCCCGGCATCCATGGCGCTGATCTGATCACGGCCTTGCGGGATGTAGCCCTGTCTTCGGGATCGGCCTGCGCCTCGGGAGACGGCACACCATCACACGTGCTGACCGCACTCGGTTTGGATCCGGCAACGGCGGCGGCTTCTCTGCGCTTCGGTCTGGGGCGCTCGACGACGGCGATGGAGGTGGAGCGTGCGGCGGCACGGGTGATCTGTGAGGTCACCGCCCTGCAGGCGCAAGTCGCAGAACTCCGCTCTTGCGGGAAGTCGGGTCGTCCCTAGGTTTTTGAGTCTCACTCTATCACGCATATCAACTCCTTCAGCGGGAGAGGGCACTATGGCTCTCACATCGAGCCAGCTTCTCGAGCACGTCAAGAAGTCGATCAAGGAAGTCAGCCCCGATGAGGTGAAGCGGGGCGTGCAGTCGGGCGAGATTCAACACGTTGTCGACGTCCGCGAGCGGGACGAGGTGATGGACGGCTATGTCCCGGGAGCGCACCTGATCCCGCGGGGATTCCTCGAGTTGAACATCGAGGAGGATGTCACCATGGATCGCGACGAGGCCATCGCCCTCTACTGCGCCGGTGGCAATCGCTCCGCCCTGGCGGCGCGCGATCTGGTCGCCATGGGCTACACCAACGTCAGTTCCATGATCGGCGGCATCAAGGGGTGGAAGGACGCAGGTCTGAGAATCCAGACCGGCGGGCTGCTGTCAGAGGAGGATCTGCAGCGCTACGCACGACACCTCATCCTGCCGGAGGTAGGCGAGGAAGGGCAACAGAAACTGCTGCAGGGCAGGGTGCTTCTCATCGGGGCTGGCGGGCTCGGCTGTCCGACAGCGCTCTACCTGGCGGCTGCCGGGATCGGCAAGATCGGCCTCGTTGACGCCGACGTCGTCGACAAGAGCAACCTGCAGCGTCAGGTGCTGTTCGGTCAGGGCGATGTGGGCAGACCCAAGGTCGAAGCGGCTCGAGAACGCCTCCTCGACGTGAATCCGGGCATCGAAGTCGTCGCCCACCACGATCTCGTCACCTCCCACAACGCCTTCGAGATCATGGCCGACTACGATATCATCGTCAACGGTTGCGACAATTTCCCGACGCGCTACCTGGTCAATGATGCCGCCGTGCTGACCGGAAAGCCCGTCGTCGACGGCAGCATCTTCCGCTTCGAAGGCCAGGCTACGGTCTATGACTCAGCCTCCGGGGGGCCGTGTTATCGCTGCCTCTACCCGGAGCCGCCGCCTCCGGGGGAGGTCCCCAGTTGCGCCGAAGGCGGTGTTCTGGGCGTGCTGCCCGGCACCATCGGGCTGGTGCAGGCCACCGAGGTCGTCAAACTTGTCCTCGGCAAGGGGGAGCCTCTGGTCGGTCGCATGATACTCTACGATGCGATGGACATGAAATTCCGTGAGCTCAAGTTGCGGCGCAATACCGCGTGCCCCGTGTGTGGCGACGCACCCTCCGTGAAGGAACTGATCGACTACGAGCAGTTCTGCGGACTTCCGGGCCATTCCGAAGCCGCTGGTTGACGAAGAGACCCGGCCAGGACGACAGGACATGAACGAGGGCGGCCACCGGCGGGTGGTCGCCCTTTGTTCGTTGATTCTACGACGACGGGAACCGTGTTGAATTCATCTCTGTTGATATCGCTGGACGACGAAACCGATGTCGATCCCGTGCTGGATCTGGCCGCTACCTTCGACAGCGACCATCCCCTTGAAGTGGAACTCGGTTTCGGCAAAGGCCGCTTGCTCCTCGACGCCGCCCAGCGTCGTCAGGAGCACAACTTTATCGGTGTGGAGGTGGCCGGGAAGTATCTGCGACTAGCCCATGACCGGGCTCGACGTCGGCAGTTGACCAACCTCCGCTTCGTGCACGGCGACGCCCGTGAGTTCGTTGAGTTCTTTCTTCCAGCAGACTCCGTCCGCGCCATGCACGTCTACTTTCCCGATCCGTGGCCGAAGAAGAAGCACCACAAACGACGATTGCTCGACGCCGACTTCATCGATCAGACCCTGCGGGTTCTGGAGCCGGCAGGGCGGCTGTGGATCGCCACCGACCACAGTGAATACTACGAGGCGATCGTCGAGGTCCTGGAGCCATTTGATCTCCGCTTCCACCGGGTGGACGCCGTCTGGGACGGGGCGTCGACGAACTACGAGGACAAGTTTGTCCGGCAGGGAAGCACCATCAACCGGCGTGTGCTCGAAAAGCGCTGAGATCCGCTCCACCCCCACGCACCACTCCGCTGCATGAAGCCCATTTTCCCCTGAAGACCAAGGGCTGGGGCAGACTCGGGTCTGTCTTCGGCCTCGGCCCGGGGAAGATCGCTTGTCCCGCCTGTTCGATACGCCCATAAGGACTTGTAATAACAGTATGTTAACGAGACACACTGAACAATATCAGAGGCGGACATGATTTCTCTTGACATGCCCAATCTGGAAAGGTTATCATTTGCTGTGGTGGAAAATGGTGTATAGGGGTGTTCTGTGGGGAAAAGCCCCGCAGGTCGCCCTGTCACCCTTCCTTCCTCGATTGGATACAGCCTGTGGCAACGCAGTTTCTCGGCGAATACGAAGTCCCCGTGGACGACAAGGGGAGGGTGTTTCTTCCCGCCGAGCTGCGTCGCAATCTCGAACCGGAGGCGGATGACACGCTGGTCGTCGTCCGTGGGCTGGATGGTTGTCTGACCGCCCACCCCCAGAACGCATGGGCGCAGATCGCCGAGCGAATGCTGCAACTGTCGCAAACCGAACAGAAAGTACGGCTCTATATCCGGGGCACACTGTCCCAGGCGACATCGGTCAAACTCGACCGTCAGGGACGGGCCACGATTTCCAGGAAACTCCTGCAACGGGCAGGGATCACGGATCGTATGGTCGTGATCGGCTCGCTGGACAGACTGGAATTCTGGAATCCCGAAGCTTGGCAGGCATGCCTGGCACAGGCGGAGGACGCTCTGGAAGAGGTAGCTGAGACCCTCGATCTGTGACGTACCATGTTCCCGTCATGGCAGAGGAGGTCGTCGCCGGCCTGGTGGTCGACGATGACGGGTTCTACATAGATGCAACGGCCGGAGGCGGAGGACACGGAGAGGCCATCCTCCAGGCACTGGGACCGTCAGGCCATCTGTTGGCGTGTGATCGCGATTCGGCGGCTATGGACGAGGCGGGCCGCCGACTCGCCCCGCACGGCGGGCGGGTGATCTTTCTCCAGTGCGCGTTTTCCTCCCTCACCCGGTCGGCGGCCCCGCTCCTGCGGCAACTGTCACAGGTGCGACCCGTGGCGGTTGCCGCGAGCGGGGTGCTCTTCGATCTGGGTGTCAGTTCGCACCAGATCGATGTATCACAACGTGGATTCAGCTACCACCGGGACGGTCCTCTCGATATGCGCATGGATCGCAGTGCTGGGGTGCCTGCGGGCCGGCTTCTGGCGCAGATCGAGGAGTCCGACCTGGTGGGGCTGATTCGCCGCTATGGCGAAGAGCGGGGGGCGCGCCGGATCGCACGCAGTGTCTGCAGAGCGCGCGATGCAGGCGAGTTGAATTCCACAGCCGATCTCACCCGGGCTATCGAGGCGACGAAACCGCAGATGCTGAACAAAACTCTCGCTCGTGTATTCCAGGCCTTGCGAATCGCCGTCAATGACGAGCTGGTCGAGTTGGAGAACGGGCTCGATGCTGCCATCGAATTGCTGCGCCCCGGGGGGCGGCTTGCCGTCATTTCCTATCACTCACTTGAGGACCGCATCGTCAAGCAGAAACTGGCGCAGCTGGTAAAGGGGTGTGTGTGTCCTCCGGCGTTGCCTGCATGTGCCTGTGGTCTGTTGCCGAGCTTTCGGGCCGTGAGCCGCCGCCAGAGCGCCACTCCCGTGGAAGTCGAGGCCAATCCTCGAGCTCGCAGCGCCGCTCTCCGCCTCTACGAAAAACTCGATCAGGAGGCACTTTGAACCGGATCTTCGGTGACTGGGTCCGGGTGCTCATCGTCGCCGGCCTCGTGGGCGCCACCACGAGTACTGTCTGGGTGAAGGTGCAGATCTCCGAGACGGCCATGGGCATGGCCCGCGCCCGTGACCTCTCCGGGACGCTGCGGGAAGAGCGAGCCAAGCTGCAGGCGGCGGTGGACCTGGCCCAACGCCCGGGCGTTGTGCGGGCGCGAGCGACACGCGATCTGCAGATGGTAGATCCCACGGCCATGTTCATGGCGGAGCTGATCGTGGCAGGTGTCGGTGACTGATTCGGCTCGCATCGCATCACGCACCTCCGCAGTGCGCCGGCTTCGCTGGGTGCTACTGGGGGGGGCAGCCCTGTGGCTCGGGGTGACAGCGCGCCTGGTGCAGGTGCAGGGCGTCGACAGTGCCCGATATGCGGAGCGTGCGCGCGCCCAACACCAGCGACTGATCGCCCTGAGCGCCCGCCGCGGTGAGATTCTCGACCGGGCCGGCAGGGAGCTGGCTCTCGATGTTGCCTCCGTGTCGTTCTACAGCCACCCTGCCGCCGTCCGCGATCGTGCCGGCGCAGCGCAGCACTTTGCCCGCAACACGGTGCGCTCAGTAGATGAGGTCGAGCGGTTGCTCGACTCCGGTCGGCCCTTCGTCTATCTGCAGAGGCAGACACATGACGAGGAGCTCGAAGGACTCCGTTCACAAGTGTTCCAGGGCATCTTCGAGCAGGAGGAGGTCCGGCGGTTCTATCCGTATGGGGCTCTTGCAGGGCAGGTTCTCGGTTTCACCAACATCGACAACGAAGGTCGCGAAGGAATTGAACTCGCCCTCGACGACGTTCTCGCTGAACAGCCGGGAGAGGCGCGCTCCTACGTCGACAACCGCGGCCGCACGCTGCACGACCGTTCGGAAGCCACCGAACCGGCACGACACGGCGCCCGCGTACGTCTGACGATTGACGCCGTCTTTCAGGGCATCCTCGAAGAGGAGCTGGCGCGCACCGTGACCGAGACTGGCGCCGAGAGTGCCCTCGGGATGATCTCCGATCCCCGCACTGGCGACATCCTGGCCATGGGCAGCGTACCCGTCTTTGATCCCAACAGGCCGGGAGCCTCTCCCGCCGCCCACCGGCGGAATCGCCTTGTCATCGATCCCTTCGAACCCGGTTCGACCCTGAAGCCGATCACGATGGCTGCGGTTCTCGATGGTCGATTGGCCCTGGCCGACACTTCCGTGTTCTGTGAGCAGGGCCTGCTGGAACTGGCCACGGGCGACACCCTGCGTGATACGAAGGCCCATGGGTGGCTCACCGCCTCCGAGGTCATGACGCACTCGAGCAACATCGGTATGGTGAAACTGGCCGGGACACTGGAGCGACCCGAGTTCTATGAATCACTCCGGGCCTTTGGCTTCGGTACGCGGACCGGGACCGGCCTGCCGGCCGAGAGTGCCGGGTTGCTGCACCATACCCGCGACTGGTCGGAACGCTCCCTGGCCACGATCGCCATCGGCCAGGAGATCAGCGTCACAGCCGTACAACTCGTCCAGGCCTTCGGCGCCATCGCCAATGGTGGCCAGCTGATGGCGCCGCGTTTGCTGGCAGAGGTTCGCGGAGTGGACGGACAACCACTGCGTCGTACCGAACCGCAACGCGTACGGCGTGTCGTGACCGAGGCCACGGCGGCCAGCTTGCAGCAGATGCTCCGGGGTGTCGTGCGCCGAGGAACCGGTCGCCGCGCCGCGATCGACGGCATGGACGTGGCCGGCAAGACGGGGACGGCCCAACGAGCTCTTCCCGGTGGTGGCGGTTACGCCGAGGACGAGTACGTGTCTTCCTTTGTCGGCTACCTGCCGGCCACGGGGGAGGCGCGCTACATCTGCCTGGTCGTGGTGGAGAATCCTCGCGTCGGCAAGTACGGTGGCACCGTGGCCGCTCCGGCTTTCCGTCGCACGATGGAGCGCGTGTTGGCCCTCGATGGAACGCTGGGTCCGACGACGGCGGCTGCCGCCGTGACCGTTGCATTGACGGCTGAGGCGATTCCCGATCTGCGTGGACTGTCGGTGGCGCGGGCTCATGTACAGGCGGAGCGTCGAGGGCTGCGTCTCCGTCTCGAGGGTGAGGGGGAGCTCGTCGTCGCCCAGGACCCGGCACCGAACCTCGATCGGGGCACGGCCGACGTGCTGGTCTGCCAGCTTGGACAGGGCCAGGTCATGCCGTCCATCTCGCTCCATGGAATGCCATTGCGCCAGGCCGTGCTCATGCGCAAACTGGGTGTACACCGACCGCTGGTGGCACTGGCTCCATGAGCCCGACTCGTGAGATCGGGGCAGACACCGACATGAATCTGCGTACACTGCTCGATGCCCACGCTCCCGTGTCCGTAACCGGGGTTCTCGATCGACCGATCGATACCGTGGTATCCGACTCGCGACAGGTTGCCCGGGGTTCTCTGTTCGTCGCCATCCGCGGCGGCCAGGAACTGGATCGTCACGCCTTCGTCGAAGACGCTGTCGAGCGAGGCGCCGAGGCGGTTGTCGTCGAAGAGGCCGCCATCGATACCGGTGCGGCCACGCGGGTCGTCGTCGATGACAGTCGTCGGGCCCTGGCAGCTCTGGCGGCACGCCTGCACGGCCACCCGTCGCGGGCCATGCAGTGTGTCGGCGTGACCGGCACGAACGGCAAATCAACGACGGCGAGCATCATCCGTCATCTGTTGGCTGCGAGCGGCTCACCGGCGGCCTACCTGGGTACTCTGGGCTTTCATTGGGGCGACCAGGTCGAGCCACTGCCGAATACGACACCGGAGGCGGGGGCTCTGCAGGCCCTTCTTGCGCGCGCCAGGGACGCGGGTTGCCGATCGCTGGCGATGGAGGTCTCATCTCACGGGCTCGCCCTTGGCCGCGTGCAGGGGATTGGGTTTGACGCGGCGGTGTTCACCAATCTCACGCGGGATCATCTGGATTTTCACGGATCGGAAGAGGAGTACTTCGCCGCCAAGAGCCTGCTGTTTCGCGATCTTGCCGGATCGTCGGCGGCCGTACTGAACGCCGATGATCCGAGAGCGGGAAAGTTGGCGGAACTGACACCGGCACAGGTGTGGACTTTCGGCGAATCGGGTGCTGATGTGAGGCTGCGCAACATACGCTTCGACGCAGATCGTACGCACCTGTCAATGGACACGCCGCAAGGTGAATTCGAGGTCGAAACGGCATTGACGGGGCGTTACAATAGCTCTAACGTAGTGGCCGCCGTGACGACGGGTTTTGCTCTGGGAATCGAGGGGGAAGCGATTCGACGTGGTGTGGCGGATGTGGCCCAGATACCGGGCCGCTTCGAGCGCATCGACGAGGGCCAGCCCTTCCAGGTGCTCGTCGACTACGCTCATACGCCGGCGGGTCTCGAAACCGTCTTGCGTGCGGCAAGGGAGTTGACGTCACGGAGACTGTTGTGCGTCTTTGGTTGTGGCGGCGATCGGGACACGGGAAAGCGGCCGATGATGGGGCAGGTTGCCGAGGCGCTGGCCGACGCTATCTACCTCACTGCCGACAATCCGCGGAGTGAGTCTCCCCGACAGATCATCGACCAGATCGCGGCTGGCATGCGGGCATCGGATGCGGTCGTGGAGGAGCCGGACAGGCGAACAGCGATTCACGCCGCCTTGGGGAACGCCGAAGTAGGTGATGTCGTCGTTCTTGCCGGCAAGGGTGATGAGCCGTATCAGATACTGGACGGCGGTCGTATACTGCCTTTTGATGACCGTGATGTCGCGCGCGAGGCGTTGAGGGATCGTGGTGTCGCGGGAGAGGCGCTGGAGAATTGCTGAGCCCCCCGGGCGCCTGGCAGGATATCTGCCTTGAAGATGTGAGGCGATGGTCACGGGCGGACTGGATCGGCCCGTCCACCTCACGGGCGGTGATGGCAGCCGGCGTATCGACTGACACCCGGTCCCTGTTGCCGGGGCAGGTTTTCGTCGCGCTCCAGGGGGAGCGGTTTGACGGACATGCGCACGTGGCGTCGGCCTTTGATGCCGGTGCCAGTGCGGCGATCATCGGCCATGGCAGTGACGTGGCAGCGCCGAAGTGCTCAGGACCTTTGCTGGTCGTCGATTCGACGCTTAGGGCCCTGGGACGACTGGCACGGCAGTATCGGCGACGCTTCGACATTCCCGTCGTCGCCGTCGCCGGCTCGACTGGCAAGACGACGGCGAAAGAGATGATCGCCGCCGCCCTCGGCCGCAGGTTCGAGGTCCTGTCGACGCCGAGCAACGAGAACAACGAGATCGGCGTTCCCAGCGCGCTGCTGAGGCTGACGCCGGAACATGGCGCCGCCGTTATCGAGATAGGCGCGCGTCAGGTAGGTGATCTGGCCTACCTCTGTCGTATCGTGCAACCGACTATCGGTGTGCTGCTGAATATCGGCACCGCACACCTGGAGGTATTTGGATCTGTAGAGAGAGTGGCCAAGGCTAAAGGGGAGCTCCTGGACTTTATCGTAGATGAGTCTTACGTGGCTCTCGTCAACGCGGACGACTGTGTCATTGCCGGGGAGGCTATGAGGACAAAGGGGAGACTCCTCGGCTTCGGTTGGACGCGTGAGAGCCATTTCAGTGGGGAGGGACTCATCCTCGACCAGGAGGGCTGCGGCCACTTCTCTCTACAGAATACCTCCTTCCATCTTCGGATTCCCGGACGCCACAACGCCCACAACGCCTTGTCTGCCATCGCCGTGGCCGATCAGTGTGGTCTGAGCGTGGCACAAACGGCGGCGGCCCTTGCAGATTTCGAGCCGGTCAGTATGCGCTCCGAAATCTTGCGGAAAGCCGGAATCCGTGTTATCAATGACTGTTACAACGCCAATCCCGACTCCGTCCGTGCCGCTCTCGACCTGATGGCTGAGATCCCGGTCGACGGCCGACGTATCGCCGTTCTGGGCGATATGCTGGAATTGGGTGAACAGGCGCCGGTGTTGCATGAGGAAGTAGGGCGTTACGCCGCCAGCCGTATCGACGTACTGCTGGGCACCGGACCCCTGAGCGAGCACACTGTTCATGGCGCCCATGAGGCCGGAATCGATGCCGGGCAGAGCCAGCACTTCGACGGGCGCGACTCCCTTTCGCGTCAGTTGGAAGCCCTCGCCCGCCCCGGCGATCTGGTATTGATCAAGGCGTCACGCGGTATGGAGTTGGAACACGTTGTCGAAGCACTAGCGTAGTCCCGCCTCCCCAGGCGGTTTGCCCGACTGTCGCGCCATCCCCGGTGTGACAGCCCACCCCTTTGACCCCTCCTCCCAACGGGTCGCAGTCGTCGCGGAGTGCTACCGCGGTTGTCTGCCGCCTCCCCTTTGCGTTCCCGCCGGAACTCAAGGCATGTCCAGCATAGCGGAACGGGCCGCACGTCAGGTCCTGCTCATCGCCGTCATCCTCGTCGGGATCGGCGTCGTCATGGTCTACAGCTCGAGCTCTGCACTGGCAGGGACACGTTTCGAGGATTCGGGTTTCTTCCTCCAGCGTCAGATCCTGCGCGCCGGGCTCGGACTGATGATCATGTTCGCCATGTCACGCGTACCTCTAGGACTGTGGCGCTCTCTGGCGCGGCCATTGCTGCTGTGCGGCGTGAGCCTGCTCGTGCTGGTTCTCATCTTCGGCGAGGGACGCAGCGCCCAGCGCTGGTTGCCCTTTCACCTGCCGGTGGTGGCAAGTATCACATTTCAGCCCTCCGAGTTCGTCAAACTGGTATTGGTACTGTATCTGGCCGACGTGCTGTCTCGTAAGGAAGGCGAGATGGCAGACTGGAAGGGGGGACTGGTGCCGCGGCTCATTATCGTCGGGCTGGTACTCGTCCTCATCGTTCTGCAGCCAGATCTGGGAACGTCCCTCGCCATCGGCGCCGTGTCGCTGGTGATGCTGTGGCTCGGTGGCGCCGGTACCGCTCACCTGGCAGGCGCCTGTGGCTTCGGTGCGGTGGTGGCCGTGCTCTCGGTGCTGTCCTCGCCATACCAGATGCAGCGACTGCAGACCTTCCTGGGTGAACCGGACCCGCAGGGCGCTGGTTTTCAGGTGTCGCAGGCGTTGCTGGCACTCGGCAGTGGCGGCCTGTTCGGAGTCGGACTGGGCAACAGCATGCAGAAGCACTTCCTGCCCGAACCCCATACGGACTTCGTCTTTGCCTTTGCCGGCGAGGAACTGGGCCTGTTCGGCACGTTGAGCGTGGTCGCTCTGTTCATCGCCCTGGGAGTGCACGGTTATCGTATTGCCACGCAGGCAGCAACGTACCACGGGTTTCTGCTGGCCTCCGGGATCACCGTTATGGTCGGCACCTACGCCCTGCTCAACGTCGGCGTCGCCACCGGGCTGATGCCGACAACGGGATTGCCCCTGCCCTTTATCAGCTATGGTGGTTCCTCTCTTCTCTGGAATCTGAGCGGCATCGGGATTCTTGCCGCCGTCGCCCGTGACACGGCGTCGGAATCGTCGTCGTCGAGCCGCCTGGCTCGTGATCTGGCATGGAATCGACGGCGCTCCGCCAGCCGTGGCGGCGCCAAGGGCTGGATCCCTCCCACGGCCGCGTCGGCGAACCGATGACGATGGTGTCAGGCGAAACAGACGTGCTGCCCCCTGGAGTCGACGGGCCCCTGGGCCCTGGCGTGGAGCGTGTGCACATGGTCGGCATCGGCGGCGCCGGTATGGAAGGGCTGGCGCGATTGCTGCATGACTCTGGCTATCGTGTAACCGGTTCGGATGCTGTCGACGGCTTGGTCATCGAAGACCTGCGTCGCAGCGGTGTGGCGGTGTTCACCGGACACAGCACCGCTCACGTGCGCGGCGCCGACCTGCTCATCTACTCCGCCGCGGTGGACGAGTCGAATCCCGAACGACTGGCCGCTGCTGCTGCCGACATCGAACAGCTGCGGCGAGCTCAGGTGTTGGGGCGACTCAGTGCGGCGCAGAGAACCATCGCCGTCGCCGGTACTCACGGCAAGACGACGACAGCCAGCCTGATCGCTGCCGTCACACGCGCTGCGGGATGCCAGCCGACAGTCGCGATCGGCGGGTGGGTGAACGGCCAGACTCAGTCCGCCTCCGGCACGGGGGGAATGATGATTGTCGAAGCGGACGAGTACGATCGCAGTTTTCTCGAGCTGGAGCCCTGGCTCGCAGTGGTGACCAACATCGAGACGGAACACGTCGACTGTTATGTCGATGACGCCGAACTGGTGGAGGCCTTCGTGACATTCCTGCAACGAACGCGGCCTGACGGGCACATCGTCATCAACGGTGATGACCGGCTCTGCCAGCAGGTCACACGGTGTCTCTCACAGTCACCGGGCGGCCCCCGGCTGACAACATTCGGGTTCGCCGACGAGTGTGAGGTGCACGCTGTCGGTCTGAGCTCACAGACAGGGGGGGCCACCTTCGCTTGCGTCGACGGCGACGGGACTCGCCGGATTCGCCTGGGGATTCCGGGGCGGCACAATGTCGCCAACGCGCTGGCGACCTGCGCCGTGGCGCAGGTGCTGTCCCTCGACCCGGCGACAGTGACCGGGGCGCTTGCCGGCTTTGCCGGGGTGGATCGCCGTTTCCAGCATCGTGGCAGCGTCGGCGGCGTGTGCATCGTCGACGACTATGCGCACCATCCGACGGAAGTCGCCGCCACCCTCGATGCCGCCAGGCAGCAGATGGGCAAGGGCAGACTGGTGGCTGTGCTGCAGCCCCACACCTACTCGCGCACACAGCGATTTCACGCCGAGTTCGCCACGGCGCTGGCCGCGGCCGATCAGGTGTGGGTCACGGCGGTGTATGCGGCGCGGGAAGATCCGGCAGACGGTGTCGAGAGCGATGTCATCGTCACTGGATTGCGGGCCCAGGGAGCTTCGGCCAGCTGGGAAGCCGACACGGACCTGGCCCTGAGGGCGGCTCTCAACGGCTGTGCAGATGGGGACTGGCTCATCGTTATGGGTGCCGGCGATATCGGCACCAGACTCGACACACTGCTCACGCAGCAACAGGTCTGATGGCTCGTCTGAAGAATCCCAAGGCCCGCAAGAAGACGACGATGGCCGCCCGTCCCGAGAATCGTCCCGTCAACGGTCGGCGCCGACTCGTGTTGGGAGCGGCGCTACTGTGTGCCGTCGCCCTCGTATGGGGTGTGTGGCAGACGGAACAGGCAGCCATCATCTCGCCGCAGTTTCGCGTCGCCGCCCTGGAGGTGAGGGGATTGAGGCTGCTTTCCGGAGAGCAGGTTCTGGCAGCCAGTGGCGTCGAGGTGGGCGATGGCCTGTTCGAGGTCGACCTCGATACCGTGGCGCAACGGCTGGATCGTCTCGTCTGGGTGCGCTCGGTGCGGATCGAGCGCAAGCCTCCCGACCGACTCGTCGTCCACCTCGAAGAGCGCCGGCGGGTCGCCTGGGTCGAGTGGCGTTCGCAACAGCACGGAATCGACGCCACCGGCGTGCTGTTGCCACCGGAGAAGCTGCCCACCGAAGGCATCGACGATCTCGATCTGCCCATCCTGCGGGTACCCGGATTGAGCGACTCCCTCGTCGTCGGCGAGGTCGTAGCCGACAGTGTCCTGCAGCGCCTGCTGAGCTGGTGGAGTCTGGCGCAGCGCCTGTCTCCCCGGTTGGCGGGGGACATCTCACAGGTGGAGCCATACGACGGCGAGGCTCTCGTGCTTCGACTCGTGGCGGACAATCTGGAGGTGCGCGTGCCCTACGGTCAGGTGGCTGAGAGACTGCTGACGCTGCACGAAGTGCTCGGGCGTGTCTACAGCGAATGCCCGAATCCGGCCTACGTCGATCTGCGTTTCGCCGGACAGGCGGTCGTGGGACGACCGTCACCGCGGGTACCGGACAACTCGTCAAGCCCCGGCCTCAAGCCACAGGAGGCGGACTCAGCGCCTCCAGCACGGAGGCGGTCCCATGGTTGACGCCTCCAGGATCTATGTCGGCCTCGATCTGGGGACGACGAAGATCTGCACCGTCATCGCCGAGGTGGCCCCGGATGGTGAATGGCGGATCATCGGCGTCGGCACGGCGCCATCCGACGGGCTGCGCCGTGGCGTCGTCGTCGACGTGGGCAAGACGGTACAGTCGATCTCGCGGGCAGTACAGGAGGCACAGACAACCGCAGGGGTAGAGGTGACGGCCGTCTACACCGGAATCGCCGGCGAACACATTGGCTGTCTCGACAGCTGCGGCGTCGTCGCCGTCGATGGCAAGCGGCACGAGATCGGTGTCAACGACCGCGTGCGCGCCATCGACGCAGCTCGCACCGTGGCCATTCCCTTCGACCGGGAAGTCCTGCACGTGTTGCCCCAGGAGTTTGCTGTCGATGATCAGCGAGGTGTCCGCGATCCGGTGGGCATGTTCGGCGTACGTCTCGAGGCCAACGTGCACATCGTCACGGGCGCTGTCACGTCGGTGCAGAACGTATGCAAGAGCGTGCAACGCGCCGGCCTCGAGGTGTCTGATATCGTCCTGGAGCCACTGGCTTCGAGTCGTGCCGTGCTGACAGAGGACGAAAAAGAGATGGGCGTCTGCCTCATCGACGTTGGCGGAGGTACGTCTGATGTGGCCCTGTACTTCCAGGGCGGCGTGCGCAAGACCGCCGTCATCGGCGTTGGCGGCCAGAGCGTTACGAGCGACATCGCCATCTGTCTGCGCACATCCTGGAGTCAGGCGGAACGGCTGAAGATCGATCACTGCAGCCTGCTGCCTGCCGACGCCGAGCAAGACGAGCAGCTGCATGACAGCATCGACATGGGGCCGGACCTGACGCGCACGAAGGTGTCACGATCCGAGCTGGCCGACATCGTCGAAGCCCGCATGGAAGAACTGTTCGAGTTGGTGAAGAGGCAGATCGATGCCTCGCAGTATGGCGAACTGATGAGTGCCGGCGTGGTGCTCACCGGAGGCGGTGTACTCATCGAGGGCGCCGACGTGTTGGCGGAGAGGGTCTTTCAGCGGCCGGTTCGCCTGGCAGCACCAAGAGGTACACAGGGAATCGGTGAGCGTGTCGCCAGCCCCATCTATTCGACTGCCGTGGGGCTGGCATTGATGGCTGCCGAAGAGGAAGTGCACCACACGGGTTCCCAGCGTGGTGCGACATTGGCTGAGGGCGGCTTCGACAGCGTCGCCGGTCGTATGCGTGAGTGGTTCAACACCCTACTGTGAGTATCGGCTAACGACAGACGAGGAGACAGCTCATGACTTTTGAGATTATCAATTTCGACCAGGCGGCAAGCATCAAGGTCGTCGGTGTCGGCGGCGCTGGCGGGAACGCCATCAATCGTATGATGGCGTCGGGCATGCACGGTGTGGAGTTCATCGCCGTGAACACGGACAATCAGGATCTTGAGGTGTCGTCCGCCGACGTGACACTGTGCATCGGTGAGAGTATCACGCGTGGCCTGGGCGCGGGGGCCAAGCCTGAAATCGCCCGCCAGGCGGTGGAAGAGGACCGCGATCGTGTCGCCGAACGCCTCACGGACACGGACCTGGTGTTCATCACCGCAGGCATGGGAGGCGGCACAGGCACTGGCGCCGCCCCGGTGGTCGCCCAGATCGCCAAGGAACAGGGAGCTCTCGCGGTGGGCATCGTCACGGAGCCGTTCCAGTTCGAGGGCTTTCCGCGGATGCGCAATGCCCAGGCCGGTATCGCCGAGCTGCAGGAGTACGTCGACACGCTCATCGTCATCAAGAACCAGCGGCTCCTGTCGATCTGCTCGCGGGACACGACGCTCGAGGAAGCCTTCGGCAAGGCCGATGAAGTGCTGCTGCAGGCAACGCGGGGAATCGCAGATCTGATCACGATCAACGGCATGATCAACCTTGATTTCAACGACGTGAAGACGGTGATCACCGAGGGCGGGGATGCCATCATCGGCGTCGGTTCGCACCGAGGCGAGAACCGGGCGCTGGAAGCGGCGAAGAAAGCGATCAAGAGCCCCCTTATCGAGGATATCTCGATCGCCGGTGCCCGGGGTGCCCTCATCAACATCTCCGCTGGCTCGAATTTTACGCTCTATGAGGCCAACGAAGCCGCCTCTGTCATTCAGGAGGCCGCCGGCAGTGAGGCCAACATCATTTTCGGCACCGTCATCGACGAGTCGATGGTCGACGAGATGCGTGTCACCGTCATCGCCACCGGCTTCCAGTTGAACAAGAAGGGAGAGTTCGAAGCCGTCGCCGAGACCGCGAAGGCTGTCGGGCCGCGGCACGTCACACCTCGCCGCCAGGGCCGTGAAGTCCTGGCGGGAGTCCAGCAGGCAGGCGTCGAGGCCGGCACCGACATGGACGAAGACCTCGGTGGTGACCTCGACTACCCGGCCATCCTGCGCAAGCAGCAGGCCTGAACGAGGACCGTGACATCAGCGTCTTCTCCGGGCGGGAGTTGGGAGCGGGCTGGTTGACCCCACGGGAGGTCGGGGGCATATTAGCTTGCTCTTAACTCCTTGTCCCGGGATGTGTTATGGCATCAGAGGTTCGTGTCGGAATAATCATGGGCAGCAAGTCTGACGCTGCGGTGATGGCGAAGGCTGACGGGATTCTTGACGATCTCGGCATCGCCTTCGAATCCGTGGTAAGTTCCGCCCATCGAAATCCCGAACGTACGGCAGGCTGGGCGCGGGATGCCGCCGGCCGTGGTCTCCAGGTCCTGATCGCTGGTGCCGGACTGTCGGCCGCCCTGCCCGGTGTCGTCGCAGCCCACAGCACGCTGCCGGTGATCGGAGTACCGATCGCGTCCGGAACGCTCAACGGGGTGGACGCTCTCTACAGTATCGTGCAGATGCCGCCCGGGATTCCAGTGGCGACCGTGGGCATCGACAACGCTCGCAACGCCGCCCTGCTGGCCGCGGCCATCCTCGCCTTGCAGGACAGCAAGATAAAGGCCGCTCTCGAGGCGTATCGAGAACAATGGAATTAGTGTTTCGAAAGGACTGAAGCGCACGTGCCCGACCGCAGACGCATATCCAAATTACTGTCCCTGATATTGAGGCATCGCCCGGACGAATTCGGCCTCAACATGGACGCCTACGGCTTCATCCCCCTCGAGGAAGTCGTCGAGGCCGTGCAGCAGCGCTACTCCGCCGTTGGCGAAGAAGACATACGCGATCTCATCGATACATCACGACAACACCGCTTCGAGATCGTCGATGATCGCGTCCGGGCCCTCTACGGTCACAGCTTCTTCGTAGAGATGGACGGCGAACCGATGGAGGCGCCGGAGCATCTCTACCTGTGCGTGCCTGCGGGCCAGGGGCGCCGGATGAAGGAAGAGGGCATCCGTTCGGAAGACCGGTTTTACCTGCACCTGTCGCCGACACGAGAGGTCGCCGAATCCCGGGCCGGGACCGTGGCCGCGCCCTGCATCGTCGAAGTCTTTGCCGCCTCTGCCGCCGGCGAGGCGGGGGTGGAGTTCTGGGCGCGCGGCGAGGTCGTGCTCACACGGCAGGAGATCGATGCCGGTTTTGTCGGCGAGATCGTTGAGATCGAAGCCCCGCCCGGCAGCGGTCGTGACGAGGACAGGGGAGAGCGTCCGCGCCGACGGCAGGGCGGTGGCCGCGGCCGTGGTGAGGAAGGTCCCCGGCAACGTGGCGGCTCACGAGATCGCGCCCCCCGCGAATCTCAATCGGCGCCTCCTGCACGCACGCCAAAGCCTGCCCCGGTACCCGAGGAGCCAAAAGAAGCCACCTTTGGTCGGCGTCCCAAGTTCAACAAGGGATCCGGCCGCCGCTAGACCGTAACGGAGTCCCAGGTTTTCGAGGCTGCGCGCCCACCGCCGCCTCGTCGTCCACTCCGCCCCCGATACCGCGTCAACCGGCCCACCCCGCGCCGGCGGCGCACTGCGATCCTGTGCGCATATGGCCCAGTACGAGGTCACACTCCGTGATTACTGGCGCATCCTGCGTCGGCGTAAGGGGATCGTCCTGTTCACGGCGTTCCTGCTGGGCTTCTTCAGCTTCCTCATCGCCTCGATCTGGAAGCCACAGCCGCTGTATCAGGCGACGTCAAAGGTGCAGATCAACCAGCATCAGAACCTGACGGGCCTGTATCTGCAGTCCATCGCCTATAACACCGGCGATGCCATCGAGACCCAGCAGACGATCATCACCAGCCACCCGGTGCTCAAGCGCACTGCCGTGTCCCTCGGCATGCTGGATTGGACACGGACGGCAGAGGACACAGCCATCGTCCTCAACGACCTGACCCAGCGTATCAAGACGAGTCAGGAAGGTTTCACCAACATCATCGCCGTGGCCGCCACCGATCCCGTGCCCGAGCGGGCCCGGGATATGGCCAACCAACTGGCCACCACCTACCGCGATTACGATCACGAACAGAAGAACCAGCAAGCCGTACGACACCGCCAGTTCGTCGAGCGGCAGAGGGCTGCGGCGCGTGAGGCCCTGGAGGAGGCCGAGGATCAGGTGCGCTCCTACCGCGAGGAGAGCGAACTGATTTCTCTCGAGAGTCAGGCGTCGGTGAACCTGCAGGGCATCACCGCCTCGGAGCGGGAAGGGCAGCGCCTCCAGGCCGATCTGGCCGCCGTGAGCAATATGGTCACGGAGATGGAGAAGAACGAAGTCCTCTCCGATGAGACCTTGCAGGGGGCCTCGATCCGGCGGGTGGGTGAAACCTTCATGGCCCTCAGTCGGCAGCTGAACCAGCTGAAGCTGCAACGCGACGGCCTGCTGGTGCAGTACACGCCCGAATACCCGGATGTCCAGCAGATTCAGGTCAAGGTCGATCAACTCGGCAAGGATCTGATGGGCGAGCTGCGGCAGCGGCGCCAGGCCCTCCGGCGGGACCTGTCCACCGAGCGCAGTCGACTCGCGGAGCTGAAAGAACAGTACAACCTGCTGCCTTCACGCGGACTCGAGCTGGGCCGACTGCAGCGCGAACAGGCCATGCGACAGGAGGTGGCACGTGTCCTAGAGGAGAGCTATCAGGAGGCACTGATCCGTGAGGCGGACAAGGTCGAAGAGGTCACCGTCCTCGAACGAGCCCTGACACCCGCCCTGCCGGTCAATCCGCATCACCCGCTGCAGCGGGCCATCATGGGAGTCATCCTCGGTCTCGTGCTCGGCGTCGTCTTTGCCGTGGTCGCCGAAACACTCGATACGTCGATCGGCACGATCGAAGACGTGCAGGAGTACACCGGGACGCAGGTCGTCGGCATTGTGCCCTTCATCAATACCGACGACGTGCGAGCGTCACTGCAGCAGCGCGGCGTCGATGTATCAGACGAACGAACCGTGCAGCGCAAGGCACAGCTGGTGGCTTACTTCGACCCGCAGTCAACGCTGGCCGAGACGTATCGCACGCTGCGCACCAATATTGAGTTCGTCACCGTGGAGAAGGGCGTCAAGTGCTTCATGGTGACCAGTTCCATGCACCACGAAGGCAAGTCGACGACGATCGCCAACCTGTCGATGACGATGGCCCAACTCGGCAAGAGGACCCTGCTGGTCGACTGTGATCTGCGCAAGCCATCGACGGCGAGGCTCTTCGGACTCGACAAGGAGCCAGGGGTCACCGAGGTCGTTGTGGGCAACTATAAATGGCAGGACGTTGTGCGCACGGTGACCGATATCGTCACCGGTGGCATGGGTATGGAGGATATCCTGCAGACACAGGGCATCAGCAATCTGCACATCATCACCTCGGGTGCCATCCCGCCAAACCCGGCCGAGCTGCTGAACTCACGCCGCATGGCGGAGTTTCTCGACGAACTGCGGGAAGCCTACGACGTCATTCTCATCGACACACCACCCATTCTGCATGTGACCGACGCGGCGATTCTCGGCAAGAGACTCGACGGCGCCCTGATGGTCTACAAGGCAGGAGACGTGGCCCGCACCTCCCTGAAACGTTCGACCACTCTGATGCGTTCGGTGGAAATCGAACTGCTCGGAGTTGTCCTCAACGGCATTCGTGCCGAAATGAGCTCAGACTACCAGGATCTCGGCTACAACGCCTACTACGCCTACGGCAGCGATGTCGCCACGCCCGAGCGGACCACCGAACAGCGTGTGCAGGATTGGTCCCGACGGTTCAGGCAGAGACTGGGTCTGGGCGGGGGCATGGAAGACAGGCCGCGGCACGAGCAGACGTGGGACACCGGTGAGGAGAAGCCCCGGGACGCGGAAAGCTGGTCAGAGGATGACGAGCAGCCCGAGGATGGTTACTACGACGACGAGGAGGCTGAATTCCATCCTGTGCGTCGGGTCCTGGCCTATGGCGCACTGCTCGTCGTGCTCGCGGGAGGGCTCTGGCAATCGGGGGCCTGGTCCTGGGCAAGGACGTTGCTGGACGAGGCGTCCCCCCCTCCTGCATCCAGGCTGGCCGAGACCGTCGTCGTCGAGCAGGTCGGCACGGCACCACGCTCTGTACCACGACCTGTGGCGGCGCCAACCCCGGCACCGGCGGCCCTTGCCACAGTTCCGGAGCCTTCGGAGCTGCCACGAGAGGAGCCGGTGGTGCCGGCGGCGACGGCTGGCGTCGTCGTCAGCGACCGGCCGTACAGCGTACGTGTCGCCTCCTACCCACCTGGCAGCCGCTGGGCGGAATCCACCCTGCAGACCCTTCGCGATCGCGGCGAGGCGGCGTTCTTCAGTCCGGTCGAGGTCCGGGGAGAGTTCTACAACCGCCTGCTCGTAGGGCGCTGGGAGAGCTGGGAACTCGCCTATGCAGATGCTCGCCGCCTGCAACAGGCGGGTGCCCTCGAGGAGTTCACCATCCTGAGATTGCCCTACGCCGTCCGCGGCATGGACGCCACAAACGGAGACTGGCCGCAATACGCCAGTCGCGCTGCAGATGAACTGGCCGGCGCCTTTGAAACACTCGAGGAGGCAGCCCTGCTTCTGCCCGAGTAGGGTGTCGGAGGTCAAGGCACCATCATCTGTGCCGATAACACAAGGAGAAGGGGGCGCGCGAAAATGCGTGTAATTCCCTATGTGTTACTAACACTTACTGAGAGATACAACCATCCCGTCGGGGTGTCCGGCGCTGGGGCAGGAGGGTTGGCATGAGTCAGGCAGATTCGGTTGACGAAGCCGTCAACGAAGAGGAGGAAGATTCCGAGCTTCCCGTGATGACGAAGCTGGCCGTGCTCTTCGTCGCCCTCGGCCAGGAGACCTGCGGGGAGGTCATGAAGTTCCTCTCCGACTATGAGATCGAAGAGATCACCCAGGCTGTGGCGAATCTCAAGACGGTGACTGTGGAGATGCAGGACAAGGTGCTGGAGGAGTTCGAGCAGCACCTGCTGGCCGGCGAATGGGTGAGCCAGGGCGGCATGGATTTCGCCCGAGGCGCCCTGGAACGGGCCGTCGGCCCGCGCAAGGCGCAGGAGATCCTCGACCGGGTGGCCAGTACCGTGACGTCCGGCTTCTACATGCTCAAGAATGTGGCCCCCGAGCAGGTGGCGCCCTTCATCAGCCACGAGCACCCGCAGACCATCGCCCTCATCCTGTCGCAGCTCGATCCAGTGCAGGGCGGCGGCATCCTCGCCCAGCTGCCCGAGCGCATGCAGGCCGACGTGGCCTATCGCATCGCCACCATGGAGAACATCACCCCTGCCGTGCTCAAGGAGATCGAGGAGGCTCTCGAGGCCAGCCTGCGCGATATCCTCGGTGGCAACCAGGATGTGGGTGGTCCCAAGGTTGTGGCCGACATCCTCAACCTGACCGGCTCGTCGGTGGAGAAGAACGTCCTCGACCAGATGGACGCCCAGGACCCCGAGGTGGCCGAGTCGGTGCGCAACCTGATGTTCACCTTTGCCGACATCAACAAGCTCACCGACCGCGAGCTGCAGATTCTGCTGCGCGAGGTGGACCAGAAGGACCTGGTGGTGGCCCTGAAGGCGGCCGAAGACGAGCTGAAGGACAAGGTCCTGGGCAACATGTCGGAACGCGTGCGCCAGTTCATCTCGGAAGAGATGGAATTTCTCGGCCCCATGCGCCTGAGCGAGGTCGAGGAAGTGCAGTTGCGTATCGTCCAGCAGGTGCGTCAGCTTGAGGAGCAGGGCCAGGTCACCATCGTCCGCGGCGACAGTGATGACACGTTCGTGTAGCCAATCGCCTGCGGTTGGCGAGGCGAGGCGCCTGACTCACCGTTATTCATGAACGGCCGATCGGCGCCGCCACGGACACGTTTGCATAACACCTACTCTCTTGGCCTCCGGTCGTCTATGGGCCGACACTGACTGATGAATCTGCTGTCCGCCTCCTCACCATCTCATGAACCAGCGCGCTACGGCGTGTCCGGACAGCCGTGGACGCTGCTGGCGGCCATCGCCGTCACCTGTCTGGGTCTGTCGACGCTGCTGGCTCTGGCACCGTATCTGATCGGCGGTGGCGTGGCCGTGGCCGTGGCCGTGTTCATCATCTGTTTCGTCAGCACCGAGGCAAGCCTGTATCTGCTGGTCCTGTCGATGCTGTTGTCGCCGGAGATCGGTATGGGGGCGCTGGCTGATCCAAGCGACACTACCGGCGGACGTGGCGTGACGATCCGCACCGAGGATCTACTACTGGTGGTCATGTGTTTCGCCTGGCTAGTGCGCACCGCAGTGCACAAGGACCTCGGACTGGTGCGGGCGACGCCGCTGAACCAGCCGATTGCAGCCTACATGGTAGCCTGTGTGTTTGCCACCGGTATGGGACTGATTATCGGCCATGTC
>Ga0187827_10000708_pt1 | contig 51415 bp, 37 predicted proteins | sample ETNtaG_39_FD_167969 | JGI IMG/M metagenome (GOLD analysis project Ga0187827, IMG submission 167969) | Marine microbial and viral communities from oxygen minimum zone, Eastern Pacific Ocean - ETNP2014_SV_150_PacBio MetaG (Illumina Assembly) | ecosystem: Environmental > Aquatic > Marine > Hypoxic...
TCAATTATTCGACAGTAACAGATTTTGCAAGATTACGTGGCATATCTACGTTACAGCCACGCATAACTGCAATATGATAAGCCAGTTTTTGTAGCGGGATTGTTGCGAGGAGTGGGATTAGAAATTCTTCAGTTTCAGGAATTTCAATTACATAATCGGCTATCTTTTTAATAATTGTATCTCCCTCAGTGACTATTGCAATAATTTTACCTTTTCTGGCTTTAACTTCTTGAATATTGCTTACAACTTTTTCGTAAATACCTAAGTGTGGAGCAATAAAAACAACTGGCATGTTTTCATCAATCAAGGCTATCGGTCCATGTTTCATTTCTGCAGCTGGATAACCCTCGGCATGAATATATGATATTTCTTTAAGTTTTAAAGCTCCTTCAAGCGCAACAGGGAAATTATTTCCTCTGCCTAAATAAAGAAAATTATTTACATCTTTATACTTTTTTGCAATTCTCTCAGTCGTGCCATTAGTACTTAATACCCTTTCCACTTTTTCAGGTATTCTGTCAAGTTCTTGCAACATCTGCATAAATTTGGCTTTTGGTATTGTTCCTTTAAGTTGTGCAAGTCTTAGTGTCATTACTGCAAGTACCGCAACTTGTGCTGTAAAAGCCTTTGTTGATGCAACCCCAATTTCAGGTCCTGCATGTGTGTATGAACCTGCATGAGAAGCCCTCGCAATTGATGAACCAACAACATTACATATTCCAAGAATTGTTGCACCCTTCTTCTTTGCTAACTCAATGGCAGCCAATGTATCAGCAGTTTCACCTGACTGCGAAATAGCAATAATTACATCATCTTCACTAATTATTGGATTTCTATATCTGAACTCTGAGGCATATTCAACTTCAACGGGTATCCGTGCAATATCCTCAATCATATACTCACCAACTAAACCAGCATGCCATGATGTACCACAAGCGATTATAATAATGCGTTTAGCATTTACTAGTTTTTGTTCATAATCAATAATCCCACCCAGAGAAACATTGCCAGTTATAGGATTTATCCTTCCTCTTAAGCTATCTTTAATAGAGTTAGGCTGTTCGTATATCTCTTTCAACATGAAATGTTCGTATCCTCCTTTTTCAAGTTCACTCAGATTCCATTCCAATTCCTGAACATAAGGTGTTTTATCCTTATTTTTGATAGTTTTAATTTTTAACTCTTCACCTCTTGTAAGAACAGCAATTTCTTCATCCTCAAGATAAACAACATTCTTGGTATACTCCACAATTGGTGTGGCATCAGACGCAAGAAAGAAATCGTCATCGCCAATTCCAACAACTAACGGACTTCCTTTTCTTGCTGCTATCAATGTATTAGGATGTTCCTCTGACAAGATCACAATCGCATAAGCACCAATAACCTGACTCAAAGCAATACGCACGGCTTCATCAAGAAGAACATTTTCTTTTATTCGAATATCCTCAATTAGGTTTACTAACACTTCAGTATCAGTATCCGATTCGAAAACATATCCTCTCGCCTTTAATTCTTCTTTTAATGTGGAATAATTTTCAATAATTCCGTTGTGGATAATTGAAATTGATTTTGACTGGGAGGAGTGTGGATGTGCATTTATTTGATTTGGTTCACCATGTGTAGCCCAACGAGTGTGCGCTATCCCAATTTCTCCTTCAACATGTTGATCTTTTAAAAACTTTTCAAGTTTAGAAACTTTTCCTTTGGTTTTGTATGTATGAATTTTACCATTTAACAGTGAAATGCCTGCACTATCGTAACCTCGGTACTCTAAACGATGTAACCCTTTAATTAATATAGGGTGCGCCTTTTTGTATCCTATATAAGCAACTATTCCACACATGTTTTATTTATTTAATTATACAAATATAAACGAAAACAGGAAATTTCAAAAAAAGAGAGGTTAAATTAGTTTTGGTTTTACAAATCAGTATATAATATTTCGAGCATTATGCCGGTTGAGTCTGCGCCGTTTTGATTTCCTTTAAAGATAAAACGCTCGGGGTGAACCGAACCTCCAAAGATGAATAAGTACAGCCCTCTGTTGGGCAATGTAGTGTCACTAATCATAGATTGAATATAGCGTGTTATTCTAAATTCATAAGAATTTCTTGACTCGTTATATTTTCCATCAAAATAGGCCTCTCCTTCACTTTGGTCGATTAATGGTATTCCCAATCCATCTTCTTCAATTTCTAACAAGGACATTTTTGCAGGAGCCCCAAAAAACTCATCTTCAGGATAACCAGGAAGGACTAATTTGGCTTCATTGATTGCAACATTTCCGAGTTGAGCCCATTTTATCAAATAAGGGAATTTAATGATTGTTTGAACACCCCCATACCCCTGAACATAAAATTTTTGTGATCCTAACATAGTATCACCATTAATTACCTGTGCTTTAAAATCAGGGCTGGAACTATTATATTCATGCTCATATTTATTTACAGTAGCGGTTGTAGTAGTTATAATATAATCATACCTAAGTGAGTCTTGTTCACTGTTGCTGTAATATAATGATAGTTTTGAGTATGTTGAGGAAAGACCGAAATATACTATTGCACCATCCTCATAAACAGGTTGCGACTGAATAAAAAGCCCTTTAAAGTACTCCTGAAATGTTTCACTATCGTCCATTTCTGCAGAATCTGCATTTAGTAATTTATCACCAAGAGCAGTGCTAATATTTGATAAATTCATCCAGACTATTGGTTTAAGTGTGTCTCCATCTATCACAATACTATCATTAGGTCTCGGCATAAACGAAAAATTGCTATAATCCGTAGGATCAAGAGGAAGTTGCAGATTTGAATAATAGATACTGTCTTTACTTATACCTTCTAACATTTCATAAGTATGAGCAGTAAGTATAACATTTGTGTCACCATAAACCCCTTCATAATTTAGTGTGAGTATCAATGAATCTAATTGTCTATCTTCTCCAAAATCATGACCATTAACGGAAAGGATGAATTGTGTGTAAAATCCTGCAGTAGTACCGCCAAATACTGGATCCTTCAAACTACCAAAGGCACTAACACTTAATTTGTCGGACCTTATTGAGTCTAAGAGTTCCGAATAGCCATAAATTGAAGATGTATCTGTAAAGGCAACTTGGAGTTTGCTGTCTTCAGGTTGAATTACAAAACCAATTTGTCCGGCCTTCTTGGAACACGAATTAAATAGAAACGAAAGTATAATGAAGGAAAGCAGACTGAAAACAGCAGACGAAATTATTGATTTACTAATCTTCTCCGATAATTTTATCATAAAATTTATTGTACGCAACATAATAATTCTCATCTTCAATATAATCTAGCATAGGTTTTCCAGATGCCTTTGCATATTTAAGTATTTCTGGGTCTATTTCCGCACTTCCCTGGATCAGTGCATCTGATCTATCAATAGCACCTTTCATCATCGAAACGTATGTTCCGTCTTTATAGTGTTTAAGGTCACTTTTATTTAGACCGTTCATGACAATTTTTTCAGTAAATCCATCTTTAAATCCTTCCGAAAAATCGTCATCATACAATGAGAAAATAATTTTCAGATCACCGAATATAGGATTATCTTTATATGCAGTTCTTATGTAAAGAGGAATAAGGCTTGAAAACCAGCCGTGGGCATGAACAACATCAGGAGCCCAACCAAGTTTTTTTACAGTTTCTAATACACCCTTCGAAAAGAAAACTGTTCTTTCATCATTATCCTCAAAAAAAGTATCATTTTTATCTCTAAATAAAAATTTACGATGGAAATAGTCTTCATTATCAATAAAATAAACTTGCATCCTTGCTTGTTGTATAGATGCAACTTTAATTATCAGAGGGTGGTCGATGTCATCAATAATAAGATTCATGCCAGATAACCTTATTACCTCATGGAGTTGATTTCTCCTTTCGTTTACTAAACCATAACGAGGCATGAATGTACGTATTTCTTTTCCAGATTCCTGCGTTTTTTGAGGTAGAAAACGTCCTATCTTGCTAATGTGAGTCTCGGGCAGATAGGGCATAATCTCTTGATTTACATATAGAACCCTCTTTTTTTCCATAACGTTGTAATTAGTAAATTTTCAGGGTGCAAAAATAGTAAAAAAACCCGTATCAATCAATTAACTTGATATTTAATAGTGAATTGCGACTGGTAATAGTGTATTTGATTTAAGTCAACAAAAATCTAACTTATTGTTAGGAGTTATATCACAGCATTTAGTTATGTGCAAAAAGGTTGGAAGGTCAATCAATAAATATCAAACTGCCGCAATCAAATAATGGTCCCTCACACAACTCAATAACTTGATACCCAGCTTCTTTTACAAATGACGCCATTTGTTCACCGTTAGAGAGATTGATTAAGCTACCTATTATAAAAATGCGATTTTGATAGACCCCACAAGCACCTCCAATAAATCCATTTTTAAATCCCGGAAGTAGAATCTCCTGAGGGTCAACATAAAGTACATTAAGTTTATTAGTGACTAATGTATGATAAATTCCTTCGTCGGATGTAATAAAGTTATCATTATTAATTGGTAGCAGATTACATCTTGTGTATCCCTGATTAACGTGAATTTTACCTTTATCAATACAAGATTCCTTAATTGTGTTATCGGTAACTTCTAAATTATGAATAAGATGAGTCTTGGTGATAACAGCATTATATTTTGCTGTTTCGGGATAACTATAGCCAACATCACTTTGCCCTTTCAATAATCGTATCTTATTCTCATTTAATAATTTGCTGAACACATCTGGTGTATTTGGAGCAATTATTAGTTGATCATCTGATAAACATAAGAACACATCAGGGTGACATGAAATTGATGGATATGTTAATCCTGTGGTTTCAAAAGTCAGAACTCGGCCATATTCTTTTAATCGTTTTAAAGCTAGTTCGGGAATATTTTTATTTGCTATAATTATCATTTTATCTAACCGGACAAAAGATTGTACTTGCTGTCTTACTTTTAATTCAGGGATTTTAATGTGAAGTTTCGTGCAGAATAAGATACTTCTGGCACAAACTTAACCGAATTAAATCTCTCAAGTAACATTTTTTTATTTGCTGATTTATGGCCGATAGCATAATTAATCTCTTTGGTAGGAACATGTATTTCTATATTTTTATCGGTCCCATTAATAAGTAGTGGTGTCAGTAGGTCAGCCCATAATGATGAGATTACAAGTTCTTTAAATGAAGAATGGAAAGGCCCGTCCACCAGTTCATTGCCAGAAACAAGTCCATCAGAGGGATGTAATCCGACACGAATGAGCCTTACACCGGCCTCTTCAAAAAGCGGAAGTATTTGTTTTGTCCATTCAACAGCTTGTTTTAGTGTGAGAGGTTTATACTTTTCATTAGAGTACAACTTATGTAAAGCTGTATCCCTTATTACTAAGGTAGGATAAAGACGTGTTTCATGTGCTCCGGATTCAATTATTTTATTGGCAGTATATATTGCTTTTTCAATCGTGTCACCTGGCAAACCAATCATCATCTGCAATCCTAATTTAAAGCCGGTATCAATTATCATTTTTGATGCTATTTCTATTTGATTAGCGGTATGCCCACGAAACGACTTTTGTAGTACATCATCATCAAACGACTGAGCTCCAAGTTCAATTGTTGTAACATGATTTTGGTATAGCATTTTTAAGATGCCATCATTAATATAATCAGGCCGGGTTGATAATCGAATTCCCTGAATAGTACCAGCATTAATAAAAGGCTTAATAATTTCAAGGTAGTATAGTTGTTCATCAATAGGGATACCTGTAAAGCTTCCTCCAAAAAATCCAACTTCAACAATCCTTTTTTTAGATTTAAAAGTTTTTAAGTATACTTCAATAGTATTAATAATTTCATTTCTATCTGGAATATTCTGGTGGCCGGAAATTTTTTCCTGATTACAAAACACACATTGAAAGGGGCATGCTAGTTCAGGAACAAAAATTGGTATTGTATAGTGCTTGGCCATAGAAATTATTTCACAAAGGTTGCACAATTTTTTCGATACTTTTGCATTATTATACTTAGTGAAGTTAGGTTTGTAACCAAATTGAGAATTTATTTTCTATCATATTACACTAAACAAAATAACTATCAATCATAAGAATATGAAATTAGTGATGAAGAATCCCACAAGAATATTGATGTTTTTACTGGCAGCAATAATTATTACAAGTGGTGCCAGCTCTTGTAAAAGCAAGAAAAAATTAGCTCGCGAAAAAGCCGCAGCTGAATATAAAATGAAAGTTGAACAGTCTAAAAAAGATCTCACAGCCATGTTAAACGGTACAACAAACTGGAGTCTTGATGAACAAGACAAGCGTTTGGAAGTAATTAAATCATATAACATTGATGATCCAGAAGTTAATGATCTTATATCAAAAGTTGAATCAAAACTCTCAACGGACAGAGCAGACGCAGAACGCCAGGCTGAAGAGGAAAGGCTGAAGCGTGAAGAAGAGAAACGAGCAATGGTAGCTGCATCTAAGTATCAGGAAATTGACAATCAGCTTATTGCCATTGCAAATGCAACTAATACGGATGATGCTAATGAGCAAATAAATTTGATATTGCAACAGTTTGCTACACCTGATATCCCTGTACTTATTATTATAAGTAAGGCTGGAGGATTTAACGATTACGATCGTCCAACTACAATAAGTATGTTTCTTAATTATTTAAAAGATAAAAAACAATATTTTTACAAAGTTGATGCAGTAAAGCATGACGGTTTGGGAAAGATTACGGAACTAGAATTAATTAAAAATTAAAGAAATTATGAAACGAACATATTTGTGGATTATTATTTTGGCAATGAGCTTCTCAATTTCCGGAATTGCTCAAGTCGAATTAAGCTATGAGCGCAAACAGGCAATCGACAGCCTTGCCATCGAAAAAGCACGTGACCTAAGTAAATATATAAGTATTATTGGAAGTAAAGAAACACCTTGGAGTGAAGCAAATCGAGTAATTGATAGAGCTGAGGAGTTATTTATGGCAGGTAGTGAAATAGGAGTTTCTTCATTACGTAAGCCAGAGATAAGCTATTATAATGTTCGTGAATATTTTGAAAGATTAATGCGATTGAATTATAGGAAGGTGGAGATAGAATGGTATAATATTGAATATATGAGCGACCTTCAGAAGCAACCGGATGGCACATATGTTGGAGTTATTACAATATTCCAGAAGTTCAAAGGATTTGATGCTGAAGGAAGGCTTGTTTATCAGGATACTACTAAGAAAGATATCACAGTTTATGTAAAACGAAAAGAAACACAAATTGGTGGTCGTCTTATTGGTTTCTGGGATGTGCTTTTGGGAGACATGCGTGTGAAAGAAACAACACCCTAAATTGGAAGACAGAAGTCATATCTAATATTTCAATGCGTTCACTCTTCCAGATTAATTTTCATTGGATTTACCAGTCCACCAAATTCGATCAATTCCATTTTAACAGAACCCACTATAACCGCTGATTCAACGAGTATCGGAATATGATTTTCATCGTCACTTATCCAGACAGACATAGGGTACTTGTCTGCAAAAACTTCTCCTGAAGCCATCATTGGAGCAAACTTTAAGCATCCAATATCTCCCCATTTGGTGTTAATTTCTGATTTACCCATGAATTTAACGGCTGACACATACACCGAATCATCTAAAAAGAAATTAATAAAGTACATACTATCAGCATCAAAATCCTCCAGGGTTATGGTACGCATGTAATAAAAAGCTGATATCATATCGTGAACATTGGGAGGAATAGCTTTTACTTCAATAGAGTTAGTAATAGCCTCATTTTCTTCCCTGTCGAAAATAACAATATCATCCTGTTCATATTTTCCTTCACGTGTTTTTCTAATAAACGCATATGGAAGCAGAGTGTTCTTGTCCGTAAAAGTTTCAAACTTGTCGCGAACTTTATAAAACCAATTAAACATACCTTTTGAATTTCCAATACCTGTAATACGGTATACATCTTTGGTTTTTCCAGCATACTTATCTTCCCACTTGCCAACTGTAAGAATAGCCTCGCCTGCAGTAAAATTTCCAACAGCTGAACTATAATAAACCCGGTATTTAAGATATTCACCTGTTTTAAATGCATGGTTTATAACTGTATCTTGTGAAAACAAAAAGTTTGTTGCATACAAACATAATGTTAGTAGAAATAGGAAGCGAGTTTTGTGATGCATTTTTAAGTAGCTATAATATATGTTATTAATATTTCTTTACTACTAACTTACTACAATATTAATAATTCTGTTAGGAACCACGATAACTTTCCTAATCGTTTTTCCTTCAATCCATTTTGGAGTTTCTTTTGCGTTAATAGCCGCTTTTTCAATTTCAGGTTTAGGCATATTAATAGGCAAAATTATTTTAAACCTCAATTTACCATTAAAAGAAACAGGATATTCAAAGGTGTTTTCTTTTAAATAGTTTTCATTATGAGCGGGATATGAAGCTGCACAAATACTACTATCATATCCAAAAGTTTTCCATATTTCTTCTGTAATGTGCGGTGCATATGGGCTTAGAAGGACTGCAAGTGGTTCTAAAATTTCTCTGTTATGACAGTCTAAATCACTTAATTCATTTACACAAATCATAAAGGCACTTACACCGGTATTAAATGAAAACCGTTCGATATCAGACGTAACTTTTTTTATAGCTTTATGAAGAGATTTTAATTCTTCTTCTGAAGTATTTTTATCGTTAACGATAAAGTTATCATCATCATCAAAATACAACTTCCAAAATTTTCTCAAAAATCTGAACACACCTTCTATTCCATGTGTATCCCATGGCTTATCTTGCTCAAGAGGCCCTAGAAACATTTCATATAATCTCAGTGTATCAGCTCCATATTTTTCAATTAATGCATCCGGGTTTTGAACATTGTGTTTTGATTTCGACATTTTTTCAATCTCATGACCACAAATATATTTTCCATCTTCCAGTATAAAAGTTGCATCTTTGAATTCTTCCCTCCAGTTCTTAAAAGCATTAATATCCAGTACATCATTATCAACAAGATCAATATCAACGTGTAACTCCTGAACTTTATATTCTTTGCGAATGTTATATGAGACAAACTTATTTGTTCCCATAATTCGATATACAAAACTGGACCTTCCCTGTATTTTACCTTGATTTATTAATTTTTTGAAAGGTTCATCTTCACACACAAGTCCTTTGTCGAAAAGAAATTTACTCCAAAACCTTGAATAAATCAGATGGCCAGCTGCGTGTTCATCACCACCAATATATAGATCTACATCCTGCCAGTAATTGTTTGCTTCTTTAGAAAAATATTCTTTTTCATTATGTGGATCCATATACCTAAGATAATATCCACACGATCCTGCAAAACCCGGCATGGTGTTAGTTTCCAGTGGATAACCATCTTTATTAACCCAGTTTTGAGCATTTGCAAGTGGAGGGTTTCCTTCGCTTGTTGGTAAATAGCTTTCAACCTTTGGTAATTTAAGAGGCAGCTCACTTTCACTAAGTGCATAAGGCATTCCATCTTTATAATAAATAGGAAAAGGTTCACCCCAATATCGCTGACGGCTGAAAATAGCATCATGTAATCGATAATTAATATTTCCTTCACCGATATTCATTTCTTCTATTTTTCTAATCGTAGCTATCATTGCATCAACTACCGGCATTCCATTTATAAATCCAGAGTTGATCATTACTCCCTCTTTTGAATCGTATGAATCATCCCAACTGGCTGGGTCGGAGGGGTCATCTCCTTCTTTAACAACTACCTGTATAACTGGCAAATTAAAATGCCTTGAAAAAGCAAAGTCGCGACTATCATGTCCTGGAACAGCCATTATAGCTCCTGTGCCATATCCTGAAAGTACATAGTCAGCAATCCAGATTGGAATTTTCTCTTTTGTTAACGGATTAACTGCATAAGCTCCTGTAAATTCACCACTTATATTTTTAACCTCTGTCATTCTTTCACGCTCACTTCGGTTTTTTGTCCATGAAATATAACTTTGAATTGCTTCTTTTTTATCAGATGTTGTAATTAAATCAACAAGTTCATGTTCGGGTGCTAAGACCATGAAGGTTGATCCGAAGATTGTATCAGGCCGAGTTGTGAATACTTCAATCTCTCCATCATGTGGATCATTAAAAACCTTAAATTTAATTGAAGCCCCTTCACTCCTTCCAATCCAGTTTCTTTGCATCTCTTTAAGTGAATCAGGCCAGTCAAGAATATCCAATCCTTCAAGCAATCTTTGGGCATAAGATGTTATTCGCAACGACCACTGTTTCATCATTTTCTTTTCAACAGGATACCCGCCACGTTCTGATAATCCATCTTTGACCTCATCATTAGCCAACACAGTACCTAATTCAGGACACCAGTTTACTATTGAATTCGACAAATACGCAAGCCTGTAATTCATGATAATTTCCTGCTGGGTCTTTTCATCATAATTATTCCAATCCTTATTGGTAAAAAGTTCGGTTGGAGAACAAACAGCATCAATATCATGATTACCATTTTTTTCAAATTGCAAAACAAGGTCACTTATACTTTCGGCCTTATTGGTCTTATTATTATACCATGAATTAAAGATTTGAATAAAGGTCCATTGTGTCCACTTGTAGTAACTGGGATCACTTGTCCTTATTTCTCTACTCCAGTCGAAGGAGAATCCAATTTTATCAAGTTGCTCACGATATCTCAGAATATTCTTATCAGTAGTTATTTCAGGGTGTGTTCCACTTTGAATTGCATATTGCTCGGCTGGTAACCCATATGCATCGAAACCCATTGGATGAAGCACATTAAAACCTTTGTGACGTTTAAATCGTGCATAAATATCCGAAGCAATGTATCCAAGAGGATGGCCAACATGTAGCCCTGAGCCAGAAGGGTATGGAAACATGTCGAGCACATAATATTTCGGCCGGGTATTATCAATATCAGCCTTAAACGTTTGGTTAAGTCTCCAATAGTCCTGCCACTTTTTTTCTATACTTCTAAAATCGTATCCCATTATTAATATTACTTGTTGCGTTTATTCTGAATTTATCTTTTTCGATACGCAAAAATTGAATCTGCGAAATTAATAAAAGTTACATTTGGTGGGTCACAAGGATAAAAGTATTCTGCTTGAAAAGCAATTTAATTAAAGGGATATTTTATTTCTGTTTATCTACATTATTTAAAAAATACTTTCGATAAATAGTTTCTATTAATAACGCACCACCCATCATCGCTATCAGAATAAGTACTTCCCAGCGTGTGTTAGCATCTTTCACAGTTGCATAAATGAGAGCTCCCATAGCAATAGCACAGGAAAAAGCACCTAATAAAGTTATTATTCTTGAGCTCTTGGTTGTTTTATACATCTTGAAATTAGCAATATTTACCATCATAAAAACCAATAGAAATCCTGCACTTCCCATTGTAGCTATTGCACCCAAAGGAATTAGGTTAGCTACAAACAATGCCAGAATAGCGAATATTATCATTCCATAAACAGGTTGATTATGAATCGATTTTTCAAGTATCTTCGGTAATTCACCTGAATTAGCAATTGTATAGGTGAGTCGACCCGATCCATAGTAAGTTGCGTTGATTGCAGAACTTGTTGCCAGCAGGGCTGCAACTGAAATAATAATTAGACCTGATTTACCCATAAACTGACTTGCTGTGTCAGAGAGGACGTGTTCACTATATTTAGTTATTTCAAAAAAACTTAGATGTCCTACAACAACAATAACAATCAAAACATAAAGTGTTATTGCTATTAGTACACCACCAATGTATGCAATAGGTAAAGCTATTTTTGGTTTTCTTATATTACTACTTGCGTTGGCTATTAGTTCAAATCCCTCATAATTTAAGAAGATAATCATTGCTCCAGATACCATTGCAAACGGATCGACCCAATTAGCTGTATCCATTTGTTCCCATTTTATTGGCGTAATAAGCCCAACTACAACAAAGATAGCAAGGAGTATCATTTTGACTAAATTCAAAATATTCTCGGACTTTATCACCAGCGATGCACTAAAATAATTAATTGTAGCAAGTGCAATAAGAATAAAGGTAATAAGCCCATGTTTGAGCCATTGATACCATTCAGGAGGAAAAAGTCTAGCCCCATAAGCACCAAATGCAAATGCATATATTGAAATTAGGATAATATAGGAAAGAAAAAGTAGTAGATTAATACTTCCAGTAAGAGTACTACTGCCAAATGCTTTGTTAATAAAATAAACTGTACCTCCATTATTTGGCAAGTAAAGCGATAATTTCCAGTATGAGTAGGCAGTTAACAAAGCAACAATACCGGCAATAATAAATGCTAGTGGTGCCGACCCCTTTGTGAGCTCAACAGTTAAACCTGTAACAGCAAAAATGCCACCACCAACCATTCCTCCAATGCCAATGGACATTGCTGAGAAAGTACCAATTTTCGAATCTTGCATTTCTGTAACTTCTTAATTTTTGATAATAATAGTTATTACGCTATTCAGGTTTTATAGTATTTATTATGCCACTAATGTAGATGAATTAATTGGATTCTGAATAGGTTTCAAAATGAATCCAAAATTAATTAGCTGTTTTAATTAATCTATTGTTTCTTCCAAATCAATCTTGCCATTGATTAATTCCCAAAGAATTACTGCATTTCAAATATAGATTTGTTTATTTTAGCCTCTTAAAATGGCCTCATACAACGAAAAATATTATAAACGAAAGATTAACACCTCATATATTACCTCTGTAATAAGCATTACACTTGTTTTATTCACTCTAGGTTTTCTGGGACTATTTGTCCTGCATGCAAAAAGTTTATCAAACTATATTAAAGAAAATATCGGTTTCGAGATAATAATGAAAGATGGAATTAAGGAGGCTGATATTATATATTTACAAAAGCAATTGGATATAAATCCTGCTATTAAATCAACAGAATATATTACAAAAGAAGAAGCCACACGTAAACTTGCCAATGTATTGGGCGAGGATTTTACTGAGTTTATGGAGGATAAATATAACCCGTTGCTACCATCAATCGACGTTCGGTTTAATGCTGACTGGGCAAACAATGATAGTATCCTTTTAATGGAGAATTTTATTCGAGCAAATAATTCAGTTAAAGAGGTTTATTATCAAAAATCGGTGGTTCATCTTATTAATAGAAACCTTCAAAAAATCAGCTTAATATTATTTGGATTTAGTTTATTGCTATTATTCATAACAGTTGCATTAATAAATAATACAATCAGACTTTCAATTTATTCTAAGAGATTTATTATTAGAAGCATGCAACTTGTGGGTGCCACAGAAGGATTTATTGTTAAACCATTTATTATCATTGGATTTGTACAAGGCTTAGTGAGTGCGTTGATAGCTGTTGGCTTATTACAAGGAATACTTATTGCTGCTCAGCAAAGTATACCCGAACTTGTACTACTTTCCAGTAGAGAGATGTTAATTTATCTTAATGTTTTCGTGTTAGTTTGCGGTTTGCTAATTGCAGGAATATCTACGTTTTTTGCCGTAGATAAATATCTAAGAATGAAAACTGACGCTATGTATGGATAGTTGTAACTGGTTAAAGTTGAGCCACTAATAATTATTTTAATATATTTCAAACGTCTTCTTGTACATACTTTTGTAATACTCCGATTACGTAAAGCAAGATTAGCTCAATAAGATTATTAACCTAAATCATTTCGAATGCTATAATGAAAATTAAACAATGTGATTTTATTGTACTTTTGAAAAAAAATTAGATTATGTCAGCCAAAGTTCAAAAACAAATGAAAGAAGAGAACAAATTGATGTTTGCTTTTAACAAAACAAATTATATAATTGTAATTGTCGGTCTTCTAGTTATAATAACCGGATTTTTATTAATGGTAGGAGGCGGTTCTGATGATCCGGAAGTATTTAGCGAAGCAATATTTGGATTCAGAAGGCTTACACTGGCACCTATTCTTATAATCGTAGGTTATATGATTGAAATTTTTGCAATAATGTATCGGCCAAAGCAAACAAAATAATTTCATAGTACATGACGTGGATTGAAGCGCTTATTCTCGCTATAGTAGAAGGTATTACTGAATTTTTGCCTGTATCCTCTACCGGGCATATGATATTAGCTGAAGGTATTATGGGGATGAAAAGCAACGATTTTATTCAAGCTTTTATCATTAACATTCAATTTGGAGCGATACTTTCTGTAGTTGTACTTTATTGGAAAAGGTTTTTTCAAACCCTCAAGTTCTATTACAAGCTGTTTGTAGCCTTTTTACCTGCAGCCGTTTTTGGCTTGCTTCTTAGCGACTATATTGATATGTTGCTAGAAAGTGTTTACGTGGTTGCCGTGATGCTCATTCTTGGAGGCATTGTACTGTTATTTATTGATAACTGGTTTAACAATCCTTCAAAGAATCAGGAAGTTACCTATTCGAAAGCATTAAAAATTGGCTTTTTTCAGGTGATTGCAATGATACCTGGGGTTTCACGATCGGCTGCAACAATTATAGGCGGAATGACTCAAAAGCTGGGCAGAAAAGAAGCTGCCGAATTTTCCTTTTTCTTGGCCGTTCCAACAATGCTAGCTGCATCAGGTTATAAGTTGATGAAAAATTATAGCGCTATTACAACAGAAAATATTGATATATTACTATTTGGCAATGTAGTAGCTTTCATAGTAGCTATGATCGCAATTAAATCCTTTATTAATTTTTTAACAAAGCACGGGTTTAAGATATTCGGTTGGTATCGTATTCTTGTGGGTGTTGTAATTCTTGTATTATATTTTCTTGGAGTTGATTTAACAATTTCCTGATGGCATTTAATTTTGAGGAAGGAGAATTATTGCTTATTGATAAACCAATGGGCTGGACATCATTCGATGTTGTTAATTCAATAAGATCAACGATCAAAAAAACACTTAACATTAAAAAAATTAAAGTTGGTCACGCAGGAACCCTCGATCCGTTAGCAACTGGTCTATTAATTGTTTGTACAGGAAAATTCACAAAAAGGATTGATTCATTTCAGGATCTTGATAAAGTTTATATAGGAAGTATGTTTGTGGGAGCCACAACACCTTCTTACGATAAAGAAACTGAAGTTGATAGTACATTTGACATAAACAACATTTCAAAAAGTCAATTATTAGAAACGGCTACGCAGTTTCTCGGTGAAACAGAACAAGTTCCTCCCATATTTTCAGCGGTAAAAATTGAAGGAAAACGTGCTTTTGAATACGCAAGAAAGAATAATGAAGTAAAACTGAATTCAAGAAAGATTACTATCCGAAAATTCGAACTGTTAAGTTTTGATTTACCAGAAATTAATTTTATAGTTGAATGTAGTAAAGGAACATATATTAGGTCGCTGGTTAATGATTTTGGAAAAGCATTGAACAATGGGGCATATATGAGTAGCCTCAGGAGAACAGCTATCGGTAATTACACTGTATCAGATGCTCTGTCAGTTAAGGAAATAAAAAATGCAATTGTATCATATCGTGAGTGATTAACTGAAATAATAGATTATTGGCAATTTGTTTTGAGCGCAAATCAACGTTATTAAACCATACAAAAGGACAGAAATCGATCACCCTGATACAGCAATCACAAACCATATTATTTATATGAATTATTTGAGTTGTCGAGTATTATAATTAACAATAAATTTTGTTATTTGCAGTTAATAATAAACAAATAAATATACCTTAGAATGCGAAAATCCAAGTTTACTTCTATTTTACTTTTATATATTCTTTTTATTCCAATAACATGCATATCGCAGGGCTCACCAATAGGAAGTTGGAGAACTCATTTACCATATGACATGATTATTGATGTTGCCATAGTTGATGACATGATTTATGCGGCTACCTCATTGAGTATCTTCACTTATAATAAACTTGATAATCGTATTGACAGGTTTGACAAAGTTAAAGGATTGAATGATGTTGGAATTAGTAAAATAGGTTATAACAGTAACACTAATGAAATATTGGTTGCTTACACAAATACAAATCTGGATATAATTCCAATTGATGGCCCAATTATAAACATGCCTGATATAAAAGACAAAGAGATACTTGGAAACAAGACCATTAACAACATCATGTTTAAGGATGATTTTGCATATCTCGCATGTGGCTTTGGGATTGTGATATTAGATATGGATAGGAGAGAGATTTACGACACATACTATATTGGACCTGATGGTAATGCCATAAACGTATTTGAAATTACTTATAACGACACTTCGTTGTTTGCATCAACTGAGAATGGCATATATTATGCTGATATTGATGGATTAAACCTTGCGGATTATCACCAATGGCATAAAGATCAACGTTTAATTTATCCCGATTTGCCTTATGATCACGTTGTGAGTTTTAATGGAAAAGTATATGCTAATTATTATAGCGGACAGTATGATATGGATACTATGTTTGTTTTTAACGGTTATAACTGGGCTTATTTTGAGAAGGATAATAACAGCCAGCATCATCAAATGAATGTTGTTGGAAATAATATGTTAATTGTAAATCAGGCTGAGGTACAACTTTTTAATAAGGATATGGTCTTTCAATACAGTGTTTGGAAGCCCGGTCAGCAGTCGATAAATCCTTTATCAGCTAATATGGATGAAGAGTTTATATGGGTTGGTGATAAATCAAAGGGCTTGGTTAAGACATGGAATACTGGTTGGAATGGTGAGTTTATCAAACCAAACGGACCTGGATCAAACAATGTTTTTCAACTTGATGCTGGGGGTAGTAATGTTTGGGTTGCTTCAGGTGGCCGACAATCCAACTGGTCCAAGCTATATATGAAGGATGGAGTTTTTTCATTTATTGAGGATGTCTGGTTCACTCATAATGCATGGACAACTCCGGCATTTGATTCTATAAGTGACTACGTTTGCGTAAAAGTTGATCCTTCAAACAATTCTATTGCTTATATTGGTACATGGCAAGCGGGAGTTGTGAAATTTGTTGACAACGAACTTACTGATATTTTTGACGATCAAAACTCTAGCCTTCAACCATGGATATCTAATCCCAACCTTATAAATGTTAGTGGAATTGAATTTGATAGCCACCATAATATGTGGGTTGCTAACTCTGGAGCTCCTAATCTGTTGTCGGTTATGAAAACCGATGGAGAATGGAAGTCTTTTAATTTTGGTGGCTCGTTGAGCGGAAAGGATATTGGTGAATTATTGGTAGATAGTTACGACCAAAAGTGGATGATAAAACGGAGCGATGGTTTAATTATAGTGTTTACTGATAACGGGACAGTTGATGACAAGGGAGATGATGAAGTTAAAGTATTACGATCCTCATCAGGACAAGGAAATATTCCAGGTAATAAAATATATTCCTTTGCCTCTGATAATGATGGTGAAGTTTGGGTAGGAACGGATAAAGGTATAGCTGTTTTTTACTCACCTGGTCAAATTTTTGTACCTGGGGCAAATTATGATGCCCAACAGATTTTGGTTCCAAGAAATGATGGTTCCGGGCTTGCAGATTACCTTCTTGAAACGGAGCTCGTAACTGCAATTACAGTGGATGGGGACAACAGAAAATGGATTGGCACAGAACGTGCCGGGCTATTTCTTTTCTCTGAAGACGGGTTAGATCAGATTCATCATTTTACTGCAGAGAATAGTCCACTGCTTTCTAATAATATTACTTCCATTTCACTAGATGATGAAGGCGAAGTTTATATTGGCACCTCAGTTGGTATAATTTCATATAAAGGTACTGCTACTCCTCCACAGCCTCCTGGATCAAAGGTTTATGCTTACCCTAATCCAGTTAGAGAAAATTTTACAGGATTAATAGCTATAAAGGGATTGGAAAACAATTCATATATTAAAATTACTGATAGCTATGGAAATTTGGTTTATCAAACAAAATCTGAAGGGGGTCAGGCTATATGGGATGGCAACAATTTCAACGGACAACGGGTTGCTACCGGCATCTATATGGTTTTTGCAGTCACTATTGATAAATCTGAAAAAGTAGTAACAAAAATTCTTGTAGTAAGATAGGTTGGCTTTATAAGAGTCATTCATTTACAAAATCGTAAAATACAAGGTATAGGGGAGATAGGGAAATAAGGAAATAAGGAAATATGGGTGACTATAAGCCATATTCCCATATACCCATAATCCTTTATTCCCCATATAACCTTATACCTATCCATAATTTTCATTGTTAAAATAATTCTGATTAGTTAAAAAGATTCTTAATTTAGCGTATTAATTCACATATACTACAGTTATGGCTACTGAAATTAAACGTTATGTTAAACTTCACCCGTTGATTTATGCAGCAGCAGGTGTTATTATTATTGCTGGTTTAAGAGTAGGTGCACCTATTATTAATCCAATCCTTATGGCAGTTTTTTTTAGTATAATTATTTATCACCCTATCGACTGGTTAAAGAAAAAAGGTGTAAATGGTATATTATCAATATTAATTGTTGTTTTTGGTTTACTAATAGTATTGTTCTTGATGGGGGGAGCTGTTACAAGGTCAATAATTCAATTCTCTCAAAATTTACCTTTCTATAAAAAGGAACTTCATGACATTACAAAATCTTCAATAACATTCTTAAACGGGTACGGATTAAATATTTCGACTGAGACCGTTATTGATAATTTTAATGCAGGCAGTGTTTTTGGCTATGCTACTAAATTTATTACAGGAATTGGAGGCTTGTTAGGCCAAATAATACTCCTAATACTTGTTGCTGCTTTTATACTTGGAGAAACAAATAGCTATCCTATTAAATTAAAAGTTGTTCTAAGTGACCCCGATTTATCATTGGGAAATATAACAGTTATTTCAAGAAACATAAGATATTATTTAGGAATAAAAACTTTAACAGGATTATTTGCAGGAACGTGTGTAACAATAATATTACTCGTAATGGGCATAAAGTTTGCTATTATCTGGGGCATCTTGGTGTTGTTAATGCGATATATACCAAACATTGGATCAATAATAGCTGCAATTCCTATTTTCCTATTTGTTCTTATTCAGCAGGGGCTGGAGGGAGTACTTTACATAGGTATTGGCTACTCAGCAGTTAATTTTATTGTTGGTCAGATAATTGAACCCAAATTTTTTGGAAAAGGAATGAACCTAAGTACTTTGGTAGTATTTCTCTCCCTTGTTTTTTGGGGATGGACCTTAGGCGATGTGGGTATGTTATTGTCTGTTCCGATTACAATGGCAATGAAGATTAGTTTAGAGACCCGTGAAAACTCAAGATGGATGGCAGTAATGCTTGGTTCAGAAAGGAGCGCGATTGAAGCTTTATCTAAAAAAAACAACAAAAAAGGGCAACCCGAATAACTTAGATTGCCCTTGACTAAACTTTAGTATATTTTCTAACTACACTTAAGTACTTGTGTTATTTGATATTTTGCTACTTCAACGTTAGCGCCTGAAGTAACATTTTTATAGGCATTACATGCACCTGCAGCATCATTTTTACCTTCGTACGCCTGGCCCAGTGCAAAATACATGTCTGATTTATTGTCTGTTTCCATACCAATTGCCTTATTGGCAGCTTCAATAGCTTTATCCCAATTTTTAGTATTATTATATGCCAGAGTAAGATAATAGTATGCCTTAGCATTCCCGGGATTATAATTAAATGAACTAACTATGTACTCGGTAGCCTTTTTGCCATGTTCTTTTTGAATCTCTTTAGCACCAGCATTAACAAGTGCCTTTGCTGTAGTTGATTTGGCTTTTTTAGCTATTTTGGCAGCTTTAGGGTTACCTGCTCCCAACTCGATTGCTTTATCCATGTTAACCATCATATTTGCCATATCATCTTTAGCTTTGTAAACCATTCCTTTGCCATAATATGCATTAGGATAGTTTGGCAGAATTTCAGTGGCCATTTCATACTCGGCAAACGCTTCATTAATTTTGTTACTTTTTAATAATGAGTTACCTTTTGAGGTTCTAACCTTTGCAATGTATGTACTTGTTTTCTTTTTCATCGAAGCATCATTCAACTTCTCACCAAACGCATAACCCTTTTCAAGAAATGCAATAGCAGCATCAAATTTGCGACCTTTATATTGTGCTAGCCCGTTTTTATAATATGCATTCATTAACTGCTTTTCAATGCTACCTTTTAGATCATCAGCATCTGCCCCGGTTTCATTTGCAGTATTAAGAGCGGCTTCATATGCGGTTACAGCATTACTGTAGTCTTTTTCCTTATAAAATTCATTTCCTTCATTATATTTAGCACCTGCATCTTCAACAGATTGTGCCATAACAGCAACTGTTAACATTACCATACTCACCAACAATAATGATCTTTTTAGTATACTCATTGTATTAAATTATTAGTTTAAAATTGGCGCGCAAGATACAAAATTATTGCAACTGCAAACATTTGTAAAACTAACCATTCTTGTGTATAGATTTAATGAATATTTTTCGATTGAACTACTTCCAAGTGTTGGGCAATTTATATTGTATTGTAAATTTTCAGCATAAAGTGGACTGATTTAGAAAATAGGTTAAGAGATAGTTTATTACCTTTCAACCATTGTTGAAAGGTAAATGTCAAACCTTAAAATCAGTTTAAAGATGAAACAGAAAAGATCTAGTGAAAGTTTGGTACGGGATATCAAACGAAAGACCCGCAGGAAATTCTCCTCAGAAGAAAAAATCAGAATTGTTATTGATGGCTTGCGCGGTGAAGTAAGCATTGCTGAACTGTGTCGAAGAGAAGGGATTGCCCAGAATCTTTATTATCGATGGAGTAAAGATTTTATGGAGTCAGGAAAGAAACGCCTTAGTGGTGATACTATGCGAGAGGCTAATACTACAGAAGTACAGGCTTTGAGTTTGTTTTTATCAAACCAAATAATAGTAGCTCATGGTGGAACTATTGACAATGGGAATAATAAGGATAAGGGAGCTTTTGTAAAAATTATTATACCAATTAATTGATCATTCCAATTAAAGAGTTTATTATATTGATTTTTAGTTATTTTAGCAATCTTATTTAAAATCAGTTCGAAATTTTATTAATGATTGAGCAATTAATACAGGCTTTTGTTGTGTTGTGTGTTGTAATAGACCCAATAGGATCAGTGCCTGTTTTTTTGGCATCGACAAATACATTAAGTAGTAAGGAACGTAAGATAACCGCCTTTAGGGCAGTACTATTTGCTGCTATCGTCCTGCTATTTTTCCTCGTATTAGGTCAGTTGATACTGGAAGCAATGGATATTTCGATATCAGCATTCCAGATTGCCGGAGGATTAGTGCTATTATATTTTGGTTTCACGATGATATTTGGTGAGAGTAAGCCTGAGAGTGAGATGAACATGAAAGATAGCAAGGTTGATGTAGCAATATTTCCGATGGCTGTACCATCTTTGGCCAGTCCGGGTGCAATGATGGCAATAGTATTACTCACCGAAAATGAAACTTTTACGTTTATGAATCAATTTATTACAGCATTAGTGATGATATTTGTATTGCTCATAGCATGGGTACTATTGCTGGCTGCCAGCAAAATTCAAAAGGTAATTGGCGATTCAGGAGCAGCTATCATAAGTAGAGTAATGGGATTAATTTTGGCCGCCGTTGCAGTAGATAGTATTCTTGAAGGTCTTGTAGTTTATTTTAATCTTAATATATAAGTTTGAATGTGATAAATTAAAATAATGTTAACAGGCAACAGTTTGTGAGATTCTTATGTCTGTCATTATAAACTCTTTGAATAAGATAAAAACTAGTTAACTAATAAAGATAAATTTAATATGAAATGAGCATAAATAAATTTAAGCATTTATATCAATCGAAATGATTAAATTTTTTGTGCGAAAGTGAAACGGTTGCATGAGTGAAGAAATTTTATATTAGCTTCATTCATAATGCAATATAAAATTTTAAACACATGAAAAAAAATCTATTATCCTTTACATTTATTGTTCTTTTTATAAGTTCATTCGCTCAGCTCAACATAGAAGAGTTGGGATTTCTTCCTTATACCGCACCCCTCAGTGATATCTGGGCTCATGTGGATTCAGAAGGTAATGAATATGCTTTGGTAGGTACATACATTGGTTCATCCATTGTGGATGTTACTGATCCGTCTTCGCCTAATGAAGTATTTTTTGGAGCAGGTGTGAATTCAATTTGGCGGGATCTTAAAACCTGGGGTGATTACGCATATGTGTCAACCGAAGGTGGTGCAGGTATCTACATTGTTGATTTGAGCCCTTTGCCAGGTGCTATTACCAACACAACCCTTTTTACTGGCTCTACTTACCCCTTTACTACTGTTCATAATATTTATATTGATGAGACCGGAAAGCTCTATAATTTCGGCTCTGACAATGGAGCAGGAGGAGTTATTATTTACGATTTGACCTCCGACCCAATGAACCCTGTTGAGCTTGGCAGGTTCGACGATTATTATTTTCATGATGGTATGGCACGTGGTGACACGCTTTGGGGAGCTGCTATCTACCAAGGTTTTTTTACTGCTGTAGATGTAAGTGATCCTTCTAATCCTACGGCGATGGCAACCAAATCCACACCTGGATATTTTGCACATAATTGTTGGATATCTGATGATGGAAATTTTCTGTTTACTACCGATGAAATTGAGAATGGATATATTGCTGCTTATGATGTCTCTGATTTCGGTAATATTTTTGAAACTGACCGAGTACAGTCTAGCCCGGGAAATAACGTAATTCCACATAATGTCCACGTTCTAAACGATTATTTAGTAACAGCATATTATAGTGATGGAGTTACTATTCATGATGCAACTCGACCTGGTAATTTAATTGAAGTCGGGAATTATGATACTTCTCCAAATTACTCAGGCCCAGGTTATAATGGTAGTTTGGGAGCTACTCCATACCTTCCTTCAGGGAATATCCTTGCTGCAGATATTGAAGAAGGCTTGTACATTCTTGGCCCTGATTATAAAAAAGGTTGTTACCTTGAAGGAATGGTTACTGATAGCGCAACTGGGTTGCCAATTAATAATGTTGAGATAGAGATTCTAACTACTGAGATCATTGATGTAAGTGATTTATCAGGAAACTTTGCGTTTGGAACGCCGACAGCCGAAGTATATAATATTAAATTTTCACACCATAATTACAATACAAAAGTAATTGAAGGTGTAACCCTTGAAAATGGTATACTTACATATCTGGAAGTTGAGCTTTCAAGCTGGTTCGTAGGAATAGGTGATGAATTTGAAACTGCTCAAATAACAATAGGCCCTAATCCATTTATTAATTCTACAAATCTTAAATTCCACTTAGAAAATAAAATGTCCTCAGGTTCTGTGATACAAGTTTATTCAATGAATGGAACAATTGTTCAGGAGATTGCTATTACTGAGCAAGAAGCATCGATTAAAATAGGAGAGAATCTTAAAGCTGGTGTTTATTATGTAAGATTAGTGAACGGTACCTCTGTAATCAAGCCTGTTTTAATACAAAAGTTGTAGAAGAATTACTTGATAATCAATTTCTTTGTGCAAACGAAGCCGTTTGTTCGAATTCGTGTGAGGTATATTCCAGGTGAAGTACCTTCAAGATCAATCTTCATTTCGCTACCTGAATAAGTAAATTGATGTGTTGAAATAACTTGACCTAAAAAGTTTAAGATTTGAACGTTAACATTTTCATAATAGGGTTTACCACGTAATTGAAGATAAACGACAGACTTGGCTGGGTTAGGGAAGACGTCTACGTTGATATTATCAGTGTTTGTTTCCCTTATTCCAATATAACTAGGAATTCCTTTCTTTAGAACTGTAATTCCTCCAGCATATTCACCATAAATAAGTTCGGTATTACCATCGTTATTCAGGTCGGCACCTGAAATTGTAATATTTAAACCTGATAAGAAAAGAGAATCGACTATATTAAAACTCCCATTAAGATTACCATCAATATTATTGTACTGATAAAGAAACCCTTGTTCTGAACCAACATACAGCACGTAATTTCCTACTGAATCATTTGTTAAAAAGGGTGCGCTATATCCCGAGCAACATTCCAGTAATACATCAACTGCCCCAAAGAAATCATTAGTAGGCGAACTTGTAAACAATGCTTCTGTGGGTGTTCCAATATTCTCAAAGTAGTCAATTGTACCACTTCTTTCTCCAACTATCATATCTAGTTTTCCATCGCGGTTAACATCAACAATTTGAGGCATAGCCGTTTCGCCAACATCAATATTCATATAAACAGGCTTACTTAAAGAAAATTCAGCAGGTGATCCTGTATCAGCATTATTTACAAAGTAGTGTAGTTGACCATCTTCATTACCAATAATCATATCCTTATCACCATCAGCATCCATATCGCCGAAGGTTGGGTAAACACTGTTAATATTGAAAGATGAAAGGTCTGCATAGTCCCGGTCAACCATGTCAAAAGAAGGATCTGTTAAAGTACCGGTATTAAGAAGTAGGGCCAGCTTGCTATCGAAGTTACCGGATGACACAAAATACCCGAAGTTACCAATTATGATATCGAGTAAGCCATCTGAATTAGCGTCAAAGAAAACAGGCCTGGCGCCTTCTCCAACGTCTATCATTTCGCCTTGTAAAAAATCATTATCCTGAAACTCAAAAATCGGAACCAAATCCGTTCCTGCATTTTTATAGTACAATATATTGTTAAAGTTTTCAGATGTATTAGGATTGTTTGGGCTGATGATCAAATCTTGTTTATTGTCATTATTTACATCTAAATGAAATGCAGCCGGAAATACGGTAAGGTTTACAGGTGTTGAGTAAGAAGGAAACATTGTATCTTGACTTGTCATGCTTGCTATATTTTTGGTGCCTTCGTTATTGAGTCTTACCAGATTATTAAATGAAATATCACCAAGTAATAAATCTAGTAGTCCATTTCCAGTCAGATCAAGTGCTAAAGAAGCTGAACCTGCGTGCCGATTACCCTTAATTTCTCTGGAAGAATTTTCGGAGCAAGTATCAAATAGCGTTATACTGTTATCCATTGAACTTTCAGAAAAATAACCCCAGCAACTAGATTGTAGTTCGAACTCAAGGCTATTGCAATTGCCATATTTTTCAATTGACATATTCTTATGGAACATCATAGCATTACCAAGCACATCGAAAGAAAGAATATCCATATCCCCATCCCCATCAACATCTGTAATGGCAGGGATATCCGGAGGACTAACATAGAGGTAGGTCAGACCAAGAGAAGTTTCCGATAGCAATAATGGCGAAACCAATGTAAATTTTAAACCTGGAACGGGACCAGATTCATTCCTGTACAAGGCTACTCCAGCAGGTACACTTGTAAAAATATCCTTTTTCCCATCGCAATTATAGTCGGCCAAAAGTGTCCAGTTATGCATTACAGGAAATTTGTGTTGATATCTGGCATCGTGCTTATAATCAACCTGATCAGTAGTTCCTGAATTGATAAAAGTTTTTACCACTCCATACCAATTACGTTCAAATGCAAATAGATCTTTAATGCCATCTCCGTTAAGATCGATTTCAGAAAACTGCGGACTATTAAATCCTCCGGCCCAGGCATTTGTTAATGGGAGGCTTGCATCTGTTACAAGAATCGAATCGTAGCGGACAAAATGCAGTTGTGCAAAAGTAAATGTTGGTACGAACGTCAGTATAATTAACAATCTAATACCCTGAAACATCATATATTGATTTATGTTTTTAATCATTTAAAAGGATTAGAGTAATCCGAATTATTTACAAAAGTAGTATCTGTAAGCGTTTTAACGAAGGCAATCAGGTTATTTTTTTCTTCTTCATTTAGATGAACCCCTCCTTGACTTACTTTTTTCATCAGAGGATCAATAGTCGAAGACCAAACTATTCCTTCACTATAGAAATCAATTACCTCTTCAAGAGTTGTAAACCTGCCGTCGTGCATATATGGTGCGGTGAATTCAATGTTTCGTAGAGTAGGAGTTTTGAATTTGCCTTGATCGTTTGGATTGTTTGTGATATTTGAAAGTCCTTCATCATTAAAAATAGAATCTAATCCATTATTATGAAAAAGGTTATCAGTAAACAAAATGGTAGTATGGCAATGAAAACAATCTCCTTTTTCAGTGAAGAAAATCTCAAATCCTTTTGCTTCTGTTTGCGAAAGAGAAACTTCTCCTCTTAAATATTTGTCCCATTTTGAATTTGAAGAGATTATGGTACGTTCAAATTGTGCAATAGCCTTAACTACTAGCATTGAGTCTATTTCATGGGTTCCAAAAGATTTAAAAAACAAATCAGGGTAGTTTGCATGGTTATTAAGTTTAATCTCTGCATCGGTCCATTCTAAGTGCATTTCTATTGGGTTAGGCACAGGACCAAGAGCTTGTTCCTCGATGGTTTTCGCTCTTCCATCCCAAAACAAAGAAGGCAGCCATCCAATATTTATAACAGCAGGTGCATTTCGGTCGCCTTTAATACCATCAATACCCTCACTGGTTTGTTTTCCATTATCAGAGAAAGCAAAACTCTGACTATGACAAGTGGCACATGATTGAGAATCATTTCCCGACAATATTTCATCGTAAAAAAGCAATCTTCCCAAAGCAACACCTTCAACAGTTAATGGATTATCATCGGGGATAACCATATCCGGAAATCCTTGAGGTATTATTAATTCAAGAGGAGTTGGATCAAATGTCTCTTGTGGGTTCTCATCACCAGATCCAGCCTTTTTACAATTTGTTAATAATAATGTAGCTATCACTATTAAAGCGACTATATAATATTGTTTCATGCCAAAAGTTAAATCTAATAGTTACAATCAATGATCTGCTTTCAATTAAAACGGATTAGAAAGCTCTGGATTGTGTAAATAAGAAGTATCGGTAAGTGTTTTCAAAAAAGCAATCAAATTATCTTTATCTTCCTGTAGAAGATGCACACCACCCTGATGAACCTTTTTCATTAAAGGGTCAACTGTAGGTGACCATACTACTCCTTCGCTATAAAAATCGATCACTTCTTCAATAGTTGCATATCTGCCGTCGTTCATATATGGAGCAGTTAGCATAATATTTCTTAAAGTTGGCGATTTGAACTTGCCAATATCATTAGGATCACCAGTAATCTCTTCACGTCCTAATTGAGGAGTACTATCCAGACCATTATTATGAAATCGGTTATCGGTGAACAGCATGGTTGCATGACAATGGAAGCAGTCACCCTTTTCCGTAAAAAACACTTCAAAACCCTTTGCTTCAGCCGGCGATAGAGTAGCTTCACCCTTAATATATCTGTCCCATTTTGAGTTGGCTGACATCATGGTTCTTTCAAATTGTGCAAGAGCATAGGATGCTTCTTTGGAAGTAATAACATCCACATTAAATGCTTTTTTAAATAATTCCGGGTATGAAGGATGTGAATTAAATTTACTAAAGTCGGTTTTAAAAAATTCCTCTACCTCAAACAACATAATATCTTCCAGATGTCCCTCAATTTTCCCATTCCATAGCCATACTCCATTCCATCCAAGATTAATATGAGCAAGGGAATTAACTTCTGGCCTTGTAAAAGAGTTTGCCTGAAAGTGACAACCACCGCAAGCTCTGCTATTATTTAAATCAAGCAATGAATCGTAAAACAACATCCTGCCAAGCTGAACACCTTCAACAGTTAGCGGATTATCATCAGAAATATAGAGATCAGGAAAGCCATTAGGAATAACAAGATCATATGGAGTTGTTACATAAGGTGTATCCGGATCAGAATCATTATTCTTTTTACAATTGGATAATAGTAAAGCAAATGATAATACGATAAGTATATAATAAGTATATTTCATAGTTTTAGTTTATTGAACCTCAAAAGTAAAAATATTAGCACCATTTTGCTGAAGTTGTTCTTGAATAGCTTCATCTTGCATAATACCACTCATTATGTTGAGATTAAGAGTATTAGGCGTTGACCACCAATTGTTAACATTCATTTTGCATTCAATGGTTTTTTCATCACCTCCTACCAGTATTAAGTCAAGGTTATCATAAGTGATATTTATAGTATGCGGAGTTGTCATTAGACGACCGAAATGAGCCTGATAATTCTTTACTGTTGATGTGGAGTCGAATTTTCCTTCCAGTTTCATATAGTGATATCCACCTCCAAGCGGAACAGGCCATTCCATATTACTTTCCGGAGGGTTGACAAATGCACCTGTTACATTCTGTGCTTCTGTTAAACCAAAAACAAAAGAAAGCGAAGTATATTCGCCATCTGGAATAGGAAACGGACTACTACTGAAAGTAAAAGTTGATTCATCTGTAGCATCTATATAATGTGGTATATTAAATCCTTCTGTACTGCCGTCTTCCTTTGTAAGAACTATGTTCGACACAAAATACCTTAATGTTGAAACGCTATATTTGTTCCCGGCAGCGTTAGTATATATTACCGTGTCAAAACTTAGCGGTTCATTATCAACAAAATGACTGAACATAATATTAATCTGGGGAAAATTCAAGTCGATGTCATCATCATTATTGCATGACATAAACATTGTGAATGATAGTACCAAGAAAACGAATGAAAGGAATGAAAGTTTCATAGATTAAAAGAGATTTAATTGTATTTAAATAAGAACGCAAATATAGTTGATTTGTTTTAGTTGCTTAGGTGTTTGACATATTATTACCCAATATGGTTGTTTATGGATTTCATCAATATTAATTTTATTATTTCCCCCAATTTTCATGTCAATTCGGCGAAAATTTCTGTTGTTAAACTATTCTTTAAAATTTGCATTATTGTAATTCTGAACTTTTATTAATCGAATTGAATAACCTTTAATAAAACTGCTCCATTTTGTGAATATTTTTAGTTTTGCAACCTATTAGCAGAATGTTTAATTTTATCAATTATAACAATATTATAACAAATGAATATTATCATAGCTGGTGATGGTGAAGTTGGATTTTATTTGGCTGAAGCTTTGGTGGATTCCAAGCATAATATTACCATTGTTGACCCTCATGAAGACCTCTTAAAGCTTGTGGAAACTCATGCTGATTTAATGACTATTGTAGGAGAGTCGAATTCAGTTGCTGTGCTTAAAAAGGCGAATGTCGCTAAAGCAGATTTAGTTATTTCAGTTTTACATAGCGAATCAATAAATATTATGACTGCAATATTAGCTAAGAAACTTGGTGCTAAATATACCATTGCTAGAGTAAATACACTTCAAAACCTAAATGAAGAAAATCAAAAGATATATAATGAATTAGGAATTGATGTATTGCTTTCTCCTGAGGATATTGCTGGACATGAGGTTGTAAAATTGTTACAACAGCCTGCTGCTGTTGAGATTTTTGAATTATCGGAAGGTAAGTTGCAGGTACTTCTGATCAGAATAAGTCCCGAAGCATCTGTTGTAAACCAGTCGCTTAATGATATTGCTTCAAAATATGATAATCTTGACTTTAGAGCTGTTGCCATACACAGAGGAGAGGATACATTTATTCCAGACGGGAATTCTGTCTTTTTACCCAATGATTTTGTTTATGTAATAACAAAACCTGAAGGGATCGACGAATTGCTTAAATTGGGAGGAAAACAAGATGTTGAAATCAACACTATTATGGTTGTAGGCGGAGGAAGAGTTGGGAAGGTAATAGCTAAACAACTTGAAACAGAACTAAATATTAAACTTATTGAACAAGATCGTGAACGATCTTTGAAACTTAGTGATTTGTTGGATGACACATTAATTATTAATGGAGATGCGCGAGATATTAACTTGCTGGAAGATGAAGGAATTGAGGGAGTAGATGCCTTTATTGCTGTTACAAATAGCTCTGAAACGAATATATTAACATGCCTTCACGCTAAAAAATTCGGAGTTAAAAAAACAATTGCACTTGTTGAAAACCTCGATTATATTGAAATATCTCAAAATATTGGTATCGACACTATTATAAATAAAAAGCTTAGCGCTGCAAGTTATATGATAAAGCATTCTATGAGTGATGAAGTAGCATCATTAAAATGCTTGAGTGGTATAAACTCCGATGTTGTTGAGTTCATTGCAAAGAAAGGCTCACCTGTTACGCAAAAACCTATCAGAAACCTTCGGATGCCAGAGGGTGCACTTATAGGTGGAATAATCAGAGGTGATACATCATATATTGCAATTGGCGATTTCCAGATCGAGAAAAACGATAAAGTTGTAGTATTTGCCTTGCCGGGAATTTCTCATACAATTGAAAAGATGTTTCTTAAACCTGGCTTTGGTTTTTAGTTTAACACAGAACAGTCATGCCTAATAATAAACTCATTAACCTTACTATAGTACTTAAAGTGCTTAGTTTTTTACTCATTGTTGAGGGGTTGTTTATGTTAAGTGGGCTTTGCTTTGCTTTCTACTATGAGGAGTCGTTTTGGCCATTGCTAATCTCAGCAATAATCACAGGAGTTATTGGTTCAACAATTTGGCTGATAACAAACAAGAAGAACAAAAAAAGTATAGGTAGGCGTGATGGCTATTTAATTGTTTCACTTTCGTGGATAGTTATTTCAATATTTGGAACTTTACCCTTTATTTTTAGTGGAGTAATAACAAATTATTCAGATGCGTTTTTTGAAACAATTTCAGGATTTACAACTACAGGCGCAACAGTATTAACCGACATTGAAGCTGTTCCAAAAAATATATTGTTTTGGCGAGCTATGACCCAATGGCTTGGTGGTATGGGAATTATAGTATTAACAGTAGCTATCTTGCCATTTTTGGGGATTGGTGGTTTACAATTGATGATAGCAGAAATGCCGGGTATTACGCCTGATAAACTTCATCCTCGCATAACAGAAACAGCAAAACGTTTCTGGGCAATATATGTAATATTCACTATTTCGGAAGTGCTATTATTATGGGTTGGAGAAATGGATTTCTTCGATTCAGTTTGCCACTCGTTTTCAACTATGGCCACTGGCGGTTTCTCTACGCAAAATAATAGCATTGCCGGATATATGCCCTATACTCAATATGTAATAATCCTTTTCATGATTTTTGCAGGCACCAACTTTACTCTTCATTATTTTGCATTACATCGTAAGTTCGAGAAGATATATACAAATGAAGAATTTAGGACATACTTTTGGATTATAGCAATAATTTCAGCCTTTATAGCACTGGGTTTATTTATTGTTTATGGACTAAATCTTGAAAATTCATTCAGGGATGCCTTATTTACTGTGGTGTCAATATTAACAACTACAGGATTTGTGTCAACGGATTATTCATTGTGGCCTACCTTTTTGTGGATGTTTATATTCGCATTGATGTTTATTGGTGGTAGTGCAGGCTCAACAGGTGGTGGTGTGAAGATTATCCGTCATTTGTTGCTAATAAAAAACTCTTTGCTTGAGATGAAGCGATCCATCCATCCTCACGCAATAATTCCTGTAAAGTACAACGGAAGATCCGTCTCACAACAGATCATATTCAACGTTATGGCTTTTTTCCTTATTTATATTCTTGTCTTCTCTTTCGGAACATTGACTCTATCATTACTTGGACATGATTTTGATACTTCAATTGGTGCCACTATTGCCACTCTGGGAAATATTGGCCCCGGAATTGGTGATGTAGGCCCTATCGATAATTATGCCTTTTTCTCACCTTTTGCGAAATGGCTGCTCTCATTTTTAATGTTGCTTGGCAGGCTCGAAATATTTACTGTGCTAATAGTTATTTCGCCAGCATTTTGGAAGAGGTAAGTGGTTAAATTAAATATTTCCAGTAAAGAAAAACAAACGAAAAAATAACAAAGAAACTAATGCCTACCCATGAAAGAATTCTCAGGAACAATCCTGGAACAGCTTCGGCAGGCATATGTTTATCTGTAACAACTTTATAGTTTAACCATGCTAATATAGGAGCTGTTAGAAACGAGAGTGATGTAGCAAGGCTCACCATAGCTCCCATAGATTTTGTTGCAAAAGCAATTATAATCGTTGCTCCTACGATCAATATTGCATACCAAATCCAGGTTAATATTTGTTTGTTTTTGAGACCATTCCATTGAACTGGAAATAAATTACGAAATATCGGACTTAATACGCGAGGGTAGCCATCCATTACTGTAATTGTAGTACTAATCATTGTTGTAGTAGCAGCTATTGATACAATCCAGTAAGCCCAACTTCCCAAGCTAGTGGTGTACATATTTATAAGTTGTTCTGAAAACCTTGTTCCACTTGAAGAAAACTCTTCACCAGTTCCGTACATTACCAAGGCGCCCATTGCTAGAAATCCCATAGCTAACAATGTAGTTCCAATATAGCTTATTCTAAATTCTGTTATTGCATCCTTTAATTTCGGAACATAACCCAGTTGTTCGGTTTTGGCAATATTCCATGCTGATGACCAGACAGACAATTCAATTGGAGCAGGCATCCACCCTATAAAAGCAATGAGGAAAAATATATCAGCCCCACGAGTCAATGAAAACTGATTTAATGCCTCTGGTGTTACTTCCTTTTGAATCCCAAAAGCTGCAAAAACGGCAACTATCGTTGAAACTGCTAATAATAAAATTATAAATTTAATAACCTTATCCAGAAGATTATACTTACCTATTACGAGAATAACTGCGGAAATAAGCAATATTATAATGCTCAATGTTGTAATACTGATCGTTACATTAAAAACATAGGAAATTAATCCAACTGTTACCACTGTTACTGCAGCTTGAAAAATAAACATCGAGCCAACCGTAACCAGGGCAAAAAGAATTACAGCCCATCGTCCTACTTTTTTATATCCATCAACAAGATTAGATCTTGTGGCATTAGCATATCTGGGCCCAAATTCAAAAAAAGGGTATTTCAAAAAATTAGCGATTATCAATATCCACACTAAATCGAAATTGAACATTGCACCTGCACGAGTAGATTGTACAAGATGCGATACTCCAACAGCTGCACCTGCATATAACAGGCCTGGTCCTAATATCTTAAAAAAGTTTTTCAATTATTATACTTTTATTATTTTGTGAATTTAGTATGCAAATGTATTATTTTCATTAATAAGTCCGATTCAACTCTTCATGGAAAAGTAATGAATAAATAACAACTATACATTGAATTTTACATCCCTATAGGAATTAATAAACTATTTTCGTGAAACGATTATTTCTTAAAATTGCACAAGTGTTATTATCCTTCTTTTAAATCATTTAATCATGAATATTCGTAAAACTATAATTACTATTGGTGTAGTTGTTTTTGCCATCTTTTTGGCAGTGCTCCTGTCTAAATATTTTGTTGATAGAAAAGAGATTCCTGAGTCAAGAGAAAAGGAAGAAGCAAAGTTGTATGTAAAAGCATCGCCTGTTATTTACAATGTTAATTATGCCGGAGTATCTGCAACCGGTCGGTTATCATCTCAACACGCGGTGGAGCTTAGTGCTGAGGTAGCCGGACAGGTGTTGTCTGGAAATATACTTTTAAAAGAAGGTGCCACATTTAGGAAAGGTGATTTGTTAGTGCAAATATTTGATGATGAGGCCAGGAGCAACCTCAAAGCAAGTAAAAGTCGTTTTTTAAATGGCATTGCAGGCATACTTCCTGACATGAAAATTGATTTTCCTCATAGCTATACTACATGGTCAGATTTCTTTAATGCAATTAATATCAGCAAACCATTACCTGATCTTCCTCAAATTGATTCTGATAAAGAAAAAGTTTTTCTGGCTAGTCGTAATATCCTGAGTGACTATTATACGATTCAAAGTGCTGAAATCAGATTGGAAAAATATAAGATTTATGCTCCTTTTAATGGCACTTTTACCAACGTTATGATGGAAGTTGGGTCAGTCGCTAATCCAGGTAGCCGTATTGCAACGATGATTAAAACTGACAAACTTGAACTTGAAGTTCCTGTAAAGATAGATGACATTTATTGGATAAATGTAGGCGATAATGTTAAAGCAAGCACAAAAGATGGACTATATACCTGGAATGGAAAAGTGGTTCGTAAATCCGACTATGTGGATCCAAATTCACAATCCATTACTGTTTTTGTAGCTTTAGAATCTACAAAATCAAAACCACTTTATCAGGGGCAATATTTAAAAGCGGTATTTGCTGAACAAAATCTAGATGAAAGTATGGAAATTCCTCGAAATGCCATATTTAACAAGGAATTTGTGTATACTATTGATGAAGGAAAATTGAAAAAACAAAGGGTTAATATCCTTAAAACAAATGAAACTTCGGTATTATTCTCAGGTTTAGAACCGGGAACCATGATTGTAGTTGAACCCTTGGTAAATGCTCAGGAAGGTACTAACGCTGAAATCCTCAAATAATATGAAGAAGCTCATTAGTATTTTTGTTAAATACCCCTTTTATGCCAATGTGATGATTGCCATAATGCTTATTGTTGGAACAATGAGCTTTTTGTCAATGAAAAAATCATTCTTCCCCGAAATGTCAGAAAAAGACATATTCGTTTCTGTTTTTTATCCTGGTGCATCCCCCAAAGAAATGGAGGAAGGAATTACTATTAGAGTTGAAGAAGCTATTCGTGGTATTGCAGGGATTAAGGAAGTTAACTCCACTTCATCAGAAAATATTTCTAGTACCAGGATTACCGTCACTGGTGAGTACGACATTGACGAATCATTGATGGAAGTAAAAAATGCAGTTGATGGAATAACATCTTTTCCTGTTGATGCCGAGCGTCCTATTGTGTTCAAACAACGCTCAGCTACCTTTGCAATGTTCATGGGATTATCAGGTGATGCTGACAGGCTTACCCTTAAAAAATATGCTGATCAGATAGAATATGATTTGTACAATTCTGGGATCATGTCGCAAATTACAGTAAGTGGATACCCTGCACTGGAAATTTCTGTGGAGATTTCTGAGGAAAATCTGCTACGATATAATCTTAGTTTCGATGAAGTTTCAAGAGCAATAGCCCAAAACAATCTTGATATATCGGGAGGTCAAATCCGCTCTGATGTGGAGGAGATTATGATCAGATCACGTTACCGTACCGTTAATCCGGATGAGATTGAGCAAATTATCATTAGAGCCAATCCAGATGGTAGCTTTTTACGAATATTCGATGTGGGGGAAGTAAAAATGCAGTTTGCCGATGTGGCTAGCCAATCGCTGATGAATGGAAAACATTCTATGTCCTTTGCAATTAATAAACTACCTGAAGAAGACCTCTCAAAAATTTCAAAATTCTGCAACGATCTCGCCAAGGAGTTCAATGCTAATCACAGCGATGCACAACTTTATGTTACGTACGATTTTTTAAATATGCTAAAAGGTAGGTTGTCACTACTGTATAAAAATGGTGGAATTGGACTTGTACTTATATTACTCACACTTGGCGTTTTTTTAAGTCTACGCCTTTCGTTTTGGGTTGCATTTGGTATTCCTGCCTCATTTTTATCAATGTTTATTCTGGGGGCAGCATATGGAATCACAATAAATATGATCTCTCTTTTTGGGATGATACTTGTAATTGGAATACTCGTTGATGACGGTATTGTAATTGCAGAAAATATTTATACACATTTTCAGAAAGGAAAGTCACCAAAAAAGGCTGCTGTAGAAGGAACTATGGAGGTGTTGCCGGCCGTAATGACCTCTGTAACTACAACTATAATCGCGTTTTCTCCTTTATTTTTTATTGAAGGAAGAATGGAATTTTTGTTCGAAATGGCTTTTGTGGTAGTATTCAGTTTGGCCTTTTCACTTCTTGAGGCTTTCTTTGTTTTGCCAGCGCACCTTGGCAGCAGTTTTGTGCTAAGAAGAAGCCAAAGAGAAAGCATTGGAAAAAAAATTCGTGATGGTTTAGACAAAGCGTTAAGCTTCATGCGACAGAAAATTTATGGTAAAAGTTTAACCTTTGTTCTAAGATGGAAATATATTTTTCTTTTCGTCCCGTCATTATTGTTTATCATAACATTCGGACTATTTGGAGGAGGACAAATAAAGGCTACTTTTTTCCCATCTATACCCTTCGATCAATTTACTGCCGATATTACTTTCAAGCCAGGTTCTGGTGAAAAACAAACTCTAAAGTATGTACAAAAAATTGATGACGCAATTTGGGAAGTAAATACTGAACTAAAGGAAGAGTTAAATGACACTGCTGATTTTGTAAACTACACATTTGTTTCAACCGGATCGGCATTTAACGGACAAGAAGTAGGATCACATGCAGGTAATGTTTTTGTTCTATTACGGGATCTGGAAAATACAGGAACGTCCAGTTATGAGGTCGTTACAAGGGTTCAAAATAAGCTCGGACCATTACCAGAAGCAGAAAAAGTAAAAATTGCAGGCAGAAATACATTTGGCACTCCCGTTTCAATTAGTTTGCTGGGTAAAGATTTGGATGAATTAAATGCTGCAAAAGATTTTCTTCTCAGAGGTATGAAGCAAATTAAAGCCCTCAATAATATTACCGATGTAAATCCTGCAGGGAAACGAGAAGTGCAATTGAAATTGAAACCCAAAGCTTACTTTCTGGGATTTACTCAAGCCAGCCTTACTAACCAGGTACGGCAGGGATTTTTTGGAGGGCAGGCTCAACGTTTGCAGCATGGAAAAGATGAGTTAAGGGTTTGGGTACGTTACCCCAAAAGTGATCGAATTAATCTGGGACAACTTGAAAACATGAAGATCAAAACAATTGCCGGCGAATATCCTTTAAGTGAATTGGCCGAATATACCATCGATCGTGGACCAGTAAGTATCAAGCATTTTAATGGGGAAAGAGAAGTGCGGGTTGAAGCAGATTTGCTGAATCCTTATGATCCTGTGCCTCCAATTATTGAAAAAATCAGAACCGATGTTCTTCCTGAAATCGAAAGTACATATCCAGGAGTAACCATTGAATACCAAGGGCAACAACGCGATTCTAACGAAACCATGGAACAGATAATAAATTTATTTGGCATTGCTTTCGCACTGATGTTCCTTGTAATTGTTGTACATTTTAAATCCTTTACACAAGGAATTATTATTGTAGCTATGATCCCATTAGCATGGATGGGAGCCGCTTGGGGCCATGGTGTTGAAGGAATCCCGGTTTCTATGTTGAGTGCATGGGGTATGATTGCTTTATCAGGTGTTATCATTAACGATGCTGTAGTTTTCCTTGCTAAATACAACCGGTTATTATTGGAGGGACTAAAAGTTAAAGATGCCGTATTTAAAACCGGAATGGCACGTTTCAGGGCCATAGTGTTAACTACCATTACAACTAGTGTTGGTTTATATCCAATTATACTTGAAAAAAGTTTCCAGGCACAATTCCTGAGGCCAATGGCTGTAACACTAGCTTATGGTGTATTTATAGGAACTGCATTTATTTTAATCTTCTTCCCTGTGCTTATACTTGTTCTAAACGATCTGAAAAGATCATTAAAATGGTTGTTTAGAAACTTAAACCTTTGGATTAGAAGAGGTGATCGTACATATGTAATTAGCGAAGCGGAAATTGATGCTACACAAAAGTATCCGGAGCCTGAAGAAGTTGAAAAAGCAATTATCATGAGTAAAAGAAGAATTGATTAATGCTTAAATTCAAATTGTAAAAGAATAACAATGAATAGTTTATTAATACAAGTATTGTCAGCTCTGATTCTGTTGGTTAACATATTTTCAGTAACATATACTCAGGGACAGGAACAACTCTCATTGGAAACTGCAATACTAAAGGGATTGAAAAATAATTTTCAGGTTAGAATTTTTGAAGAATATTACAAGTCGGCACAATTAGGCAATGCCTGGGGAACAGTTGGACGATACCCTTCAATTTCTTTAGGAGTAACAAGTGTTAACCGTTTTGATGATGCTCCTTTGGTTCAAAATCCCGATGAAAGAAATGAATTGTATACTAATAGACTATCCCCGTATGTTAATGTAAACTGGTTGCTTTTTAATGGTTTTTCTGTAAAAATTAATAAGGAAAAATTAGATTTACTTGAGAATTATTCAGCCGGTAATTCTGCCTTAGTAGTGGAGAATACAGTTCAGGCAATTATTCTGGGATATTATAATGCCTTGTTGCAGCAAGAGAGATTGAAGGTGTTGGCAGAAGTTAAAAAACTTTCGGGTGATCGATATGCTTATGAAACAGTACGCCGAGAAATTGGAAGTGCGGTCACTTTTGAAGTTTTGCAAGCCAAAAACTCATATCTAAGCGACTCAACAAATTATTTATTACAAGAACTCAATGTTAAAAATGCTTTTCTCCGACTCAACCTGCTGTTGGGCGAACCACCTGAAGTCAGTTTCATTCTTTCGGATTCATTCCAGGTAGAAACTCAAACCTATGATCTTGAAGATCTAAAGGAAAAAATGATGTCAAGCAATAAAACTCTGCAAAACCAATATGTAAACCAGGAGATCCTTAAAAAGGGTACCGGTATTGCAAAAAGTGCGATGTACCCTTCTTTATCATTAAATGCGGGCAGTGATTATAACAAGGGTTGGTACAATCTACCAAGAAATGATGATTATGATAGTTATTCATATGATTATTATGCCAACTTTTCTTTGAGTTTTAATTTGTTTAATGGAGGAAATACCAGAAGGGATATACTTCAAGCAGGAATTAGTGAGCGGGTAGGACAATTAGAAATACTCGAAATGAAACAAACTCTTGCTAACTTATTAGTAAATCAATATGAGTTGTATGACATCCGAAAGCAACTTTTGAATGTAGCGCAGGCTAACATGGAGAGTGCTGAACTGAATATGCAAATTGCAACTGAAAAATACCGTAGTGGCACAATCAATTCATTTAATTTTAGGGATGTTCAATTAATTTATCTAAACGCTGCGCATCGTAAACTCAACGCCATCTACGATATTATAGATACACATACTGAGCTATTGCGCTTAACTGGGGGAATCGTTACAGAAAATTAGCATTTCCAATATTATATTTTCCCAAGTCATTTTTCCTATACTACAAATCAAATCTTTGTCATTAGTAGTGCAGTGTAGGATCTCCATTGATGTGTAATTTTAACCCAAATTCTAAAATTAAAATTCACCTATCTTTGATCCACAAAATCAGATTATAAATGTCAGACGATAAAAAGATAATTTTTTCCATGGTTGGAGTGGGCAAAATTATTCCCCCTAACAAACAGATACTTAAAGATATTTATTTGTCTTTTTTTTACGGTGACAAAATTGGAATTATTGGATTAAATGGTTCCGGAAAATCTACACTTCTTAACATAATTGCTGGTAAGGATACTGCATATAACGGTGAGGTTGTTTTTTTGAAAGGATATTCTATTGGACTACTTGAGCAGGAGCCATTATTAGACAACAAAAGTACCGTTCGTCAGGTTGTAGAAGAGGGTGTACAGGAAGTAGTTAATCTGCTTAAAGAATACGAAGAGGTTAACTTGCGTTTTTCTGAACCTATGTCGGACGAAGATATGAACAAGTTAATCCAGCGTCAGGGAGAATTAACTGAACTTATTGAACAACATAATGGATGGGAGCTTGATTCACGGCTTGAACGTGCTATGGATGCGCTTCGATGTCCTGAAGAAGATAAACCAGTTAACATTCTTTCTGGTGGTGAACGACGTAGAGTCGCACTCTGTCGTTTGCTGTTGCAGGAACCAGATATATTACTGCTTGATGAACCTACAAACCATCTTGATGCTGAATCTGTAGAATGGCTCGAACAACACTTGCAGCAATATACAGGAACTGTAATCGCTGTTACTCACGATCGATATTTTCTGGATAACGTAGCTGGGTGGATTCTTGAACTCGACCGTGGCAAAGGCATTCCATGGAAAGGGAATTATTCGGGCTGGCTTGAACAGAAGTCGAAGCAATTAGAAATGGAAGAAAAATCGGTAAGTAAACGCCGCAAAACTCTTGAAAGAGAACTTGAATGGGTACGAATGGCCCCTAAAGCCAGGCATGCTAAATCCAAAGCTCGTTTGTCTAACTATGAAAAACTCCTTTCTCAAAACAGTAATGAGAAAGTGGAACAATTGGAGATATTTATTCCAAATGGCCAACGACTGGGTACTAAGGTAATCGAAGTTAAAGATCTTCATAAAGCATACGGTGATAAATTACTTTTTGATGAATTGAATTTTAGTTTACCACTAGGAGGTATTGTTGGCGTAATTGGCCCTAACGGAGCTGGGAAAACAACTTTGTTTCGTTTGATTATGGGTTTGGAACAACCTGATAGTGGTTCATTCGATGTTGGTGATACAGTTAAAGTTGGCTATGTTGATCAGGCTCATCAGGAAATTGATCCTGAAAAAAATGTGTGGGAGATCATTTCCGGTGGTCATGACGATATACAGTTGGGTAACAGAAGTATGAACTCCAGGGCATATGTTTCAAGATTTAATTTTAGTGGTACTGATCAGGGCAAAAAAGCAGGCATCCTTTCAGGCGGAGAGCGAAACCGTATGCATTTGGCACTTACTCTAAGACAAGAGGCTAATGTGCTACTACTTGACGAACCAACTAATGATATCGATGTAAACACATTACGAGCACTTGAAGAAGGACTTGAACATTTTGCCGGGTGTGCAGTAGTTATTTCTCACGACAGATGGTTCCTCGATCGTATTGCAACTCATATCCTTGCCTTTGAAGGCGACTCTAAAGTTTACTTTTTCGAAGGCTCTTATTCTGAATATGAAGAAAACAAAAAGAAGCGGCTTGGTGATCATTCACCTAAAAGGATTAGGTATAGGAAATTGGGATAGTGTTAATATTAATAATTTTGTCAGTAATCAAAAATAGCAAATACATTAGATAGTATGATACTGACTAAATCTTTGTCCAAACATATCTATTTGTCTCAATTAGTTTTGGCTATTATACCTGTGCTTTATTTTCTGGCTAGTTTAATTGCTCTTTCAAATTATGGATGTTTCTATCAGCGAATCACCGACCCGGAATATTTTCATTTATTAAATGGGATTAATCTTGCCCTCTTTAATCTTGCCACACCTTATATTGATCATCCGGGAACTGTGCTGCAGGTTATTGTGGCAATTTCATCATGGCCAGTGAGTATAGGCATACAAGGTTTTATTGCTGATAATGTTGTTGATAATCCTGAACTATTTCTAAAAGCAGCAATTGTATTAATGAACATTATTGTTACCTATGTGCTGTTCGTTGTCGGTCGGATGGTTTTTTCTTCAACAAAAAATATATGGGACTCACTTATAATCCAATTAATGCCTTTCGGAAATATATATGCGTTAAATGTTTTTGGCAGATTAACGCCGGAAAGTTTTATGATAGTTCCCATATTATTGTTATCTGTAATATTAATAGTCTACTTAAACACTAACTCACAAAAAACTCTCACCAGGAAACAAATTATTTATCTGGCAATGATTGGTGGTTTGGGAATGGCTATTAAATTCAGTTACCTTCCTTTTTTAGTAATCCCGATATTTGTGATAAATTCATTTAAGCGCATTATCAAATATAGCTTACTAAGTATTTCTTTTACATTATTATTTGCGTTTCCGATACTTTTTAATTTATCCAAATCAATCTCCTGGTTTGGTAATATGTTTGTAAAATCTGGTCACTGGGGAGATGGGAAGTCGATATTTATTGAATGGGCCGAAATTCCTCACAGGTTACAATTATTACTGAATTTAAACTATTTACTTCCAATTTTATTGGTATTGTTAATTGTGATAGCTTCGTATGTTTATTTTGTTTCAAGAAGAAAAAGACAAGAATTAAGAAAGTTAAACCTAATAACGGTTGGTATTATTAGCGGGATACTATTATCTGTTTTTTTGATTACAAAACACTTTGCATATCGATATTACTTTCCAACTTTATTATTTCAAGTGGTCTTAATTTATTTAATAATTGAGTATGCGTCCAGATTGTTTTGGAATAAGACATCAAGAAAATATATATCGAGTATTGGATTTGGAATTTTACTATTATTTATAGTTTGGCAGTTACCTGATTTGAAGAAGAAAATTAACCAAATAGCAATTGATCACCAGCAATATGCCGAACGATCGGACATTATTCAGAATAGCAGAAATGAAAACATACCATTGATTATCAGTTCGTACTATGCCGGTTGCCCCTTTCCTGAATTTTCACTTAATAATGCCTATTTATTATGTGGGAATCTAAAAACTACCTTTTCGGAGAAACTGCGTAATAAGTATCCTAGGAGTATTTTTTATGTAAGTTGGTCGGACAAGTTCTTTCATTGGAATCACTTTTGGGAAGCGAAAGAATTTATTGAATCTGAAAAAGGGGCGTACGTTTTTATTGGACAGGAAAATGAAAAAGATTTGGATGTTATATTAGCAAGGTTGAAAAAATCATTTCCGGATTATTCTGTTACTAATAACCTTGTACACCATTTTCGGAATCCCGAAGAATACTACTACAAAATTGAACTAGTTGCAACCGAATAAATTCACTTCTGTTTTGGCCTACTCTGAATTATTTTAGGGGATTTTGTATATTTATCCGCATAAATTTTAAAGCAGAATTATGAAAACACGAACGATTCTCTTTATCCTAATTACCCTGAATATAGGTATCCTATTCCCAGTTTTAGGCCAGGACGCATACGAAAAGGAAAGAATACATATGGTTAACCAGCAGATCAAGTCTCGTGGGATTTATGACAAAAACACCCTGAACGCAATGAAAACTGTCAAGAGACACTTGTTCGTTCTGCCTGGATACCGAAATAGTGCATACGAAGATAGGCCCTTACCCATAGGGTACGGACAAACCATCTCTCAACCTTATATCGTAGCATATATGACGGAGTTGTTAAATGTAGGACAAGGTGATACTGTGTTAGAAATTGGTACAGGTTCAGGTTATCAGGCTGCTATACTAGCCGAATTTGTAAAACAGGTTTATACTATCGAAATTGTTGAAGAATTGTACATTTCTGCAAAAAAACGATTGAAAACGCTTAACTACAATAATGTTGAAGTTAAGGGGGATGATGGTTATTATGGTTGGGAAGAACATGGTCCTTTTGATGGCATTGTTGTAACCGCTGCTGCAGAATATGTACCACCACCATTAATCGAGCAACTTAAAGATGGCGGCAAGATGATTATTCCTGTTGGCTCTCCATTTGGTGTCCAAACCCTGATGATGATAACGAAAAAAGGGGGTAAGGTGAAAACAAGCAGACTTATACCAGTCCGCTTTGTTCCTTTTACACGCAATTAATAATTAGTTAAATTGTTAACAATAAGCGGTTTTCATAAAAAATAATTAATAATAAATGAGACCCATTGGCAAATTATCAATGATCCGGACCAAGATTGCTATCGGCATGATCTCAGCAGCAATCATAGCTTTTCAATTGGTGTTGATGCAGATACTATCTTATGTACAGTGGTATCATTTTGCCTACATGATCATATCCATTGCCTTACTTGGATTTGGTACAGCAGGTACATTCCTGACAATTTTTCAACAAACACTCCAACAAAATTACTACCGTATTTTTCCTTTGTTATTGCTTATTACGGCTATCTTAATGTCCATCGTTGTTATAGTGGCAGGCTCAGAGGCTGTCCGGTTCGATTCTTTGCTGATCTTTCACGATCTTAAGTATACTGGTCGTTTACTTTCAACTTATCTTATATTCTTTCTCCCATTCTTTACAGGAGCTTTGGCAATTGGCATGAGTTTTTTGAAATTTGCCGGACAAATCGGAAAAATATATTTCGCTAATCTAATTGGATCGGGTGTTGGTGGTATTATTGCCCTGCTTTTGATGCATTGGTTATTACCTCAACAATTGCCCTTGGTAATTGCTGTTATTGCGATGGCGGGTGGGCTTGTTGCTTTTCCAAAAAATGCAGGTAAATTACTTATATCTACAGTAATTGTTTCAATTGTTATTTTGCTCACAGTTTTTCTCAAGCCAGTTAGATTAGAACCTTCAGAGTATAAAGATATCAGTAAAACACTGTTATTGCCTAATGCTACAATTGAATATGAAAAGAGCAGCCCACATGGATTAGTACAGATTGTATCCTCACCTGTGCTTCGATATGCACCCGGGGTCAGCCTTACTTATCGAAAACCGTACCCTGTTCGAAAAGCTGTTTTTAACAATGGCAATTGGAATGGTTATCTTGTGCCTACTAAAGATAAACTGGACACAACCATTCTAAATTATACAACTCAATCCCTTCCTTATTATATTGAAAAAATTAATAATGTTTTGATCCTAGATGCTGGAACAGGAGAAAATGTATCATTGGCATTGGATGAAAATATCGGTGATATTAATGCTACAGAGGCAAATCCCGAAATTTTTAAGCTACTCCAAAATTCTTTTACTGATCAGAATGAAGTTAAACTTCACTATACAGTAGCTCGAAACTTTCTGGTTTCTGACACATCTATATATGATTTGATCCAGCTCCCAATAATAGGTTCGTTCTTTGGTAATTCAGGGCTTAATGCTGTTGAACCCCGTTATGAATTAAGCATTGAGGCTTTTTCTGAAATGTGGGACAAGCTATCGGATAAAGGGATGATTTGCCTTAGTAGTTGGATGGATTATCCACCAAGAAATACTTATAGATTGTTGGCCAGTATAATCCAGCTTCTAGAAGAAAAAAAAGTAGAGCGTCCTAATGACCATATAATTGCTATTAGGAGTTGGAGTACTGTTACTTTCTTAGTACAAAAATCGAAATTCAGAGAAACTCAGGAAAAACAAATGCAACAGTTCTGCCATAGTTTGATGTTCGATCCTTTAATACTACCGAGGGTTAAAGAAATATTCCAAGGAGAGTATAATACTATTCAGGATAGTCCATTTTTCACGAATATTGAAAGGCTTTTATTTGCAGAAAAAAAAGAGTTTCTTAATGAATATCCTTTTCGTGTACAACCTACCACAGATAATCGACCGTTTTTCTTCCAGAATCTTCGGTGGAGAGGTATTAATCAACTAATTACTACTTTCGGAGAGAGTAGCATCCCTTTCTTCGAACTTGGGTATATACTTATTCTTTTCACATTTATTCAGATTATTTTCATCGCCGCTATTTTTATTATTCTTCCTCTATTTTTCAAATCCTGGAAAAGCAATAATAAAATGTGGATTTTTGTTTATTTTGGTGGGATAGGGCTGGCATTTATGTTCATCGAGATTGTTTTTATTCAGCAATTTACATTCTATTTCGGCCAACCAATTTATGCAACAGCAGCTAGCATAAGCATTCTCCTTATTGCATCTGCTCTGGGAAGTTATTATTCAGGTTCAATACAAATCACAAAAAAAATACTGATACTCATACCACTTGTAATCGCAATATTGTTGCTGTTCCTTACCATCTTCTTATCGAGTATATTATCATACACAATTGCAGCATCGCTTGTCGTAAAAATTTTAATCTCAATAGTTTTGATAGGTATTACTGGTTTCTTTCTTGGAATGCCTTTTCCGGCCGGAATAAAATATTTGTCAGAAGGCAGGCAAGTAGACATACCATGGGCATGGGCATTTAATGGATATTTTTCGGTTATAAGCACTGCTCTGGCTACCATTATTTCGGTGGAAACTGGTTATGTTTGGGTGTTGCTTTTGGCGGCAATTACTTACGCTTTAACCGGCCTGGGGAGCTCATTGCTGAAAAGTTGATTTCTAATCTCACGTTAGTAACGATAAGCAGCTTTGCGTAGTTCCTTCACATTTTCAATAGGATTAGGTGGATTTAATTGCTTCGCAAGAAACTCATAAATCCCAACTCTTATTTCCAGAGCCTTTTTAGTGTCTGTTCTGTTAAAAGAGTGTCCCCCTGGAATATCTTGATAGATTTTATATTCGAACTTTTTATCATCCGCTTTCAGCGATTTAATTAAATGCTCAACTTCAAGTACATTAACATCAGCATCATTTGTATTTGTATGGATTAGTAAAGGTGTATCTTTCATCTTATGAGTATTCCATGCCGGAGATCGCCTTTTGTATTCCTCAACGTTATCATCTGCACTCTCACCTATGTGGTAATCAGCTTCGTAGAGATCTCTATACTCTTGATCTTTGTAGCCCATACGTGCAATTAAATCACAAACCGGCACTCCTGCATATGCAACCTGATATGATTCGGGATGATCAAAAATATTGAATAAAGCAATGAGTCCCCCATGGCTCCAGCCAATAATACCAACTCGATTTCCGTCAACAATATCATAATTTTCAATCATATAATTTCTTGAAGCATAAACGTCTTCAGTTTCTAACCCACCATAATCTATTTTTTTGTAATGACTTTCTCCATAACCTGTGCTACCCCTATATTCTGCAGCAACAATAATATAACCTTGAGCAATAAGTTCTCTTACAATATGTGTATAATAAGTTGTAAAATCAGCATGAACGCCGCCATGAGGTAGTACAATAAGAGGATACTTTTGTGAGGGGTCAATATTTTTTGGGATAAAAACATAAGACCAAAATTTTGTGGGATTCCCAGCGCCTTGTGCATTCTTATTTTTCTCTTTCCAGAGAGGCGGCCCTGTCATATATAGTTTGTCAATATATGCTATGTCTCCTAATCGTTGGAACCACATTAAATCGTCAATGTTCTTTTCCAGAACATCAATCCTGTGTCGTAATGTGCTATTAATGCCTTCAAGATTGGAAATAACAGTTTTTAATGCGTCGGTGTTTTCTTGAGCACTTATGTTTTGACACATTAGTGACGCTCCAATAAAGATAACTACCCCTAGTTTTGATAAATTTTTCATAATAAGATGATATAAATTGAGAAGGATAAAAATATAAAAAACTTGCAACTAATCATTTTTATTATGTGTCTAAAATATGCATATTTATATTCTTCTATCTTTGCTGAACACAATAACTAATATTCATTAATTCTTTATCATGAAAAAAATCAGTCACCTATTTCCTTTAGTGCTATGTTTGTTGGCAAGTAGTTTTGTTTTCTCACCGGTAAACGCCCAACAAAATCCTGCTGAATATACCGTTCATTTTAAAACAGGATCTGTTGTCCCTGACAACAACGCACAAAAGTATCTAACTTCTTTTAATGGTTTAACTGAATCTATTTACGACAATCAATTTTTTAAGATTATTCAGTTTAATGAAATACCTGATGAAGCTGCAAAAGCTATACTGAAAAATGCCGGAGTCACGTTACTTGATTACATTCCTAACATTGCCTACTTTGCGTCGTTTGCTAGCGATTTCAGTGCTGAAGAATTAATGGATAAAGGTATTAGAAGTATCCTGGATGTTGATACAGACTACAAACTTGCCCCTATTCTGCATGAAGGCAATTACCCGGATCATGCTATCCTTGAAGACGGATCAATAAGCTTGTTAGTAAGTTATTATCCAAATCTCAACTCAGATCAAATAGTAGTTGCCTTGAGTGGTAAAGGATATACAATTATCAACCGTGATGATTTTGGGAGTTACGTTAACATTGGTGTTTCTATATCAGATATCCAAAGTATAACCGACCTTGCTTATGTTGTCTATGTAGAACCAATATATCCAGTACCAGAACCTGAAAATAGTACTGGACGTACTCTACATAGGTCAAATGCTATAGCTACCGATTATGGTGCCGGACGCCATTTCGACGGCACAGGTGTCCATGTCGAGCTACAGGATGATGGGATTATAGGTCCACACATCGACTATCAAGGAAGAATTCTCGACCAATTTATGTCATATAACTATGGGAATCATGGTGACCATTGTGCTGGAACAATTATGTCTGCTGGTAATCTTGATCCACTTGGTAGGGGTATGGCCTTTGGTGCGGAGCTTTATGTTTATGGCGCAGCGCCTTCATATCCAGGGTTTAACGCCATTCCTCAAGATTACTATCCACGCGAAATACGGATTACATCAACATCATATAGCAACGGCTGCAACGCTGGATATACTTCGCTTGCCCGAACATTGGATCTGCAAGTTCGTAATTATCCCTCGCTCATGCATGTATTTTCAGCTGGTAATGCTGCTGGTGATAATTGTGGGTACGGTGCTGGCCCTGGTTGGGGGAATATAACAGGTGGCCATAAAGCTGGGAAGAATGTAGTTACTGTTGCCAGTCTTACTTTACTTGACCAGTTAAGCAGCTTTAGTAGCCGTGGACCGGCTCATGACGGCAGGATTAAACCCGACATTGCAGCAAAAGGATCGGATGTTTACTCTACTATGAACCCTAACTCCTATACTGTTAAATCGGGAACATCTATGTCTTGTCCGGGAGTGGCTGGAACTCTTGCTCAACTTTTTCAAGCTTACCGTGAGACATATAATGGTGAAGATCCCATGGCTGGATTGATGAAAGCATTTATCCTAAACACAGCTGAAGATCTTGGTAATCCGGGTCCTGATTTTAAATACGGATGGGGCAGGATTAATGCTTTACGGGTGGTTAAAGTGATCGAAGAAGCACGATTTGATTCAGCTACATCGAGTCAGGGAGAAACTAATACTCATAATTTTGATGTCCCTGCTGATATCGCACAACTCAGGGTTATGGTATATTGGACAGATTACCCAGCATCAGTGAACTCCAATTGGGCTCTGGTTAACAACTTAGATATGACTCTTACTGATCCTTCAAATACAAACTGGGATCCATGGAGGCTGAGTCATTATCCTGATCCCGATAGTTTAGATATGCCGGCAACCAGAGGTGTTGATGACCGCAACAACATGGAACAAGTCACATTGGATTATCCTGCAGCAGGAAACTATACGCTTGATGTTGAAGGTGTAGCAGTACCCCAGGGTCCTCAAACCTATTATATTGTATATGAATTCATACCAGATGCAGTTATCCTTACTTATCCAATTGGTGGTGAGTCATTGGAACCAGGTAAATCGTCCTTAATTCGTTGGGATGCATTTGGAGACGATGAGCTATTTACTCTGGAATTCTCACTGGATAATGGCCAGAGTTGGGATACTATTGCAGGAGATATCCCTGGCGGAGACCGCAGCTACAATTGGCAAGTTTCAGCAGACATTTCTGGGGAATGCTTAATTAGAATAACTGATGACGTGACGTCATCCCAAAGCGATGCACCTTTTTCTATAATTGGGGTGCCATGTAACTTAGTGGTTGATTGGGCATGTGCAGAGGCAATTCATCTCAGCTGGAGTGGAGTGAATGGAGCAACTTCATATCAGATTTATAAACTTGGCGAAAAATATATGGAACCAGTTGAAATAACATCTACGAACTCTATCCTACTGGAAGATACAGATCTTTCGAGTCAATCGTGGTTTAGTGTTAGTGCGTTTGGTGAAAATGGAGCGCAAGGTATGAGAGCTGTCGCTGTTCAAAATGACCAGGGTACCAGTAACTGTAATCCTGTTGATGCTATGATGGTATCAGTACCCTCTGTCGATTGGGGATTTTTTCAGACCTGGATGGATCTTTCCAGCGTACCTGTAACTGTGGAGGTAAAAAATTACGGAACAGAACCAATCACCGATCCTGAATTAAACTATCAGTTTGATGATGGTACTATTCATACAGAGACTTATACTGGAATTCTTGATCCCGATTCAGTATTGCTCTACACGTTTGGTGAACATATCAGTTTTCCTGATGTAGGCAGCTATGTACTAAAAGCCTGGGTCAACTATGCGTTAGACCAGAATCCGGATAATGATTTGATTGAGGTTCCGATTGAGGTGATTGAAGGGAACATCGTTTCGATAGGACATACCCAAACATTTGACAACTGGACAACATGCTGGCCGGTTCCTATCTGTAATTTATATTCCTGTGACTTGGAAGAAGGCTGGAAGAATCTGGCTAATGATACATATGATCATCATGATTGGAGAACTTTTAGTGGACCAACTAGCACAGGAATGACTGGCCCGTCTTTTGACCACACTACAGGTACAACTGATGGACAATATCTTTACATGGAACCTTCTATTTATTGTCTTAACAAAGAGGCTGTAGTATCAGCACCAGGTCTTGATCTGACAAATGGTGTAGAACCAATGCTGAGCATGTGGTATCATGCTTATGGCGCTGATATAGGCTGGTTTCATGTGGATATCTTTACAGATTCTGATATAATTACAGATGTGATTCCTCCAATTATAGGGAATCAGGGAGATGAATGGAGAGAGCTGGAAGTTGACTTATCACCCTGGGTTGGTCAGATCGTTGGCTTAAGGTTCAGGGGTTGGACCTCATGTGGCGAGGCAGGAGATTTTGCTATAGATGATGTTAGCCTCACAGACGTAACAGCAATCGATAAGTTAGAACAAGGTATCTCAACCGGATTGAGGATTTATCCAAATCCAACTTCAGGAGAGGTAACTATATCACTTAAGAATGCTGACAAAGGAACCTATCGTTTACAAATTGTTGACCTCTTCGGAAGAAATATGCTTACAAAGCATATAACATCATTTGGTGGAAGCCTCATAGAAAAGGTTGGTTTGTCGGATTTACCATCAGGAATTTATCTTGTACAACTAAGTAGTACTGGTGAAACTTATAAAGCAAAATTGACTATTCAATAGGGAATCGAGCTTTCAAATTTACTAGTTTACTTCTGAATAGTTAAGCAGTTTTGAGGTAAATAAAAAAGGCCTCTACTTTCGTTGAAGCCTTTGTTGCCCGACCAGGTATTCGCGATATCGTAACTCATCGGGATAAACTTCTATGCCTGCTTAAGCACAAGTATAGATTGGTTTAATGATTCTTCTTGGTATTGCAGAAGCTGACACCAAAGATGGACTTCCTCAGTGCTGGATTTAGGTCACGCAGCGTTTTGTTTGGAAAACACCAATAAATTCCTTATACTTGCATAAGTTTTTTAACAAGCAAAGCAAATCTTAAACATTATGAAAACATTATTAAACCGAAGGTTTATAATAACGCTTGGGATATTGATTATCTGCACAAGCACTTCAGCTCAAATAGGCATTAACAGTGACACACCTGAAGATTGTTCAGCATTAGATATAACAGCAGACAGCGCAGGCTTGCTCTTACCAAGGATTGCATTAAACAGTCTTACCGATTCAGCATCCATCACAGGAAATATGGTAAATGGATTAATGGTTTACAATACCAATACAACTACCGATCTTACCCCGGGCATCTATATGTGGTATGAAACAAATTGGCTGAATGTAAGTCTTCACCCTAATTTGGACAGATTGGTTTAAATCTTTATGGACAGAATTCATAAATTTATAACCAATAAAAATTCAAGTTATGGCAACTAAAAAACAAAGTGTCAAATCAAA
>Ga0187827_10000710_pt1 | contig 51290 bp, 50 predicted proteins | sample ETNtaG_39_FD_167969 | JGI IMG/M metagenome (GOLD analysis project Ga0187827, IMG submission 167969) | Marine microbial and viral communities from oxygen minimum zone, Eastern Pacific Ocean - ETNP2014_SV_150_PacBio MetaG (Illumina Assembly) | ecosystem: Environmental > Aquatic > Marine > Hypoxic...
GGGACTTTCAGGCATCTTTCCACTACTTCTCATCTTTGCAGTCATGTACGCCGTACTCACACGGTTGGACTTTTTCAAAGAAAAACAAGTACTTGCAGCAATCATTAGTATCGTGCTAGCATTTACGGGCTTGTTCAGTCCGTTAGTAGCCAAGACAATCATGCGCGCCTCACCTTTCTTTGTGTTAGTGTTCATCTTTTCTGTCTTTGCCATCATGGTGTATGGTGCCTTTGGTATTGAACAATCTTCCATGATCAGTACGATTACAGGGGAAAAGTGGGGAAGTACGTTTGGCTTGTGGATGCTTGCGCTTATCTTAATCATCAGCATTGGTAGTTTCAGCTCGGTGCTGTCAGAAGAGCAAGGATTCTTAGACCTCACAGAGGGCAACCAATCCGTCAATGTTGGTGCGGCAGGCTCAGAACAAGCAGGCTTCTTCAGCGTGGTCTCACACCCAAAAGTGTTAGGGATGATTTTGGTGTTGTTAACCGCAACGTTCACGGTAAAATATCTTACAGACTCAAGCTAGTTATTTTCTCTTAGGCTTTTCTTTAACGTCCTTAGACTTTCTTGTCATCCTGCTCAACTCTTGAACGTTGGTGGTGAGCTCTGGCAACACTTTCTTGAACACTTGTTCCATGGCCTTGATCTCCACGCCTACATCGAGAAGATTGCGATCATATTCTCCAATTTTAGAAACGATAGCTTTGTGAAGGTTTTCCAAGTCTGCTTTCAAGTCTTGGACGTTGGTCTCTATCTTGGTATTTCGAGCCTCTACCTTGTCTCGCCATTCGTTTGTTTTGGCTAGCTCTTTCTGGACGTCTTTCCACTTTTCCTCAACCACACGCTCTACTGCTTCTTGAACGTTAGGTTGCTCGACAGGCGCTGCGCCAGCAACAGGAGCGACAGGTTCTGGTCCTCCTGCTTGTCTTGATTGTACTATAGCATCATACACTTGGGTTTGGTCAAAGCCCTTCTTGGTGAGCTCTGCGACTATCTCTTGATCAGTCTTGTTTTGTGCCTCTAGTTGTTTTACTAGATCAACAGGAGTGTTGCCGGGTGGTGGTGGCGGTGCTCCAGGTATAGGTGGCGCGCCAGGTAGTGCTCCGGGCATTGGTGGAGGTGGTACTCCAGGCGGGGCTCCAGGTGGTAGAGGTACGCCAGGTGGTGCTCCAGGAAGAGCTCCGGGTACGGGTGCAGCCTCAGGTTTTTTCTTCTTTAATGCATCAAGGAGTCCCATTCTGCGTTTTGTCAGCTGTAAACGTATTTAAATGTTCTCTTCTTCTGGCTTCTGAGCGTCTTCCATCTCATCGCGTACATACTTGCCGATTTGGTCCACGGTGACGAACTTTACAGGATTGAAGTATTCCATGTACTTTTTGACTAAATCCACGTCCTCTTTCTTGGGTGTGAGTTGGAGTTCTTTGATGATCGTGACTATTCTATCCTCAATGTTGCGCATGGTTTGCTTCATCTCGGTGATCTCGTCCATTATGAGTTTGAAGTCCCCAGAACTCTTTTTGGTGTGTTTCAAGCTGTTCGTTTCTACTAACGTTACCTTTCTTCTAATCTCCATCATACGCTCTTCTGAGAGGCGTATTCTTGCACCCATAGAATTGATGACTTCTTGTGAGTTCGCTGGTTCCGGAGGTTTTACCTCTTCCTTCTTGGCCATGTAGGAAGAAAAACCTCCCTCTATAAAATACTTTATTACGCGTAACGCTTAAATAAAGGAACGTCTGCCCTTTAAAAGAGGGGTATGGCATCTGCGGACCAGTACGAAATAGTCAAAGAAGGCGAAGAAATAGTTCTTAAGGTAGACGCTGCCAAATTCACCTTCTTCCCTAGCGTGGAGGATGAGGAACGTGCCATGGCCCTAATCGTGGACATGCTTTCAGAAGCAGGCACGATTACAAAGATTGTCATCTCCCAACAGCGAGACTACGAGTATGACTTTGAGCAGACCACGATGCTCTCAGAGTTGGCAGTTGCTTGGAGGAATCTTAAGCAAAAAAAGTTCTCCCAATTAAGCCCAGAATTCTTACGCTTCATGGACGCTCGACTAATCAAATACAAGCACATAGTCCATGAGCGATTGAAAGCAGACCCTATCGGTGCGTATGTAGAGTTAGTACGATTTATCCGCAACGAAAAGTCCATCTCAGATGCAGGCCTACCAACAAACGTAGCACCATACCATGACAAGTTCACCGCCTTTGTCCGAGACACGCTACAGCAAGTAGAAGCTCTAAGCTTGATCCGCGCAGCAAGAGAAGACATTGCCGGCTATCACGCAGGGGACAGGGAAGCCTACAGAAAATTGTTCTCCCCCATCATCAGACCAGACTTCATGTACACCAAACTCATGTCCTTATACCCTCCAGAAGCAGAGGAGATCGGAAATTATCAGGTAGGGCAGACCGACATCGCCATCTTCCAGATGCCCGACTCAGTAAAATACCTGTACCACCTCATGCCTCCTGAGTTTAAGCTAAGCGAAGAGATGTACTCGTTGTTGGATGCAGCAAGAAAGATATTATCTGAACACAAGCCAACCAAGAACGAGTTCGTAGACCCAGAAAGGATAAGGCACGTCTTCACCAACATCGGCATGGACTTGCTGGAAGAGTTGTCTGGCTACAAAGGCATACAATTAACGACCAAACAAAAAACAGACCTGGCAGAGATCCTCTGCAGATACACCATCGGATTTGGGTTAATCGAAGTGTTGATGGAGGATGAGGAAGTCCAAGACATCAGCATCAACTCCCCAATGGGAAGAACGCCCATGTTCATCGTCCACGGAGAGTTCGGAGACTGCATGACAAACGTCATCCCCACCCATCCAGAAGCAGAAAGCTGGGCAGGAAAACTACGATTGATGTCTGGCCGTCCTCTAGATGAAGCAAACCCCATTCTAGATACTGAGATTGAGACGCCCAAAGCAAGAGCAAGAGTGTCTGCCATCTCCTCACCACTAAACCCTTCAGGCTTAGCCTTCTCCTTCAGACGCCACAGAGACAAGCCCTGGACCTTCCCCTTATTCGTGAAGTCAGGCATGGTCACACCCTTCGCAGCAGGCCTCATGAGCTTCCTCATAGATGGAGCCCGCACCATGCTGGTGGCAGGAACGAGAAGCAGTGGAAAGACAAGCCTGCTAGGCTGCGTCATGACCGAGCTTATGAGACGAGCACGAGTTATCACTATAGAAGATACCTTAGAATTGCCCACCACCCCCTTACGCAGGTTGGGCTACAACATCCAAGCAATGAAAGTGGCAAGCTCCTTAACAAAAGGAACCCAAGAGGTCAGTGCAGAAGAAGGAATTAGAACCACCTTACGATTAGGAGACAGCGCGTTGTTCGTAGGAGAAGTTCGTTCCACAGAAGCAAAAGCGCTCTACGAATCCATGAGAGTGGGAGCCCTAGCAAACGTTGTCGCAGGAACCATCCACGGAGACTCACCGTACGGCGTGTATGACAGAGTCGTGAATGATTTAGAGGTTCCAAAAACAAGCTTCAAAGCTACAGACATCATCGTGGTAGCAAACCCGATAAGAAGTCCAGATGGCATTCACCGGTTTAGAAGAGTCACCCAGATCACCGAGGTAAGAAAAGACTGGGAAGACGATCCACTTAGAGAGAATGGCTTCATCGACCTGATGAAGTACAACGCAGAGACCGACCAGCTAGAACCATCAGAAGAGTTGTTATCTGGAAATTCAGAAGTGCTGAAAAGCATTGCGGCAAACGTCAAAGAATGGGCAGGCAACTGGGACGCAGTGTGGGAAAACATCCAGCTAAGAGCAGACGTGAAAAAAGCCCTCGTGGACATTGCTGAAGCAGAAAAAGATCCAGAACTCCTAGAAGCAGAGTTCAGCATACTCTGTAACGATGTCTTCCACAACATTTGTGAAAGGGTACGCGACGAAGTAGGATACCAAAAGCCAGACAAGATTCTATTTGAATGGACAGAGTGGCTGAAGTTAGCAGTCAAGAGGCGACGTAATGGATATTGAGACAAAAAAACTCGTTGACAAGTACAAAAAAAAGCTTGAAGCAGAGATAGCAGGCGACAGTGACAGCAGCAGAGAATACCAAAATTTCAAAGTAGAGTTCAAACAAAAACTTCCATCAAAATACGAAAAGCTAGCCATGTGGGTGGGCAGCAAAGTCCAACCCAAAGTGCCCAAAAAGAAAAAGGACGAGTTACAAGAAAGCATAGACTTTGCCAAGCTCGTCATCACACCAGAAGATGTTATAGCCACCTCCTACGTAGTACCTATGGGCTTGATCATCATAGGTATGGTGATCAGCGTGGTGTTGTTCGGCAGCATGTTCATGGCCATGTTCTCCTTCATGTTTGGCGTGGCGTTCATCGTGATACTAGGATACTATCCGCACTTTTTGGCAAACAACGAACGCATGGCTGCCTCCAACCAAATGGTGCTGTGCATCTTCTATATTGTGACGTACATGCGTCACACCTCCAACCTGGAAAGGGGCGTCACGTTTGCGGCAGCCCACCTCTCCCCCCCTCTTTCTGAAGACATGAAAAAAGTGTTATGGGACGTCCAAACCAACAAGTTTGAGAACGTCAAGATGAGTCTGGACAATTACCTGAAAAAATGGAGCAAATACAACAAAGAGTTCGTGGAAAGCTTCAACCTCGTCCAAAGCAGTCTCTTAGAGAATAACGAAGAAAGAAGAATAGGTATGCTTGAGAAATCCTTAGACAACATTCTTGAGCAAACCTATGAGAAAATGTTGCACTTTGCCCAAGGGTTGAAAGGACCCATCACGCTGCTGCACATGATGGGCATCATTCTACCCATCTTAGGCATGGTGATGTTGCCCATGATGGTGAGCTTCATGGAAGGCGTAAAATGGTGGCATATTGCCATCATCTACAACATAGGCTTCCCCATGTTCGTGTTCATTTTTGGCAAAAAAATCCTAGGCAGTCGCCCATCAGGATATGGCGCGGCAGAGCAAGGCAGCGAGACCGAAAGACAAAACCTCACGTTCAAGCTGGGCCCCAAAGAGTTTAGCATCAATCCCATACCCCTCTGTGTGGTCATTGGTGTCTTTGTGGGCCTGGTGGCTTTAATTCCTGTAGCAGCAGACGCATTCATCCAATGTGAAGCTGTAGACAAAGTAGTGGTGTGCACAGACATTGACATGGGCTTTGGCCTCAAATTCTTTGGCTATCGAGCCTCGGCAGGAGATGACACCACGATCATCGGACCCTTTGGATTAGGTGCCAGCTTACTTAGTGGCGCTGTTCCCCTAGCGTTTGCGCTAAGCATAGGGCTATTCTATTACATACGAAGCAAGAAAGTGTTGGAGATACGAGAAAGAGTGAAGAAGTTAGAGGAAGAGTTTACCACTGCGCTCTTCCAGTTTGGTAACCGACTAGGAGATGGAATACCTGCAGAGATAGCCTTTGAGAAGGCAGCAGAGCAGATGAAAGGCACCACCTCTGGACAATTCTTCCAGCTAGTCAACGTAAACATTAGGCAGTTAGGTATGGGCATAGACCAGGCATTGTTTGACCCCAAACGTGGAGCAGTGCTCTCCTACCCAAGTGCGTTCGTCCAGAGCAGCATGAAGATCTTAGCAGAAAGCATCAAGAAAGGGCCCACCATCGCAGCAAATGCTATCTTGAACATTAGCAGGTACATTAAAGAAATTAAGAAAGTGAATGAACGACTGAAGGATTTGATGGCAGAGATCATCGCAGACATGAAAAACCAGATTTCCTTCCTAACACCTGCCATCGCAAGCATTGTTATCGCCATCACAGCCATGATATCTAGCATTCTTGGGGAGTTGGGCAACAAACTCAAGAATGTTAGCCTTGACGACTCGGGCGGTGGAGGGGTTGGCGGTAATGTTAGTGGCATCCTTTCCTTGTTCGGAGACGGTATCCCCACGTATTACTTCCAGATCGTTATTGGCACCTACGTCTTCCAGATTGTCTACCTACTAACCATCATTTCCAACAGCATAGAGAACGGTAATGACACCCTACAAGAAGAGTATCTGTTGGGCAACAACCTCATCAGAAGCACCATCCTGTACGTGGTGGCAAGCAGTGTCTTAATCATCCTGTTCAGCGTGATAGCCGGAACGATCGTTAATCGGATTAAGTGAAGGTTTAAAGGTTACACTAAATCCTTTTCTCGTAATGAGCACAGCCAGCGTTATAGAACTCCAATCGTTGCTTGAAAGGTCCTACCTTGATCAAATAGCAGAGATCATCGGCGCCAATTTTCCGCAATATGAAAGAGCGTTTAGCAGCTCAGTGCCCGAAAACGCAGAAAGGCATTTGATGGGGCAGGAACAAGATGTGAGACTCCCACCTGTTCCTGCAAGTCTAAGGGTGCAACCCTTTCTTGAAGACATGAGAAGCCGCCATCGTGATGCGATATTTGTAACCGGACATCCGTTGTGGGATCGAACAGAAAGCGTGGCGATTCGCGGGCCTACTGAAACCTACACGCATGCCAAAAACAAGTTGGCTGTTGTTTCCACGCATCGAATTCTCCAATATCAACAAAAAAGTCTCCAACACTGTCTAGCAATGTTGTCCTTGCAAGCTATGGGCCATGCATGGGGCTTGGAGAGCTGCATGCTTGCATCAGGAGGACGCACCCCCTCTGGAAAATACTGCTCAATGCTTGCTGAGAGCGAACTCCCAACAGGCGCTCTCTACGACGGCATTCCCCAGAAGTATCTTTGCCGCGATCTTGAGTATTGTGGCGCGTGCAAGGAAAAGTTGGAAGCTGCCACAGCAGAAGCGTAGCCGTAAGATTTCCGAAAAATCCAGAAGAACCTACGGGACATGGACGCGTATCGCTTTGAAAAAAGAAAAAAAAGTGGGACGAGGGAGATTTGAATACGGGGGATCTTTCGATCCTCTCCCGACACCACGATCTTCAGTCGTGTGCTCTCCCAGGCTGAGCTACCGTCCCATTGTCGGAGATTAATAGCTCGTTGGCTACTTTATAAACCTTTACAAATAGTTGAGAAAGAAAAAAAGTAAAGAAAAAAGAATTATTCTCCGTCAGGAGCGTCTTCTGCAGGTGCATCAGCGGCATCGTTAGCTGGAGCGTCGCCACCCTCGCCTTCGATTTCTAGCTTGCCGAACTTGCCTGTGGTAAGTTGGGCTTCGCCTCTGAACTCGTTGCAGTAGCCGTTTGTTAGCTTGATCTTCATGCCTGGCTTGACCTTGTCGATGTCGTCATTCCATAGCGTGAGTTTGATCTCACCAGAATCATCCTTTACATTGGCGTTGCACACTCTGCCTTGCTTGCCGAACTTTTCGAACGATCTTGGCTCGTCGAGTGAAACTACTTCTACTTCTACTTCAATGTCTCCTTGTCCTGGTTGTACTTCGCTTATTTTCATTTTTTATTTGTTACCTCTTCTAAGGCATTGTTCGACCTTGCTTTTTAAAGCTGACGCTTTTACCCGCTCTTGTTTAGTCGTGTCTCGATCTCTCAAAGTGACGTCGCCGCCCTCTAAAGAGTCAAAATCTATCGTGATGCACAATGGCGTACCAATTTCATCTTGTCTGGCGTACCGCTTCCCTATGCTTCCGGATTCGTCATAGAACACGTGAAAATCTTGCTTTAGATCTTCATAGATCTCTTTTGCTCTATCCACCAGCTCCTTCCTATTCTTGAGCAAGGGGAATATGGCTGCCTTGTACGGCGCCAGTTTGGGGTGCAAATGCATGACTACGTTCTCTCTTTTATGATCAAATTCGTAAGCATCAAACAAAAACACCAGTAATGCTCTTCCTACACCTAGTGAGGGCTCGCACACTACATGCGGTACGAATTTCTCTTTGGATTCTTCGTCAAACAAGCTTAGATCCTTGCCCGAATGCTTGATGTGTTGTTGTAAGTCAAAGTCTTGTCTGTTGGCAACTCCTTGTAGCTCTTTGTAGCCGAAAGGAAACTTGTACTCTATATCCCAGGTGTCCTTGGCGTAGTGTGATAGCTCTGTTTTGATGTGTTGGCGGCAGCGGAAGTTCTCTTTCTTTGCTCCTAGGCTCACAAACCATCGGGTGATTATTGCTAGCCAGTACCCATGCCAAGGCATGAGCAATTTTTTGGTGACTGCTTCCTTAACAGTCATGGTTTGTGCTTCGTTGTCGTTCTTTTGGTCATCCTCTGTGAAGAGTACAAGTTTGTCCTTGGCCACCTCATCAAAAAAGGGACATTCTGCCTCTTGTTTGGGATGGATAAAGTACTCGATTTCCATCTGTTCGAACTCTCTGCATCGGAAAAGGAAGTTTCTGGGTGCTATCTCGTTTCGGAACGCTTTACCAATCTGAGCAATACCAAAGGGCGGCTTGACTCTGCTGGTGTCTGCGACTCCTTTGAAGTTGGTGAAGATAATTTGTGCGGTTTCTGGGCGTAGGAAGCCCTGGTTTTCGGGAGTTTTGTCTCCGATGTACGTCTCAAACATTAGGTTAAAGGGCGTGCACTGTCCTAGGTCTCCTCCACATTTCTTGCAGCGGATGTTTTTCTTCTTGATGTGCTTGTCCAACTCTTTTGCTGTCAATCCGTCAGTGCGAATGCCTACTTCATCTTCTACCAAATGATCTGCGCGGTGTTTTTCTTTGCATTGTGTGCATCCTACTAAGATGTCATCAAAATTTTGTGTGTGACCTGATGCTTCCCAGACCGCTCTTGGATTGACTATAGAACCATCAATACCTACCATGTCCTGTCTGTCTTGGACAAAGAACTTCCACCAGCTTTGTTTTAGGTTGTTGGCTAGCTCCACTCCTGCTGGACCGTAGTCCCAACTACCTGCCATCCCTCCGTAGATCTCCACGCTAGGAAACACCAAGCCTTTTCGTTTGCAAAAGCTTGCCATTTCATCAATAGTGATGGTCATGGTGTTTGCGGTAGAACGAGCGTATTTAAGCCTTTGCCAGCCAGGCTGCGTGGTCATCTTCAAGGTTTAATTCTTCTACAACAGCAGGAATGAGCTTTTTTTGTTTCATTATATGAAGTAGGTAGGGTGCTTCTTTCTTTGCTTTTGCAACACTGCAGTGCATCTTTTCTGCCATTTTCTTAAGGATCGCGTCTCTTTTTGCATACTTCATCTTGTTGATCCACATGCTAAGTATTCTTCCGGGTTGTTTGTACCTTGCGTAGTCTTTTGGGCCTGCTTTTGCTGCACTAACCCCTGTTGTTATGAGTTCTACGATGTATGCCAAAAAACGCCAGTGCTGCATTCTCATGATGCGACCCTTATAGACGTCTGCCTTGCTTAAACACTCGTATGCTGCTGCTTTCTCGGTTATAGAGTATTGTGCTGCCATGTTCTCATCGATCCACAGCATCCATTCATCAGGCATTTCATTGGTTTTGTCAAAGGCTTCTTTGGCTTGCTCTGGCTTTCCTTGGAATAAGGTGGTGAGTGCTTCGTTGAACGTGGCTTCCTTATCTCTCGCATCCAACCCTTCGAGATGTTTGCTGCTCACCTCTGCAAGGCTTGCAAGATCTTGGAGCGCCCCTCTCAGGTCTCCGTTGCTCGTTCTTGCTAAGGTATGTAGGGCTACTTGATCATGCTGGATGCCGTGCTTTTGACAGATCCCTTGAAGTATTGCTTTGATGTTAGTAGTAGGAATCTCTTTGTACTCGATCATCAAGCTCTTGCTTCGCAAACTCTTCAGTTTCTTGTCAAATGCCTTGTTTGCGGTCATGATGATGGGATGGGGTGTTGCGGCTATGATTTTTGCTAGCGCTTGCACACCACCACGATCTGCGTTTCCTGCTATACCGTCTACTTCATCAATTAGTAAGAGTTTGCTGCTCGCAACGAGACTTTGTTGGAATGCTGCTTGTCCAACAACTTCTTGAATTTGTGCTTTGTTCCTGACATCAGAACTGTTGACTTCGATGACCTCAAAGCCGAGCTCTTTTGCAACTGCATATACAGAACTTGTTTTTCCTGTACCTGCTGGACCGTGGAGCAAGCACGCTCGCTTCTTTTGCTTGTCATACGTGCCTAGATAGTCCTTAAGCATCTTTATGGAGAAGGGTTGTGGGATCTCTGCTGAGCTTTCTGGTTTCCACTCATCCAAATGTGATCGCATGGGACTGCCAGGGTTTCAACATATTAAAACCTTCACAAACGTTTATAAGCAATCTTTCTTCCGTCATACCATGCCTATCGAGGATAAAAGGTGGACCAAGGAAAAGGAAGAATCCTTAGCTAAACAGTGGCGTACCAGTCCGTACCCGTTTGATAAGAAGAACGAAAAACCTCTTTTCTCTGTAGACACACCACCGCCGTATGTGAACGCGCCAGTCCACATGGGTCACGTAACAACGTACATCATCATGGACATGATCGCCCGCTTCAAAAGAATGACAGGGCATAACGTGTTGTTTCCCTTAGGATTGGACAGAAACGGCCTGCCCATTGAAGTGGCAGCAGAGAAAAAGTTCAAGAAAAAGCTCACTGAAGTTCCAAGAGAAGAAGCCATCGAGATGTGCAAGAAGATCTTAGAAGAGTCAAGCTTAGCTAGTGTGGAATCCTTTGCACGCGCGGGAATAAGCTTCAACAGCTGGAAGATAGGTACTAATCCTGGAGAGATCTACCTCACAGACAGCGACGACTACAGAGCCTTGACACAAGGAACGTTCATCGACATGTGGAAGAAAGGGTTGATCTATGAAGATGTAAGAACGAACAACTACTGTCCTGGTTGTCAAACCACGATTGCAGATTCGGAGATAGAATACGAAGACAAGCCAACAATATTCACAGACATCCAATGGGAGACAGATACTGGTGAAAAGATAGTTATTGGAACCACACGACCAGAATTGCTGTGCAGTTGCGAAGCCGTGCTCTACCATCCCAACGACCAACGCTACAAGCACCTAGAAGGGAAGAACGCCATCACCCCGATCTACGGAAGAAAGGTGAAGATCATGGCACATCCCTTGGCAGAGATGGACAAGGGAACCGGGCTAGTCATGATGTGCGCGTTCGGAGACTACACCGACATCCGCTTTTTCCGAGAACAAAAGTTAACACCAAAGATAGCCATCAACAAAGATGGGACCTTAAACCAACATGCTGGAAAGTACGAAGGGAAAAGAATCTACGCCGGAAGAAAAGCCATACTCGAAGATTTGAAAGAAGCAGGACTCATCGTAGAGCAACGCCAGATCCAACACCGAACTCCTGTGTGTGATCGATCCAAAGACGACGTAGAATTCATAGAATTGCCAGAGTTCTACGTAAAGCAGTTGGAGTTCAAAGATACATTGCGAAGCATAGCAGAAAGCGTCAGCATCCATGCAGAACCCTCCAGACAGATACTCCTTGACTGGATCGACAGCATCGCCATCGACTGGCCCATCTCTCGAAGAAGATTCTACGCAACCGAAGTTCCAGTATGGCACTGCACCAAATGCAAAGAAATAGTCCTACCACCAAAAGGCAAGTACTACCAGCCGTGGAAGGAAAAAAGTCCAGTGCCCTGTCCAAAATGTCAAAGCACAGATTTGAAAGGTGAAGAACGCGTGTTTGATACCTGGTTTGACAGCAGCATCAGCCCCCTATACATCCTACAGTATGAAAAAGACGACAAGTTCTTCAGGAACAACATACCCTGCAGTCTCCGACCGCAAGGTAAGGAAATCGTACGCACGTGGTTGTACTACACGTTGCTCAAATGCTTCCACCTCACCAACAAGACCATCTTCAAAGACGTGTGGATCCACTATCACGTTGTGGATGATAATGGAAAAAAAATGAGCAAGAGTGTTGGCAACATCATCGACCCACAAAAGTTGTTGGACGACCATGGCGCAGAAAGCTTACGATTATGGGCTGCCACAGAAGGAGATCTCAGCAAGGGAGACATTAGGTGTAGTGATGAACGCATTAAAGGCGCAGGAAAGACCTTAACAAAATTATGGAATGTGGCACGTTTTGTGAGCTCCTTCCCAGAAGGCAAAGAAGGGAATTTGGAACCGTTAGACGAATGGATTCTTGATGAATTAAACACATTAATAGCTTTGGCAAATGAAAAATACGCACACTACGACTTTTTCACGCCTGCTCTTGCTCTACGCCATTTTGTGTGGGAAACCTTTGCATCACACTATCTAGAGCTAGCAAAGAACAGAGCGTACAACAATGAAGACTTATACACTGATGAAGAGGCCAACTCTGCAAGATACACCCTGCATACCGTGCTATCACGACTGACAAGACTTTTTGCCCCTATCCTACCCATGGTGACGTACGAGATCGTCAAAGCCACCGAAAACAAGGATGTTCATCAGGAAGCCTTCCCTAAGGTAGAACGCACGTATCAGCCCCCTTTTAAGACTGAAGAACTCATGGAAACGAACGGTGCTATATGGAAAGCCAAGCAAGATAAGGGCATTTCACTCAAAGCAGAGGTCAAAAAAGCAACCCTTCCGAAGAGCTTACAAGTGATAGAAAAGGATATAAAGCACACGCATACAATAGGTGATATAACATATGGAGATACGTTCGCTATAACACTATGAATCCTATGGACATCATCGAAAAGTACTACGACACAGATAGCAAAGCGTACGAAATTCTGGTCCAACACGCACTTTGTGTGACTAAAAAAGCCCTAGAAATTGCTGAAAGCGTGCCTGAACTCAACCCTGACCTACGATTCATTGAAGAGGCAGCCATGCTGCACGATATCGGCATCATCCGAACCCACGTACCCGAACTTGGTTGTTTTGGCAAAGAGCCGTACGCAAAGCACGGCATTATTGGCAGAGAAATGTTAGAAAAAGAAGGACTGCCAAAACACGCGCTTATCTGTGAGCGTCACACCGGCGTAGGCATAACCAAGGAAGATATAGAGAAGCAAGGCTTGCCCTTGCCTGCCCGGGACATGATACCTTTGACATTAGAAGAAGAGATCATCGCTCTAGCAGACAATTTTTACTCTAAAAGTGGCGAGGACTTAACCAAAGAAAAGCAACTTTCTACTATTCGAAGAGGCTTATCAGAATATGGTCAGGAAAAAGTCGTAAAGTTTGATGCAGGATGCAAAAAATTCGGCATAACGATTTAAGCGCTGCCTTGTGGTTCATTGAGAATTAATCCTAAATCTTCCTCATCAGCAAAAGTACATCCGCCATTTTCTGCTTCACTCAAGTATGTTCTCACTCTATGAAACTGTTCGGATGAAAGTGCAGGATGTGAGCCATTACAGCGTGCAAACGATTCTAAGGCTTCTCGCACGTGATGGCCTCCACCTGGCTCGTAAGGAACGCTATGAAGTGCACGACCTCCAAACTGCAAAATCAGGTACTTCTTTGGACCTTCAGTTTGTATTTGTCCAGTAATATGTATTGTTCCGACACTCACGAAAGTATAAGGATAAAGTCCACTTATAAGTGTTTTGTAAAAGTCCCTATAACTTCTTAGCCACGGCACCGTCTGCAGTGTCGTCGATTTCATACCCTAAATCGTGCACTTTTTCGCGTATTTCGTCTGCTTTTTGGAAGTCTTTTGCCTTTCTTGCTTGCTCTCTTGCCTTGATGAGCTCTGCCACTTCAGGAGTTGCCTGGTCGTGCTTGAAATCCTTTATGCCTAGTCCTAAGACCTTGTCAAAGTGCAATGCTAGACTGTAGCGTTGTGCAGGGCTTAATCGTTCGTTGCGTAGCACGTTCCACAATACTGCTAGCGCTTTAGGAGTGTTCAAGTCATCTGCAATCACTTTTTCGAACTGCGCGACATACTTTTCTGACAATTTTGCTTTTTTGTGGTCTAACGAAAGTATGACTTCTTTCAATCTTGCATACGTGTTTGCAGCCCCGTCTAGAGCGGACAGGCTGAAGGTGAGTTTTTTTCGATAGTGCGCCGTGAGACATAGATAACGATAAGCCAAAGGATCATACCCTTTGTCTGTTAGCGTGCGCAGTGTGATGAAATTTCCTAAAGACTTGCTCATTTTAGCGTCCTTTTCCAACACCAAAAATTCTCCATGCAACCAGTACTTCACCCAAGGAGATTTGCCTGTTGCTGTCTCTGCTTGGGCGATCTCGTTACTATGGTGGACAGGGATATGATCTATGCCACCAGTGTGAAGATCAAACTGCTCGCCTAAATACTTTGTTGCCATAGCACTACATTCAATGTGCCAACCAGGGAAGCCTCTTCCCCACGGAGATTCCCACTCCATCTCTCGTTTTTCTCCAGGAGGAGCAAACTTCCACAGAGCAAAGTCTGTTTTTTGTTTTTTGCCTTTCATGTCAATGCGAGACCCTGCTTGTAATCCTTTGATGTTAAGTTTGGCAAGCTTTGCGTAGTTAGGAAATGTTGAGGTGTCAAAGTAGATACCATCATCTGTTGCGTAGGTTGCGCCTGCTTTTTCTATGGCTTTCACCATGTTGATTTGCTCCTTGATATGGTCTGTAGCTTTGCATAGAATGTGTGCTTGGATGATGTTGAGTTCTTGCATGTTTTCTAAGAAGGCCTTAGTGTACATTTCTGCGATTTCGTACGCGCTCTTTTTCTGTTCTCTAGCGCTTTTTTCCATCTTGTCCTCACCCGTATCTGCATCGCTGGTAAGGTGTCCTACATCTGTGATGTTCATGACGTGTTTGACCTTGTACTTGAAGGCTTCCAATACTCTTCTGAGAATGTCCTCAAACACGTACGTTCTAAGATTGCCGATATGTGCGTAATTGTATACCGTAGGACCGCACGTGTACAAGCTTACCTCGTTCTTCTTGAGAGGTTTGAACTCTTCTAGCTTCCTTGATAGCGTGTTGTGCAGTTTGAGCATGATTCATTTATCCGGTGTTAGCTATATAAATCTGCCGTAGGTTTTTTATGCTTGTTGTGCTGGCAAAAGGCATGCGTGTTGAGATATGGATTTCCGGAGATGTCATTGGCGTGTTCTTTCGTGCAGGAGTTAGAGATCTTGCCCGCTCGCTTGGCTTGACAGGCATGGTGGAAAATAGCGGAGATAAGGTGCACGTGATTGCTGAGGGTGAGAAGAAAGCCATCGATCAGCTCATAACATTTTGCAAGCAAGGACCAGAAGGTGCAAAAGTAGAGAACGTTGATGTTACGCAACAGCCTGAGACGGGAGAGTTTCAGGAATTTGCCTAGCTAACGGCGCCACTTTTACTTTGCTACCGAAAAGAGAGTTAAAAACCTCAAACATTTTTGTATACGCTTGTGGGTGAGTGATCACAAGGAAAGGTGCCTTGCGTCCTCGAACGTACTCCCCTGCGAAAGGTATAAGCAAAAGCTTAGCGTAATGATCTCCGTTTCGTAGAGCAGAGGACATAGGGTGTCCTACCTTGCGATGGATGATGGTTTGGTGGCTTCCAGAATAGGGCCCATGCCTATGGAGGCCGTGCACTAATACGTGCCTTGGCGGCGTGGGTAGTTCATAACCGTCGTCCCCCAACGCACCAGTGATCGTAGACAGATTTGCGTCCTTGTGCAGGTAGGCGCGGAGATCGTTTGGCGTTGCTACTTGTACAAGTTGCGGCATTATCTTCCTATACGGATCTTCTTGTTCTTAAACTTTTTGACTTTCTCGCCCATCACTGTCTTGAACATTCTTCGATTGTCAGCAGAGTACGCCATCCAGCACACAAAGATCATGATGATTATGTAGATGAACAAGGTAAGTACGCCTTTGCCTGTACCGGTTAGTCCATCAAACACGAGTGTCTGGCGTAACAGATTGCTTCCAATAACGAACGGACTCAGTTTGGATAGGGAGATAAGCCAGGTAGGCATGGTCTCTATGGGTATGATGGCTTCAGACATGAGCAAGGAAAGTATTGCCAAGCTCACCGACGCAAGCATTGCAGTCTCTTCGGTGTTGAACAGATACCCAATAAGCATGCCTGCGAGCACGAAAATGCTTGCGGTGAATGCTAACACGAATACTGTTTCTGGAAGGTGTCCGATGATCTGAGTTTTGAAGAAGAGCGCAGCGATCAACAACACAACGATGAGTTGTGCTAGCAACATCAAGAAAATGCTGATGAAGGTAGCTAGCATGTATGTGTAACTCTTTGTGGGGGTGAGATAGTTGCGGATAACCGCAGGACTCTTCTTCTCAATCATGATTAGCGTGGGTGGAAGTATAACGCTGGTGAACATGATCACTAACAATATCAGCACTGGGAAGAGGTATTGCAGGTAGGTCTTCTCTGCTACCACGGGCTTTATGACCGTCTCTATAGGTTGGGCGATGTTGCCTGCATCGCGAATAGCAAGATCGTCAATTTGGTTGTCAATGATATTCAGACTTTGTTGGATGTCCAACAATCCTAGCAGGGAACGATCCAAACGGTAACCCGTAGCTCTTAATGCGTCCCCACTCAACCCTTGGACGCGCGCGATCTCCTGAATTTGGCTATCTGTAGCTTCTACTTGCTCTACGAGTGCAGCAAGTAGGGTTGAGAATGCTTCAAATTCTGTGGCTAGAAGCGCTGTCGTGGCGTCCATAGACTTGCGTTGCTTTTCTAGGTCTGCCACTGCTTTTGCTAGTGCGGTCTGGACGTCTTCGTTACTTGCCGTGCTCTGGTGAGCGACGTTGATGAAACTTTCTGCGTCTTTCAAGCTTTTCTCGCCTAGCTGGACTGCGTTTTCTATCCATTGTTTGACTATCTGCTTTTTGGTGGCTAACTCATCTATCTGGAAGTCGCCCTTAGCAAAGTTTGTGTTTAACTCCATCAATTCTGCTTGCATCGTCATCATGTCTTGACGGTTTGCTTCGTTATCAGTCGTCATCTGCACCACCACTGGACGCAATCGTATGACATGTTCTTCTGTCACCGCTACTGAATCGAGAAGATTGCTGGTCAGATTCCTCGTCAACTCAAAGTTTCCTTCCATGACGTGTTTGGTCATGACGTTAACAATAGTCCACACAAGATTCATCCGGCTGTGGTCTACGTAGAAGATCATGCTTGCGTTCTTCCCTACGGTCATATCTTTGGGGAACTCTACACAAAGGTGTGCCTCTCCTTTTCTGATGGCAAGTTTGCAATCATTTAATGCATCATACCTCGTGAGTTGGTATCGGTTCTGTGATAAGCGTTCTACAAAGGCGTTGGATAGTTCATTGTAGCTTTCGGAATACGTCCCTACACTGACGGCGTAGGTATTCGTGTTGTCAAAAGCTAATCCTGCTAACAATATGAGGAGGAGCGGTCCTAGAAGCACAACTAATGCGGACGCTCGTGCGCGAACAAGCACTAGCACGTTCTTGCGGATCAATGCTCCGATGTTTTGCAAGTATGTTATCATTTTATGTGTGGGCTCAGCCCTAGTAAGGTAATGTGCTCTCCTGTTAGGGATGCAGCGATGGTGGCCAGGGCCTTTTGTGGGTCTTGAGTTATGATGACGTACTCATCTCCTTGTTTTCTGCCCATCCCTTTCAATCCCCCATACTTTCCGCTCTTTGTTTGGAGTGTGATTCGGTAAGCGGCAGTAGGATCTACCTCGCGGACGGTTCCTTGGTTGATGTAGCACATTCTATCACACAATACCCCAATTTCGTCCACAAAATGCGAGGCAACGATGACGGTGGTGCCTTTTTGGTTGATCTCCTTGATTAATGACCATAAAGAGTGTCTAAGATCCTCATCCAAGCCTGTTGTTGGCTCGTCCAAGATCAAGATGTACGGATTGTTTATGAGTGCGCAAGCGATGTCTAACCGCTTGAGCATGCCTCCTGAAAGGTTTGATGCCAGCACGTCACTGCTGCTTGCCAATCCTACCATCTTAACTAGCTTTTCTGCTCTTCTTGAGGCTTCAGGAGGGCTTAGTTGGTACAAGGTAGCAAAGTGTAGCAGGTTTTCTAGCACTGTAAGATCTTTGTACACGCTGGGCGTCTGGGTGCTTAACCCAAAGAAATTGGTGGCCTTATCCACGTTCAACTCTTGATCGTCTTTTGTTATGTAGATGCGACCTTCGTCTGGCCGGATGAATCCTACTAGCAAGTTCAAGAGTGTGCTTTTCCCGCTTCCGCTTGGTCCGGAGACGCCAAAGATCTCTCCTGCTTTCACGGTGAAGCTCACGCTGCTCAGCACCGGACGGTCAAAGCTTTTTTTGACGTCCTGTACGCAGAGTTTGCCGGCAAATGATCTAAAAGCGCTGTGTAGGTAGTCGTGGATGATGCCCTTGGGCCACCCACTACTCAACAGTGTTGCCTCTACTTCTTTCTTGCCCATTAAGACTAAGAACCAGAAGGTTTTTTAAAATAAAACGCCACTATTTGGTAGTGGGTTCACAAAAGTTTCTTATACTTGGTGTGCATAGGGTAGGATATGCAACCGTGTGAGTTATGCGGCAAATACCCTTCTGCTAAAGTTGTGGATGTTGAGGGTAGCACGATGAGTGTGTGCCAAGCATGCACTTCCTTTGGCACAATCATAGAACAACCTACAGTTGTACAAAAAAAGGTGCGAACTGTTGAACCTGAACAGAGCGTGGTTGGCAACTTTTCATCACTCATTAAGCAATCAAGGGAAAGCAAGCAGATGACCCAGCATGAATTTTCTCAGTTTGTTGCGGTCAAAGAGAGCACGATCCATCAGCTGGAGACTGGAAACCTCACACCTAGCCTAGAACAAGCGACAAAATTGGCAAGAAAGCTAGGAATACGTTTGGTTGAAACCATAGAGCACACGAAAGTAAAAGTTGCATCTTCTAAAGAGAAAGATCTTACTATCGGAGATATTCTCGAGTTAGGGAAGTAGGTTTAAAAGCCATCAATTTACTCTGGATAGATGCCCAAACTTAACTACTATCCTGAGGGAGGCATAGGCATCAAGATGGATAATTTCATGGTGCAAAGCGCTTCCCACGTAGGAAGAGCCTGGCAAAAAGTGACCAAAACTCCTGCATCCAATCTGACCGAGGCAGCACATGTTGCAGCAATGAGTTGTTACTTTGCTAGCTTGCGCATTTTTTTGGTAGGTTACAGCTACATACGGGCTGCCCAGAGTCAGGACAAGATCAGTTTACAGGGCGAACGTAAGATAATGGAGAAATCCATTATCCCTTCTGGAGCGATGCCGTTCGCGCGAGCTGGACTCATGGTTGGAGGCGCCCTCCTTCTTGCAGATGCGTACGTCCAAAGCAAATCTGACTCCGCACACAGATATTTGGTCTTCAAACAGATGAGCATGGGGATAGGCATGTTCTTCACCAGTATTGGGGAGTACATGTCTCGTGCAGACGTGCCTGCTCTGGAGACATAACCCTTTTAAAATATACTCACCCCTCGTCGTGTATGAACGCCTTCATTAAGGTACTCCTCTGGGCCTCGTACGCTATCTCCTTATACTTCGCTATCTTCCTATTTTTGCAGCTCATCAAGAACAAGTACCGACCATCCAAGAAAAAACTCACCACCTTTCCTAAGGTAACCATCACAGTACCTGCGTATAACGAAGCAAAGACCATCCTGCCAACGTTAGAAAGCTTACACAATCTTAACTATCCTAAAAACAAGATACAGATTGTCATTGTCGATGATGGAAGCACCGACGGCACTGAGAAAGCAGTGAAAGCGTATATCAAGAACAAATCCCACATGCAGTACGTCAAGAAAAAGAACGGCGGCAAGGGAAGTGCGTTAAACGTCGGACTGAAGTTAGCCAAGGGCGAGTATTTCTCGTGTCTAGATGCAGATTCTGAGATGACTCCTGATGCATTGCGCAACATGGTGGGCGTTTTTGACAAGGACATCGCTATCGTGACGCCGGCCATGCGCATCAAAGAAGCAAAGACTCTCATCCAAAGAATGCAACGGGTGGAGTACATCATCCAAGTGTTGCTCGCCAGACTAATTTCCCACCTTGACTGTCAGTACGTGGCACCTGGACCGGGTTCTGTGTACAGAACAGGCGTGCTCAGGAAATTAGGCGGCTTTGACGAGGGCAACCTGACAGAAGATCAGGAAATCGGCTACCGTCACCAGCTCCACCACTACCGAATTCGCCATTGCAACGAAGGGTTAGTGTTTACCAAAAGTCCTGCCACGTTTAAAGAATTTTACAAGCAAAGAAATAGGTGGTACAAGGGAGGCTTTTCCAACCTGCTGCAATACCGCAAACTCATGTTCAACAAGAATTACGGCGATTTTGGCGTGATGCAGATGTTGATGAACGTGGTACGCTACGCTTTATGCATCGTGGCTCTGATCGTAACGTTTGACATCTTTCTTCTACCCTGGCTCAAACGACTGAAAGATTTGAGCATCATAGAGTATGATTTGCTGCCTTATCTAGAAAAGCTCACACTCCACCTAGACATTGCAAGTATTGGCATCCTCCAGATGCTCGTGTTGACCGTTATCTTTGCGATAACGTTGTACTTGTTCTGGACAGCACATAAGGAAATGAAGGAAGGCATCATAAGCCAAGGGGTACTCATGTTCATCCCCTACTTCTTCTTATACTACCTGGCCAAGAGTGCTATTGTTTTTATAGTGCTTATTGAGATCGTGGTGGGTAAGAAGCAAAAATGGTAATGCAACGTAAGATCAGCACGTCAGACTACGTGATTGCAGGCATCATAACAATCCTTGTGTTCAGTCTAGGGTTGAGCCTAGGCATCATCATAGACAACGCACGCTACAAAAACACCGAAGTGCAGATTCGCACCCAAGAACTGGACTACAACAGTCTCCAATTCCAATCCTTATATCTGAGCACGCTAGAGCGAGAACGCAGCTGTCCTGTGCTGCAAGCATCCTTGAAGACCGCCATCTTTGACCTCTCGGAATCCTTAGAAAAGGTTATCTCGTACGGCGGTAATGGTAATCTTGCGAATGGAGATTATGAGTTCTTGCGAAGAAGATACTTGCTGGACAATCTTCGGTATTGGCTTCTCGCAAAGGAGACCAAAAAGCTATGCGGCCTAGACACCGTGTCTGTGCTGTACTTTTATGAAGATGATTGCGACGACTGCCCCAACCAAGGAGTGCTGCTCTCCCACTTCAAGAATGTGCATGGCGACAGATTGTTAATCTTCCCAATCGACACGTCTGTGGAAGGTGAGCCCCTGATTAAGATCTTGCAAGGACAACACAACGTCCATATCTACCCCTCCATCATTGTGGAAAGCTTCAAGTTTGAAGGGTTAACCACGAAAGAGGAGTTGGAGGGCTTGCTATGCAGAGATCTCGGGTGCTAAAGCACTGGCCATTACTCATCATTATCGGTGTTTTCCTTCTTGCCAAGCTGTTCGTGCTGTTCCTTCCTCAAAGTCTGATATGGGATGAAGCAGTGTATGTAGGCATGGGCAAGTACATCTGGAGTCATGGTACTGTTGGCTTGTGGGAACAGTTCCGTCCGCCGCTCGTGCCCCTCGTTCTTGGCATGTTCTGGAAACTAGGCCTTGATCCTTTGTTCTGGGGAGAATTGTTCATGCTCGCTTGCAGCGTAGGCTTGATCATCACCACCTATCTTTTAGGATTGCAGCATTCAAAACGCGTTGCCATCATAGCCGCCACTTTCTTGGTGGCAACCCCTATCTTCTTCCTGTACAGCAGTTATCTCATGACCCACATGCCCTCAATGTTGTTAGTCACCACCGCCATGCTAGTTCCCTCGTCATGGGCAAAAGGCGCGCTTAGCACGTTAGCAGCGCTTGTGCGCTTTCCTGTAGGGTTGGCACTCTTTTTCCACAAATGGAAATGGCAGTTGTTCATTGCTGCAGGCTTGGTGTCGGTACCTTTCTTTTTTGTCAATTACGCAGTCTACAAAGATGACACAGGTACGGCGTTTGATGCTATGACAAGGCCGCTACAACTCGCTGCAGAACACCAAGACAATCCTTGGGAGTTTGTCCAAGAGAAAGGATTGTATTATGTGTTGTTGTTAGCCAACCAGATACCCTTGCTCCTGTTGTTCCTACCGCTAGGGATATGGTTAGGATGGAGGACTCAAACATTCAGATTTTTCGCAGGATTCGTCATCTACTACCACCTCATCCCCAACCGCCAAGACCGATTCATCCTAGAATTCCTTCCGTTCATGTGCATCCTTGCCGCCCTAGGCATTGTATGGTATCTCAAGAAGGTTAAGCACAATCGTTATGTCGTTGGCTTTCTTATCTTAACACTCTTAGCACCCATCTTGTTCAGCGTGGGAACGATGGGGTGGCGAATCAATGAACGACCCGAGATGGGCTTCTACACGTATTTTGACGACCATCCTCCTGAAGAGGCAGTGCTTGCTGCCAACCCTGTCCCGGCAGCCTACTCGGATGCCTTGTTCATCCCGTACTATTTTTATGCTGACGAAAAGCCCGCCATCCTGAACCGGTGGGAAAGAAAGGTGGACGTGTCGCACGTAACGTGGGCCAGCAACGCCTTCCCTTGTGCGGATAAGGAATGTCAAGATCGCACGGACAAGCTCTACGCACACATCTCGAAAGGAGAACAAGTCTACTCAGAAAGCTATCCAGGAAAGAAGGGAGATGTTAGTTATGAGATCTTTACGTACTAACGCTTTCCTTTAAACTCATACAAGGTAGCATACTCATTCTCCACGACCGGTTCGAAGACTAGTTGGTTCTTCAACAAGAAAAGCATGCCTTGGTCTTCACGATCCCACACCTTTCCAATCATGTCTTTGGTTATCAGAATGTGCGTCACCCCATTTCTGCTAAAGTAGAATATGGTCTCATCAAGATCGTACGAAAGCATGCGTTGCGAAGCCTCTTCGTTATGCTCTCCAGGATACAGCAACGCTTGACGTTCTCCAAACCACTCAATCCAATGACCGTTGTCAGGATGGCTGAACACCAAAGCATGGGAGTTGCTGTCTCGAAGAGGGTAGAGTGCCTCCTCAACATCTTTGTTCGGAGCCATATCTCCCACCACGATGGCGTATGATAGTCCGCTAAAGAGCAATCCACAGAACAACAAGAGGAGGAAGAGTTTCTGGACGTCCACCAACTTCCACTTAGCCTTGCGGATGCCTCCTATGGCCGTGGCAACAAGTAGTACCACGATGATGTTTGCGTACACCATCAAACTCTGCTCGTACGCGCTCAGCGCTAGCAATCCAAAGGCGGAGACGAACAACCAGTAGTATCTGCTCTTGTACTTCCACAAGAGCACCATACCCATTATTGCGAGCAGTACTGCGAAAGAACTGAGCCCTGCTTTGCTTCCCAACTCGGTAAGCAATCCTGATGCTCCGGTAAATCTTGCTTGAGAGGCCATGTAGATCAGTCCAGGAAGAGCCACCCACGGCTTTTTCTTGACTAATGACAAGAAAATGAATGCTACAACAGCATGCGTGAAGCCCAACCAGCTAAGCACGAACAAGGAAGCGTACAACACTAACGTGACGTTCGCAAGATAGCCGAGGACTGCTGCTAAGAATAAAGGTTGTGCGATTACTGCAGGCGTGGTAAACAAGGTAGTGTAGACAAAGTAAGGAGAGATGCTAAACACCCACACTAGGTCTGGGAGTTTTATGTGCTGACGGAGTCGATGCACCAACCACACGCTGGAGAAGGCAAGCACGATCGTGAACAAGAGTGCCACGTCTCCTGATAACCACATAGGAAGGTATGCATAACTGTCTGCACCTGGAGGCATGGGCAAGTCCTTTGACCATCGCAAACCCACAGCTATGATAACTAAGGCAAGACCGAATAGTCCGCCCTTCATTGTTCTCTCACCCTGCATAGTGTTGATTTTTCGTAAATAGTGAAGTCTTGGTTGGTGAAACGCTCTTGGAAGCATTTTCCTGGAGCGTAAGCAAGAGGTTGGTCGGTAAGCACAAACGTGGCACCATACTGGTCCATGATTTCTACTGCTTCGGTTTGCGAACTGGTTTGGAAGAGACGTTGGACCGCAGAGTAGCGCTCTGTAGGACGCAGAACCATAAGTACGTGAGGATCGATGACGTTGCCCCTCTCGCCTAGCGTGTTGATCCACCCGCCATGCTGCAGCTGGCTTGCTACGATGGAGTTTTCAGGGGTGGTGCGTATCCAGTCCAACGCTTCACGCAATTCAGCAGAGGGCTGGCCTTCCAGAGCACCACCGTAAGCCGGTTGGATGCTGGTAGCGTAGAACACTAAGACGAGAACGACATACAACAACCACACGTGCTCTCCTAATCGCGTAGTTTTGTACCACTCCCGCACCGTCTCAAAGCCGTCTGCAAAGAGTATCGCGAAAGGAAGACTAAGATACACTAGCCCGTGGGTGGTAGGGATGAAACGCAGCCACACCAAGATGGCTACGGTGATGATTATTCCTGTAAGAAGATAGATTTCCTTTTTCTTCTTCTTCAAAAAGTATTGGTACATGACAAGGATTCCTGCGAAAAACGGCACCACACCAATCAAGTATAGGGCTGCTAGCAGGCTCGTGCCTCCTACGGTGAAAGGAAGCGGGAGATTGTTGAAAAAAACGTTGGTTCCATGGAAGAATAGGACGTCTTTGTAAAGAACGAACTGTGCCCATAATGCAAAAAAGATCGTGAACAACACCAATTCTAGCTCTTGACGGGTTGACTCAAGATTTTCTGTCATGACCAAAGCTAAGTAGATGGCCAACGCGAACACGAACAACAAAATGTAGGGACTGAAAAAGCTCGCTATTAGTAAGGTGATCAGATAAATCGTCACCCAGTGCTTGTCCTTGGTACGCAACAATGCGTAACACAAAAATAGGATGAGCGGAACGCCCAAACTGAGTGGGCTGGCAGTGAGTAGCGTTTGCTGGACGAACACGGGCAAGAAGCCAGCAAAGCCTGCAGCCATCAAGCTCACATTTTCCTTTTTGGTGAGCATTTGCGCAAACAAGTACACAACTATTACCGATAAGCTTGCGAAAAGGTTAGGAATGATCTTGAGCGCGTAGCTTCCCATGAACAAGGAAAAAAATGCTAGGAGATAGTCAAACACAGGAGTGCCTACCACCTGTCTTCCTCCCCAGCTTAACTCATCATACGCCAAGGGAAGGCCTGTAGCAAGGATATGGTCTACTTGCCGGGCGTGTTCATACCCTTCAAAAGCAAGATGTGGCGTGGAAAACGCCAGCCATAAGCGTAGTGCTAGCACGATGGCAAACACCACCCCTATCCACTTACCCATAGCCCTCTTGAACAAAGTAGGTATTTAAAGGGTTGCGTGACGGTGGATGCTCCCGCCGGGAAATGAACGAAGCTATTGGCGCAATGTTATAAAGTCAGCACGTTTACGCAAAGTCATGAAGCTAGTGCCTACTGGCAGCACCCTTTTGGATAACTTCTTAGGCGGGTTCGAGCCAGACGCGATAACCACGATCTACGGTCCTGCAGGAAGTGGAAAAACAAACATTGCGGTCCTAGCTGCTGCTAGCGTGGCCGAACGAGGCAAAAAGGTGATCTACTTGGACACCGAAGGTGGTTTCTCTGTCACACGACTAAAACAAATAGTGAAGGACCCCAAAAAAGTGCTTTCAAAAATCATGTTCTTAAGTCCAACAAACTTCGAAGAGCAAGTACAATCCTTCAAAAAACTCCAAGCGTTGATGCGCTCAAAATCTAGCGACAAAATAGGCATGGTTATCGTTGACACCATAGGAATGCTGTACCGATTAGAAAGAAAGTTTGGAGAAGGAACCTTTCATCAAGAACTAGGCTTGCAAATAACTACATTAAACGAGATCTGCAGGAAAAAACACATCCCCGTACTCATCTGCAACCAAGTGTACAAGGGTTTTGACATGCAAAAAGGAGATATGGTGGGTGGAGACATCGTACGCTACGCCTCCAAATGCTTGATTGAACTAGAAGCTCTACACGGTGGAAAACGAAGAATCATTCTGAGAAAGCACCGTAGCATGCCAGAAAAGGATGGATTGTTTAAGATTACTGGAAGCGGCCTTGAAGAACTTTAGTCTTCAGAAAAGTCATCAATATTCAATTCTTTTTCAACACCACGATGCTTCAAATACTCGCGAGCCATCAAGAAGAACAATAATCCCAAACTTTTCTTGCCTTTGTTGTTGCAAGGAACAACTAAATCTACTTCATTGCTTTGGTTGTTCGTATCACATAACGCAATAAGTGGGATGCCGATCTGCATGGCATCCTTGACCGCGTTTCTGTCTGGCCACGTGTCAGTCACCATGATAAGTTTGAACTCGCTATACTCGCTGTGGTTAGGATTCGTAAGAATGCCAGGAGGGTATCTGCCTGCAAACACTTTGACGCCAGTAGCCTTACCGAAAGCTTTGACTGACTTCCAGCCGTTCTCTCGCCTACTTACAAGCATGATGTCTTCTGGCTCGTACTGGTTCATCATGTTGATGGCTAGACGCAATCTTTCATCAATTTTGGCTAGATTGAGCACGCTTAGCCCATCTGGGCGAGTCTTGTAGATAAAACGACCCATATAGGCAGTTTTGAACTTGGATCCAATGTGGATGCCACTCTTCAAGTACTGATCCTGTGATGCTAAAAGCTCTTCAGCCATACAAGAGGGTACCTTCGAACTCGATTTATAAAGCTATTGGAAAGGCACCATAAGGGCAAACGTAGCTACTCCACAATAATAATCTTTTTTAACTACTACGCTTCTGGACCCTTTATGAGGGATCCTAGGCATGAAGCAGTAGCAAAAATTCTCGTGGACTACTCTACGAAGGTGCAACCACGCGAAACTGTGCAGATCACCGGTCAGATTGGCGCCACACCCTTAATGCTCGAGATTTACAAGCTTTGCCTCGAAAGAGGTGCTCTTCCAGTACTTCACCCAAGCCTGCCAGGAGCAGCCTACACGTTCTACAAACACGCCCAAGACTTCCAACTCAAGTATTTTCCTAAGGTAAGCTGGTATGAAGTTAGGAATACTGACGTGTTCTTCTCCATCGGAGCAGAATACAACACCAAAGAGTTCAGCAATGTTGATCCAAAGCGTCTAGCCATGAGAAAAAGAGCGGTCAAACGCATCCAAGACTGGAGGGTGAACAACACAAGATGGTGTTTGTTTGAGTTCCCACAACATGCAGGAGCGCAAGACGCCAACATGGCCCTTCCTGAGTACGAAGAGTTTGTCTACAATTCTACCATCATCGACTGGGAAAGCTTTGCAGAAGAGTTACGAAGAATTTGTGATGTTGTGAACCAGTCCAAGAAAGTCCGCATCATGGGCAAAGATACCGATCTTAGCTTTAGCATCAAAGGAATGAACTGTATTGCTGGAGACGGCAGGTACAACATGCCAGATGGTGAAGTTTTCACCGCTCCAGTTCGAGACTCTGTGAACGGACACATCACTTTTGACGTGCCCACCATCTACAACGGAGTAGAGGTAGAGGGCATGTACTTAGAGTTCAAAGATGGATTATGCACCAAAGCAACAGCTGAGAAGGGCGAAGAGTTCTTGTTGAGCATGCTTGACCAAGATCCTGGCGCACGCTTCATCGGCGAGTTCGGTATAGGTTGCAATAACAAGATCCAAAGAGCCACCAAGAACATTCTTTTTGATGAAAAGATTGGTGGCACCGTACACTTAGCCATGGGACAGTCCTACAAGGAAAATAGAGGTAGAAACATGTCTGCCCTGCACTGGGACATGATCAAAGATCTACGCCAAGAAGGCACTGTCTTGTTCGACGACAGGATCTTCTTACAGAACGGCAAGATCGTTATGTAAACTTTACAAACTTTCCGTTCTTGACAGTTTTTATCAATACTGGCTTCTTGACATCCCCATTCTTGTCAAACGATAATGATCCGCCCGCACCAGCGTAGTTCTGCACACCCAGCAGGAACTGCTTTATCTCTTCGGGCTCTCGGGAATATTGGAATCCTAGTACAAGAAGGTGCAAAGAGTCATACGCGTTGGCAGCACCCAAGCTAGGCACACCCCCATATTTGGATTGATACTTTTGGACGAACGCCTGCACGTTTGCGGCTTCACTGTTGACATCATACGGATAAGGATACACTATTCCTTCCACAATGTTGCCGTACGCCTCAAGCATGGGTTGGCTTTCTGCGCCAAAATGGCTCAGCCATAACACATCTGCCCCCAACTCTTTTGCTTGTTTGATGAGTAACCCTTGCATGGGTCCGCTTGAGTGCAGGTTAAGTATGGTGTCTGGATTTTTTTGTAACACTTTGGTTATCTCAGACCGGACGTCTGTAGCAGTCATGGTAAAGGTTTCAGTAGCGACCATCGTTCCCCCCATTGATTCAAAGTATTTTTTGAAATCTTCAACATGCTCAACACCAAAAGGTGTTTGTTGATGGAGGACGGCAACCCTTCTTGCTCCTTGAGCGTATGCATGTTGTGCGAGCAGCTCCATCATGCGATCTGTTGTGGACATCGTACGGAAGAAAAGATCATCTTGGCTTAGCGAATCTAACAAGACGATAGGCGAGATAAGCAAAACGTTATTTTCATTAGTAAACGGCACTACCGCTACCGTTGTTGAGGACCAACTGTCCCCAATAATATATCTAGCCCCATCCACCTCCATTAGCTTTTTTGCTGCAGTAACCGCAGTTGCTGGTTCTGCTCTGGTGTCTTCGTACACCAAACGGATATCCATACCCTGCTCTGTCAGTTCCTCCAGCGCAATCTCCAGCCCCCTTCGCTCTTCCTCACCCTGGAAAGAACCTACCCCGGTAAGAGTGCCAAGCACGCCTACAACAATAGCGTCCGACCCACAGCCTGCTAGTATCAATAATAGTAATGCGTAATATTTCATCTCTACACCTCTTACGCTGTCAAGCGAAAATAGACTTAAATGTGTTCACTCTCCAATTATGGAGAGTAATAAGTAAGTTTTTTATAGGTAAAACCTCTGAAAAGGGTATGGACCTGTCAGTTTTGGAGGATGTTGGCCTAAGCGCAGGCGAGGCCAAAACATACACAACCTTGCTCGAACTGGGCACCACCAAAATAGGACCAGTCATAAAAAAGGCAGGATTGGCCAGCTCTGCAACACATAACGCAGTCAACACCTTGGTGAATAAAGGGTTAGTAGCGTACGTCAAGAAGGGCCAGGTCAAACACTACACCGCAGCACCTCCAAAGGAACTTTCTCGGTTTGTGGAAGAAAAAAGAAACAATTTCCGAAGCTTGCTTCCTGAACTAGAGATGCGCGCAGCCCATGCAAACATGCAAGAAGAGGCAGAAGTGTTTGAAGGATGGAAAGGAGTTAGGACCATGCAAGCATTACATCTTGATCCTGCAAAAAAAGGGGACAAATTCTTCTTCTTTGCAGCAGACGTACCACCCAAGAACAAAGAAATCCAAGCTTTCTTTGAAAAGTATGATGCGGTAAGGAAAGAAAAAGGCGTCATCGCCAAAGGTATCGCACCCAAACGCATGAAGCACTTGTTTAAACACCGCTCCTACCTAAAAATGAAGTATGTAGACCATCCCGTGCCTCCAGGACTAGGCATGTGCGCCAACGGCATCACCCTCATCTCCTTCGAAGACCGTCCTGTAGGCTACTTGCTACGAAGCAAACAACTGTACGACATTTTTAGAAACTATTTTGATAGCATTTGGAAAAACACCTAGCCAAGTTTATAAGCCACCCCCACCCTGTTCCACAATGATTCCATATGCTGTAGCGCTAGCAACCACTATAGGCATGATGACTATCAGCATGTCATCATTGTTAGGATTTTTTCGGGCAAAAACACACACGGGTAGCTCCTTTTTGGCTCCAAAGCGATTGTTGGACTATGCGTGCACCGCAGCTTTGGGCGGCCTGGGACCGTATTTGGGAAACTATCTAGGATATCAAAGCACCGCAGAACTCGTCGCTGTGACGTCCTGTTGCGTGGGTGCTACAGGAGCGGGATACATAGGCGGCAACGAACGGTACCATTATCTTTTTGAGCCCTTGTTCAAGAAAAACGAACGCGCAGAAATTCTCAAAAAAATAGACCATTTGATGTTCGAGTCTGCCAACGGTGCGGGGGCGCGCAAGCAGGCCGAACTAGAATACGCAGGATTCATGCGCGCGGTCAGAAAGCGACACTATGGCTCACCCGGCATTCGCGACATGGCAGAAAGGGCCCTCTTCACTTCTCGAAAAAACGCCCTGACTCATCACGTTCTTGAACGCTCTCTCAGTCCAGGAATCTTTGGAACCGGTCTTCTTTCTCAACCGAAAGAAGAAGGAATAGCATATGTCGTCAACAGAGAAAAGTTTATGGCTTTGGATGTAACGATGATCCAAAACGAGCAGCCGCACATCATTCCTGAAGAGCCAAGAAACTACAAAAGACGTCGTCTTGCCCTACAGATTGCTAAGAACGATGACGCGTGGATGCTCGTGGCCGGCACGCAGAGTATGGAAGAACTTACAAAACGAGCGATAGAAGAAATTACTTGGTTCTCACAGGACAAAGATCTCTCGGTTAGAAGCAGTCAACACCTCAACCCCGTCGACAGTTACTAGCACGGTGTCTTCGATACGAATGCCTCTTCCTTGACCGTACACGCCAGGTTCTATGGTGAGCACCATGCCTGGCTTGAGCTTGTCTAAGGGTTCATGGATTTCTACCCCCACACCGTGCCCTATTCCGTGGATGAACTGCTTGCCTAGCCTTTTTTTTGCAAATTCGGTGAGTTCTTTGAGTTTCACTCCCTTTTGCACTTTTTTTATGCAAGCTTGTTGTGTTTTCAACACTTTGTTGTACAATGCTCGGTCTTTGAAAGATGGAGTGCCAAGATGTATGGTTCTTGTCATGTCGCTCATGTACCCTTGGTACACGACCCCAAAGTCTATCACGCAAAAGCCAGGTTGTAGTTCGTTCTTTGCCTCATGGTGCGGATGTTGTGCATTCCCGCCTGATGCTACGACCGGAGGGAAGGCGATGCGTAATCCTGCTTGTTTGATCTCTTTCTCCAGCCACTGCACGATGTCTAGTTCTGTGTTGAGCTTTGGTAGCGAAAGTAATAGCCTTCTCCAGATGGAGTCGGTAAGCATGCATGCTTTCCGCACTCGGTCTTGCTCTTCTGCGGTTTTCTTTGCTCGTAGAGCAAAAAGGTCCTTACTAATGGGCTTGGATGTTGCAAACTTGTGGAGTTTTTCTTGCTCAGCAACGCTCATCACAGTCTCGTTGATGCCGATCTTTTTGCCCCCCACCTTCTTTATGTCCTTCCACCAGTTCTTGGTGTGCAAAACATTTTCCTTCTTCATTCTTTCATATTCAAAGCCGGGAACGAAATGGAACACTTCTTTTTTTGTGACCACCAGACAGCTTATGTCTGTGTGTAGTTGTGTAAAATAAAGAACGTTAGGGTCTGGCTTTTCTGAGGTGGTTAAGAAGACAGCAGAATCTAGCCCTTTCTTTTTGAGTATGGCTTGGAGCTCCTTTACCCTCATCTCGTGACTTCATAGGAAAGGACGGCTTTTAAGAGTTCGGCAGGTTTGCCCTTGGTAAAGTGTTTTCTGATGGGTTCCAAGAGCTTGTTGACCTCTACTGCAGTCATGGTTTTGAGATCTTGCGGATGGATTTTTTTGGCTAAGTACGCTTCCTTCAACTCGGTGTACGAGCCAAAGGATTGGTTGCCACCGTACTTTGCAGGTCGTTCGATGTTTACTTCCTTTTGTTTTTCAAACACCATGTGCTTGAGGTATTCTAAGACAGGATTTTCGTTCTCTTCTGGAGGACACCAAGCGTTTCCGATCTTTTTGGTGACCTCTTCTACTGTGTCGGTAACAAAGATGGAATTTTGTGGTTTGCTCTTGCTCATCTTCATGGCTATCGCTCTGTCTACCCCTTCTCCTTCTTTGGGGGGTTGGGATAGTCCGGCCAGCATACGATGATGTACTGCTACGGGTTTGTTCCATCCTAGTTTGGGTGCTACCTCTCTTAGTAAGATGTTTACCTTTCTTTGGTCCATGCCTAGTTGGCAGATATCAACGCCTAGATGTTCAACATCTGCTGCTTGCATGGCAGGGTACATGAGCTGTGCCACTCTTTGCATCTCTTGGTCGTCCCTCCCCATGATCTGGCCGCATCTCATCATTCTTTGGACCGTGGTTTGTTGTGCCACTTGGATTATTTTCTTCCAGTAACTTTGGTCGTCTACCACTTCTGTTGCAGAGACGAACTTTACGTTTTCCATGTCCATGCCTGCGGCTTTCCAGATCTCTTCAAAGTATTCGGCTACGGTATGAATCTTATCTAGGTCTCCGCCCATCTTGTTGTTGATCCAGGCGTGCCAGTCTGCTTCCCATAGGATGAACTTGCAGCCTGCTCTAGTCATTTTGTTGATGGTTATCACGCGCAGTACTGCTTGTGCGATGTGCATGTTGCCACTTGGCTCGAAGCCGTCATACGCTACAGGATGGGCCTTTTCTTCTAACAATTTTTTGAGCTCATCCTCTGTCAGAATCTCCTCTCCGACCTCCCTTATGAGCTGTAAACGCTTTTCGAGCTGCATATCGCCCTGTAAGCACCTTGGCTTTTATACCTTGCTCTTTAGTTTTTTCCACTTATGAGTCGTTAATTTGGGGGGTAGAATTCGAAAAACTTATATACTTACACTGTTCCCGGCAATTGGGGAATAATGGACGACGAAAAGAGATTTTCAAAGGCGCTGATCGGGAAGACCGTAGTCAGCAAATCCGGCAAGAAGTTCGGAGAGGTTGGTGACATCGTATTCGAGACGAAGAGCGGAGAACTCATCCACATAGTGATGAAAGGTCCTACTTCCTATATCGAGAAGCTAGAGCTAGAAAAGGACAAGTCTGGAAAGCTCCTCATACCGTTTAGCGCAGTCATCGCCATGGGCGATTTCTTAGTGGTTTCTGAAGAAGACGTGGTGTAGGCAGAGCGGATCCCTCTACTCAATTCCGAAGCGTTTAGAGAGTTTCAAAAAACATTCAACGCCCTGACCAAGCTCGTTCAGGAACGTCTCCAAGCCAATAGTTTAGCGCAAACATGCGACGCAGGACTTGAACGTGCCGGGGAGGCAGTACGTATGGAGTGCATAGTGGATCACGAGTTAAAAGAAGGTAGCAATGTTCTGTTTCAGATGATCTACGAAAACGATCAGCCAGGCGACAAGTCCACCCTGCCAAGAGGCACCATAACTACAGAGATACTGACAACCGAACCTCGGATTGTGGACATCTGCCAGACGAGTATTGACGAATTAAAACAAACATTCTTGAAAGTTGCGAGAACCGTGGTCTGAGTTAATGACTTATTCCTTAGGTAATGTTACCCTTCCACCAGTCGATACCTTGTATCCAGCTTCCAACTCTTGTTAAAATCGCACCAAGCGTGGGCTTCTCAACGAAGGACGTAGGTCTCCATGCTTTTCCTGACAGGTCGCGACTCAGAGGCTCTTCTGGAGTTCCATATCGTAGCTTACTCGTATTAACACAAACGCTAGGCGTGTACGAACCTCCTTTGGCGTGGAATCCCATGAGGTATCTCCACTCCCAGCTACCCTCTGCTCCTTTGATTTTCTTGCATTTCACGATTACTAAGAAAGCAATCATGCTGTGCCAGTGCCTTCTCATCGACCGTAGCTCCTCATCGCTTATCCACTCTACTGTGACCGATTCTACTACAGACGAATCATTCTTGCACTTGTATAAGCCCTGATTGCCCAAAACATCTGTAATCACGCTAACCTGGTCTAATAAGGAAGGCGCCTTTGGCTTTTCGGGCTCAGGATCCGCCCTGCTAAGCTTTTCCTTAGATTGGTCCACCATTTGGGCATAGCATGACATGCGCGTGTTGGATTTAAAATAATTTGCTTTTGTGCTGTGGTTTCTGAAGAAGACGTGGGTATTACCATAACATTTTTAAGCGTAATACTGCTTTGTAGTGTATGCCTAACTACGGAAGAATAATGTGCTCGCTCGTGCTTACAGCAGCGGGCGGAGCAGGATTGTATAGAAATAGTACAACCGAACACCCCCCCAGAAAGAGCCATTCTTACTAATGCTGCAAAGATTGTCTCACAAGACACTGGACGCACCCAAAAGCAAAAAGCAGCATATATTGGAACAACCCTCCGAGCCCTTCCCACTTTTGGATCCAGACCGAGTGAAGTTTCAGCGTTGGAAGAAGATGTCCAAATAATTCACGACTCTCTCCCACCTCAAGACTCTCCTGAGCATGAAGCCACGATGCAAGCTGTCGCTACGAGAACCGCAAACTTAGGAAAGAGTTACCATAAGGACCGCACTAACCTATTTGTTGGAATCATGATGGGTATTTGTGCGTTGATGTATTGGATAACACCTGAAACCTGGCGAAACGACAACAAGAAATCCGAGGAAGAACCCATCACTGCTGACCCCGTAGCCGAATAGAAAGTTTCTTGTTCCCGCACCTTTTTATACACCTCTTGGCTGGCTAAAGAATGACGGATTCCTTTTTGTGGGCAGAAAAGTACCGGCCCAAAACCTTTGACGAGTTTGTGGGACAAACACACATCTTAGAGGGCGTAAAACAATTAGTGGCACAAGGTAACCTGCCTCACGTCATGTTTGCCGGCCCTGCGGGAGTGGGTAAGTCGACCCTCGCTATCGTCGTTGCCAGAACATTATTTGGAGATAGTTGGCGACAAAATGTTCTTGAACTAAACGCTTCTGATGAGAGAGGCATTGACGTCGTACGAACAAAGGTGAAGAACTTTGCGAGAACAAAAGCTTTCGAGGTTCCTTTCAAGATTATCTTCCTAGACGAGTGTGATGCGCTAACAAGAGACGCACAGCAAGCATTACGAAGAACGATGGAGAACTTCTCCAACAGCTGCAGATTTGTTCTATCGTGCAACTATCCGAGCAAGATCATCGACCCCATCCAAAGTCGGTGTGTGAACTACCGCTTCAAATCCTTAACCAAAGAAGACATCCTCATCTTGGTAGATCGTATCTCTAAAGGAGAGGGACTAACGATAGATGCTGAAACAAAGGAATCCTTATACACATGCTGTGAGGGAGATTGTAGAAGAGTGGTTAATCTCTTACAAGCAGCCTCCACGAGCAGCAAAACCCTCACCAAGGACAAGATTGAGACGTTAGCAGGTTTGGCAACACCTCAAGAGCTGCCAGAAATGTTATCCTTAGCGCTAAAAGGAGATTTGTTGAGCGCAAGAAAACACCTAATAGGTATGATGGGCGCTGGACTTTCAGGCCAGGACATCATCAAACTCATCCAAAAAGCAGTATGGGATCTAGAGATTGAGGCCAAACAAAAACTACAATTAGTGGATCGTTGTGGAGAGTGTGAGTTCAGATTGGTAGAAGGAAGCGATAGCGTTATTCAGCTTGAAGCGTTACTTGCCCAGTTCGGTCTCCTGCGTGCTTAACCACTAAGGTCGTTTGGGCGAATGTCTCATAATCGTAATTCACAGTGATGTCAACAGGCTGCTCAAAGTCTCCCTTTGGCACTGTCTGAGTGCACGTGATTGTTTTCGCGCCATCAAAGAGTTGTACAGTGCCTTCAACGAATTCTCCTGCACGCGTTAACCCGGTGCAGTCTAGTCCTTTCATGCCTGTATCGATCTTTACGAATACACGGTTGCGGTTTTTTTCAAGATCTGGACAGCCACTTCCTTTGGTGTAGGGCTTGCCACTACCAACATGTTTGATGTCAAAGCTTATCCCTACCTTGTCTGCTCCTCGAGCGGTTTCCTTAACATTCTCTACATGGATAGGCGCTCCGCTGTTATGGACGGGTTTCTCCTCACTAATAACACAAGGACCCTCTTGCGGGCTGAGGATGTTTCTGCGTACGCAGAACTTGCTCACGGCTTGGGTCTTATACCCATAGCACACATTGGCTCGTAAGGGGTATTGCAGTTTGCTTCCAGTAATAGTAGTAAGATGGTTTAGTCCTTGAAATTCTAGGAACTGTGCTGGACTCTTAATGACCCCATCAACACGCTGTTCGTTAGCAAGTACATCATCTGTGGGCTTTCTGGTGAGCTGGTCTTCTGTCTTGCCGAACGCTAAGGGGTTTATTCCATCCAATCGCACGACCACGTTATCTCGTGAGATGGCTGCCTCTCCGTGGTTGTCTATCCTGATAACCACGTCAAAAGGATCGTTACCGCCGTCAAACACGTGCTCTCTTAAGTCAGCAAAGCTTGCCTGCACGCCCTCTTTACCGCCTATGAAAGGCTCTAAATCAACACTAGAGGGTCTTGCACAGCTTGCTAGCAATAGTATCAAGAGTATACTCAACCTTCTCATGATAGAAACCGCGTCTCTCGTGTTTATAAACTTTTTCCTAGTCAATGTCTGTCTTGATGATGACTAGGGAGTGCTGAATATTGCTTCGGTAGCCGTAGGTAAGATCAATGGTGATTGGGCTGAGGAAGGTTGCGCTTCCGGTGGTGGTGAATTCACAGTAGAATTCTCCTCGTCCGGTGGCAGGGTCCAAGCGTACGTGTCCTCTGTCTAGAGGTCTGCAACTGCTTCGGACACTGATGCCGCCCACTTTTACGTCCGTCACTTCTACAAAGTCTACTTCGTTAAACTTCAATCGTTCTTGTGGATTGCATCTTCCAAGAGCAGAAGCATCATTTCTGAATGGTGCTCCGCCGCCTACATTAGCAATGCTGATTCTAAAGCCAGTCTTGGATCTTCGTGGCTCCACGTCGATATTTGTAACTGCGACAGGTGCTGCCTGGTCTCCTAATCCTACAGGGGAGGGCTCACACACTTTGGTTCTAATGCCTGGACTGAATGGGTCTGGGTCTATGCATACGTTCGTTGTTGCTTCGGTTTTGTATCGATAGCATAACGTTGCTAGAAGAGGTTGTGGGACAACGTCTCCGGTAATTTTGGCGATCTGGCCTTTGAAGCTTACGGTGTCTCTGCTTCCGCGAGCGTTAAACTGATTCTTGCCTTCTAAGGGCGGTATAGGCACGCCACCAGAGGGGATGCCTGTGATAACTCTTGAGTCAAAGCCACTCAGGTAGACTCGGTCTCCTGCAGCTCCAGCATCGTGTGCTCCCACGTTCTCTAGCTCAACTAAGGCGTTAAACTCTTCTGTGTCGAATAAGCGATCGGTAGGCACTCCAGGGGTGAAGAACATGCGAATGCCCTCACTTCCCACTCGGAAATTCTCTTGTACTCCGCCGCGAGAACCTGATGGTTCGCCTCCTCCCGCACACCCAATTAGTACGGAAAGACAGAGTAAGAGCACTATGGCCTTTTTCATACGTGGATTCGCCCGTTCCTCTTATAAATACTTTTTGGTTATTTCTGCACCGTGATGGTTTGGACGATGGTGTCAAAGTAGGCGTACTCGAGAGATACGGTTAGATGTGCAAGGTAGGCAGGCTGATCTGGTATCCCTTCTGGGAGGGTGCACACCACTTTATTGAAGGATTTATCACTAGGGTTGATTCTGAAAGGCTTGCACTGGAGGGGCACGTTGCTAAACGTTGCTTGCACCCCAATCCTGCCAAAGTCCTCTTTTGGGGTGGGTTTTCCTTGGCAAGGGCTCCTCACGCCCTTGGCTACAACAACGCCTTGGTTGAGGTTGTTCACAGTAATGGTAAAGCGAGGCACAAACACCCCTTCTGCCTCCCCTGGAAGAAGTTTCATCTCCACCAACTCTATGCCTACTGGAGCGCCCTGGCCTCCGCCTGCAGAGACAGTTGAGGGCACACAGACCTTGTCTCGGTCTAGTTCTGGTCTTGTGTCAACACATACTGGAACGGTGGCGTCTGTTTGGTAATCATAACACATGTTGAATCGTACTGCTGCTTCAGCTGTTTGTTGACGTTTGGCAAGCTCGCTCACTCTTCCCTTGAACTGGAGTACTTTCTTTTCTCCAACAGGTGTGAAGGTGCTCCTTCCTTTCAATTTGAATCTTCCTGAGGTAGGATCTTGGAGTTGCAACACTTGGGGGTCGGTGGCGATGGTGTACGCCCCGTCACTGATGGAGGCGCCATCGTTGAACACTTCAATTAGGAACCCTACTCGTTCTCCTGGTAGCACGAATTCTGTCGGCCGGATGTACTGGGCGAGGATGCCATCTGTGCCCACATGTGCGTCTTCAGTCACTTCTCCGCCTCCGCCGCATGCTGACAAAAACAGCAGTAGCACGGCTAGACGTTTCATACCTTCTCCTCTTTCTTCTTCTCCACGTCTACTTTGACTTTGGTGGTGATGGAATAATCGTATTCTGCGAACACCGAAAAGGTGTGGGTGGCTACTGCGTTAGTTCCTAAGATCGTGTCTGTTGGTGCTTCCACACGCATGTTCATGGTGACAAAGCCTTGTTCGTACTCCCCCGCATAGGTATCTAGAGCTGCCTTGCTGATGTCGTACACGTTGGTGATGTCATCCTCACACGCTTGGTGTGGGAAGCCTGCGCAGGTCACTTGGGCTATGCCCTCTGCAGCTGAAGGATTCTGGATAGCGCTAAATCTTGAGAGCGTGAATGGTTTAGAGAGCAGCACGTACAAACGGCTAACACTGTCTACTGAACCTTTGCCTTGCCCAATGAGTCTTCGTTGGGCACCAATATTCTCTATCGTCATTTGCAAGGGCAACCCTAAGATATTTTTTTCTGGATCAACGCTGATAGGCTGGGCAGTGACGGTTTTGATACCTATCCCGACCGGGCCAGACGTGAATGAAGCTTTACCGTCTGTGTGTACTATTCCGTACTCGGATAGGGGTTTCTTTTCTTTCTTGACCTGTCTGGCTAATTGCTTGCCAATGAAGTCATTCTTAAGCGTGGTGGTAGTGGTGAAGGCAAAGCCCGTTTTTATTTCCACTCGATCAAAGTCCGCATCCACGTCTTCTCCAGGCACGATACACTCGATGGATTCTTGGACTTCATCCTCTGGCTCAAGAGAGAAGGTATCATCTGCTAGTGTGCCAGGAATCTCTCTCACGGCAACCGTAGAGTCGTCTGTTTTGCTGAAGGCGGTGCACGCCACAGTTATAGCGAGAGGAAGGTCTATCGTTTTAGCGTCGATGAGTCCGGTGATGAGCAAGTCCTCTCCTTCTTTTGGTCGTTTCAGCTCAGATTTTACGTCTCTCACCGCAACACCAAGATCTACCTTTACCTCTTCTTCCTCTCCTTCAACGCGTTCCATACCTTCCCCTGTTGCCAACCGTATTGAGTTGGTGTAGCTTGACGCGAGCTGAGTCCCGATGAAAGATATCAGCTCCCCCGATTTTTCTATGTAATACGAGAAGACCACTTTGAAGCTTGGCGTGTTGAGGCGGATGCCTCTTGCCCCGGCAAGCTCTTGGACGTCTTCTAGGTAGAAGGAGTAGATGCACACGATAAGGAACAAAAAGTAGAACAAGGATATTCTTGGATGTTCAGCCACGAATCTGAGCACGTAAGGGTGGCAGAAGTACATGACAAAGCCAAGCATCATGCCAAAGTATCTGCTGTTCGGGAAAAAGTCACCTATCAAGGCTAGGAGGGGCCAGAAAAAACCAATGGCCGAGAGTTGGACTCCCTCTTTGACTGGTTTCTTCATCGAGATCACCCACACAACACCTAGGAATACGTACACCAAACTGAAAGCAAACCAGAGTCCGAAATTGGAAAAGCTAGTGGAGTACCTTCCCATGAACACGTCTAAGAAAAGAAAGAAGAGTGCTATGAGCCAGAACGCAGTAGTGTTCGTCTCTTTGTCATTCGTATTTTTAGTTGTGGCAGCGTTAGACTTTCCGATAGCGCTTGCCAAGCTCCCTATAAGTTTGTCTTCCTTCGGCTTCTCTTTCTTGTCAGCTTTAGGCTTGTCTTCCTTAGGTTTATCTTCCTTCTTGTCTTCCTTAGGCGCTTCTTTCTTGTCAGCCTTTGGCTTCTCTTCTGCTTCAGTGGACACTTTCATGTCACTCCACCCTGATCTCGAGTTCCAAGATTTCTAAAGAAGTTCGTGGGGTTATTTGTAGGTAGTTGTTGCCACCGCGGACGATGCGTGAAATGTCTCGTTCAAACACCGCTTCCTTTTGGTCGATGGCATCTAGTACGCCATTGATGTTGGTGATGGCGCGATGACTTTTTTTGTCATCAACAAACGTGACGCGCATGACTACATGGGCCAATCCCCTTTGTGCGTCCACCTCTAATCTTGAGGGCAGGTTGAAGTATTTCAAGTATCCTTGTCCGCCGGCAAAGGAAAGTTCGACAGTTGCTTGTTCCATCTGGACTCTGCCTTTGTCAAGGAACATACGCAAGACGTTCTTGCCAGATCTGAGCTCGGTTTTGTCGATCTCCTGGACGTTGATGGTGTCGCAACTTGGCACGGTCTGGCTGAGCTGGTTTCCGTTCAAGCTTACCGTGATGGTTCCAACATCACTTTGTAGACAACCTGGGAAGAATGTGAAGACCGCTCGCTCGATGTTGTCGTATTCTTTTTCCGTCACCGTAAAGCTGTGCTCCATGGTTTGGCGGTTCAACAGTGGAATGTTCTCAACAATCTTGACGTCTAAGAGATTGTAAGATTTCTTCTCAAAGAATCTTCCTGTCACTTCGAAGGTGAGCGTGTTTACGGCGCGAAGATCGCTCAATATCAACGGAGAAGGACTGGTTACTCTGTCTTCAAAGATGATGCGATCGTTTAAACGAATGCGCAAAACACCCTTAGCATCTTGCACTTGGTAGGTGAGGATGGCGCTTTGGGTTGAGGCGCGGAACTCTATCACTTTTCTTCTGCTTCTCAAGAACTTTTTGACGTTGAAGAATCCGCCAGTAGCTAGCAATTTTGTTTCTTTGGTCTCCTCTAGGTACGCGTTAGGTATGGGTATCTTCAAACCTTCTGCAGGGATGAAGTCTAATCTTCCTACCGGTTCTCGTACGAGGACGTCTCGCGTAGGTCCTCCGGAACCTTGAAACTGTCCGCCAAAGCCTTGGCCAGGCTCGTTCAGTATCTCTGCCCTTTCTGCAGGCGGTAGGAACAAAATGTAGAAAAGAAACAACAGTAAGATCACACCTATGAGGCTGCCAGCTGCGCTAGCATTTGCTTGTCCTTTCTTACGTCGCACAGTCTTGAGCCAGCCATTGGGTTATTTAAATGTTATGGCAGGAGCTATCTCGTCGATGCCTTTAAGTAGGAGTACTGTTGGGTGCAGCGTATGCCAAAGATTGCAGTAGGTATTGTGCTGGCAGTGGCCGTTGCAGCGTTATTTGTTGGAATGGACTCACCCACCGGTGCACAAGTCTACGCACCCTACGCTGCTGGAGGGTATTATGAGCCGTACCAAAACTACAACCCCAACCAGTACAACAGGTATACAAACTTCAACACGCAGTACTACCAACCAAGAATCTCACCCTACTACAACGCGTACTCCCGAACTGATCCGTACCAAGCACAGTACGGAAGGTATAGCAGTTTAGGATACAGCTTGGGAACAAATGGTCAGTGGGGTCTGTACCGTGGCTATTATGACACACAATATCCTTCACTGAGAACGTATAGCCCATATAGTTATTCTGGGTACAACCCTTACTCTAATTCTGGCTACACGCAAAATAGAAATTATGATTACTTGTATTCTGGTTATACATGATGACCTAGCGCGTTCAACACTGCGACACGCTCTGGCATGTCCTCCGGTATCAACGAGACAAACAGCGTTTTTGCGCTCCTGGCCATCATCCCTTCAGGATAGCCATGAGGGTATGCTTCCGTTCTATAGAACCTATCAAGCGCGACAATGTCAGATAGTAGACACCTTTGGTCTGTGGTGAGCTGCGTCGCCCAGCCGTAATTGTCCTGCTGTCGATAATCCCATGGCAAACGCTTAGGAGTTACGAACACGTCCTCTACGTTGAAAGCATCTGTCTCGCCTGGAGCGATGATACGCAACAAGTCCACCACCACGCAACGCGTGTCCGGATCACGGTCTGGCCAGCTAAAGTCTGGCGGCAACGAACAAGCAAGGTACATGTGGGAACCGTACAGCAATTGGTCTGATGATGAATCTCCCCCAAAATCCTGCAATCCAACCTCTAGCCGAGAGGTGGTGTGATCAAACTTACTAAACAAGAATTGTTGACCCTGCTCCCAGCCACATAACATGCAAAAGAGGAACCTCGTCCAGTATAAAAACCCTGCCGCCAGCTTTATATACTCAGAATCGTTTCACTCCTGTCAAGGGGTATGAAAATCAATAGATGGTTGCTATCAGTGGCTTTGCTCGTTGTCTTGTCGACAGCAGTCCATGCTGAGTACGGTTATGGACGGAGCAGGAACTCTGGAAACTGCGGTTATTTTGACGATCCTATCTACGATCCTTCTTGTGGTAGCGGATCTTACTATGTAGACCAAGCAAGCCCGTACTGGCCGCCGTCTTACAGAGAGGTAAACAGTTCCACAAACTACCAATACAGTTACACCGACAACAGCAGATACACAGGATTGCAAGGTTGGAATCCCTACTACTACAACCAGTATGGTGGTAATTATCAAAACGATCCCGTCTTTGGCTACCAGTACAACAACTACAACCGGAATGATGGGTACTACAACAATAACCAGTATAACAACAATTATGGGTACAACGGATACAACAACTATTACCAAAACAACAACTTCAACCCATACTCCTACAACTACAATTCGTACCCCACACACAACTACTACGACCAGTACAACAATCGAAGATATGGAAACTATGGGGGCTACCCCTACAGCCCGTACGGCTCATCCTACTATGGATATGGTAACTCCTTTGGCAGCTACTACGACTATCTCAGCCCTGGCTACCAGTACTACGGCAGCTAAGCTATAAATACACTAAGTTCTGAACATCCCTTATGAAGGTATTACACAAGCATAAGGAAGAAGTACGCTTGCTCATCGAGACAGTCGAGGATCTTTGGTATCTACATTCCATCCTTGAAGAAGGAGATATTGTTGAAGGGAAGACCATACGAAAGGTCAAGAAGGACGAGCAAGAAGGCAAACGCAAGCCCATGTTCTTGTCCATCAAGGTGGAAAGACAAGAATTCATGCCCACGCAATTGCGAGTTCTCGGCACCATCGTGGACGGACCTGAAGACGTGCCACGAGGCGAGCACCATTCTTTCATGGTGGAGGAAGGCAGCAAGATAAAGATCATCAAAGAATGGTCAACCTACCATTGGGCGAGAATCAAAGAAGCCACAGAAAAAAAGCCCGTCCACATACTGATGGTAGTTTTTGATAGAGAATCATGCTTGTTTGCCAACGTGGAACAAAACGGCTTTGACATATTATCCAAATTACAAGGCAACATCCAAAAAAAACAATTCGATCAGCAAGTACGCGGCAACTTCTTCAAAGACATTGCACAACAGATTGATGAGTATGAAAAAAGAAAACCCTACGACCACATCGTCGTGGGCTCCCCCTCATTTTGGAAGACAGAATTAATGCAACAACTCACCTATCCGTGGAAGGATAAGGTGGTGGCTGCCTCTGCGTCCACCGTGGACGAGGCAGGATTAAGAGAAGCGTTCAAAAGCGAAGATACTGAAAAAGCACTCCATCTTGCCTCCACCTCCAAAGAAGTGAGATTAGTGGAGGAATTGTTGTCGCGCATCGCCACCTCGGAGAAAGTAGCATACGGCATAGAGGACGTGAAGAAGTCCGCCCCTGCTGTAGAAAAACTCCTGGTGACGAACCACTTTGTCGCGAAAATGAGAGAACAAAAACAAATGAAGGAGTTGGAGGCGTTGCTCAACGCCGTAGAAGAGGTCAAGGGCAAGATTTTCTTTATTAGTGATGGACATGAAGGCGGGAAGAAATTGGACGGATTAGGCGGCATTGCGGCCTTCTTACGGTATATTGTCACCGGATGACCAGAATCTCTACCACAACATTAAAATAGTAGTTCCTGTTTACCACCAACCAACAGGGAAGAGCCATGATCGTCAAAGAAGAATTTTTGAATAAGCTGCGGAGATACTTTTCGCTAAACCTCTATGAGGTTAAAATCTGGGCCGCACTTTTAAGTAGAGGCGTGGCAACAGCAGGCGAACTCTCAGATATTGCTAACGTTCCTCGCTCTCGAAGCTATGATGTCTTGGAGAGCCTAGAAAAGAAGGGCTTTGTCATCATGAAACTAGGCAAGCCCATCAAATATCTCGCCGTACCACCCACAGAAGTGTTGGAACGCGTGAAAAAGAACCTCAGCAACGAAGCTGATGAAAAAATGCGCAGGCTTGAGGATCTCAAGAAAACTGATGTTCTGGGCGAATTAAACGTTCTCCACACGCAAGGGATAGAATTAGTAGAGCCCTCCGACCTCAGCGGAAGTCTTCGAGGCCGACACAACCTATACTCACATTTAGAAACCGTGTTGAAGAACGCAACAAAAAGTGTAACGTTACAAACAACAAGCCAAGGATTCATCCGCAAGGTTGACGGATTAAAACCCTTGTTTGAGAAACTCAAAAAAAGAGGCGTGAAGATTCGCATAGCTGCGCCGATAACTAAAGATAACAAAGACGCATTGAAAGATGTGAGCACGGTGGCAGAGGTACGCCACACAGACACCAAAGGAAGATTCTGCATCGTGGATGCCAAAGAGTTAGTCTTCATGATTCTGGACGACCAGGAAGTCCACCCAACGTACGATGTAGGCATCTGGTTGAACGCACCATTCTTGGGTCAAGCAGTAGAGAACATGTTCGAAGACTCTTGGAAAACGATGAAGCCACTCAAGTAGGCATACGTTTTTAAGCACTTCTAGCTTCGCACACATATGAGCCTAGCCGAAAGTTTGCACGTTCTCGAGCGGCAAATCCTGCCCTTGCTGAAGACAGCGAAGACTGTTCCCGAGCTAGCAGCCGAGAGCAAACTTCCTGAAGTGAGCGTTGTACGCGCACTCCAATGGCTAGAAAAAAAGAAGCTCGTAGCCACAGAAACAACAACCGATACTCATTTTGATGTTACCGAACGTGGAAAGCAAGGACTCCCAGAAAAGGCAGTTCTCGCACTGGTACTCCAAAGACCGCAAGCTATCAAAGATCTAGCACAAATCCAGGGAGGCCAAGCAGCCATAGGCGTGTTACGCCAGCAAAACCTAGTGATTGTGAAGGATGGGAGTGTTGAGGCCACTGCAGAAGCAAGCAAGGCAACATTTCCCGAAGAATCCTTACTCAAAAAAATGCCTTGCCTTCCATCCAAAGACGACAAAGGACTGGCACAAAGCCTCCAAAGAAGAGGACTCATTGCTGAGACCACCAAAAAAACAGTCAAGGCGTTCATCACAGATGCAGGCAAGAATCTCGTCCAAAAAGGGATAGCGAGCGTCGTAGACCAGCTCACCCCCACAATGCTTCAAGACGGATCTTGGAAGGGGAAAAACTTCAGAAGGTATGACCTTACCAGCATCGCACCTCGATTACATGGAGGAAAGCTCCAACCCTACAAAAAATTCTTGGATAGCGTACGAAAACAGTTCATAGCCCTAGGATTTGAGGAAATGGACGGTCCGGTGGTAGAAAGTGATTTTTGGGATATGGATGCATTGTACATGCCACAATTCCATTCGGCAAGAGACATCCATGAAGGGTACTACGTAAAGAACGCACCACCTGCAGACGTTGAGGAAGGTGTGATGAAGCGTGTCAAAGAAGCTCATGAAAAGGGTGTTGAGGGCAGCTCCGGATGGCAGTACGACTTTGATGTTAACCATGCCAAAAGACAACTCCTCAGAACACAAGGGACGGCCTGCAGCGCAAGAATGCTTGCCAACCCAAACCTCAAGATTCCAGGAAAGTACTTTGCCATATCTCGATGCTTCAGATATGACGTTATAGACTCCACCCACCTTCCTGATTTCAACCAAGTGGAAGGCATAGTAGTGGACAAGAACCTCACCCTACGCCACATGATAGGATTGTTGAAACAGTTTGCGAAAATCTTCGCACACACCGATGAAGTAAAGGTCGTACCAGGTTATTTTCCGTTCACCGAACCGAGTGTAGAATTATTTGCCAAACACCCAGAACTAGGATGGATAGAGTTGGGCGGGGCAGGAGTTTGCCGCCCTGGAGTGGTGCAACCTCTCGTACAAAAAGACGTACAAGTGCTCGCCTGGGGTATTGGTGTAGACCGCCTAGGGATGTTCAATCTAGGTATCAAAGACATCCGCAACCTATTCAGCAAAGACCTTGCGTACCTTCGCAAGGCAAAGGTGTGACATGCCAACGCTAACCTACGACAAGAAGGATTTTTTTGCACTCCTGGGTAAACTTGTTTCCGAAGAAGAGCTTGTGGAAGCGCTTAGCTGTCTGAAAGCAGAGCTCGCTGAATTTGGTGAGAACATCTCCGTAGAATTCAACGACACCAACCTACCCTGGATTTGGAGCGTGGAAGGGCTAACAGCCATGCTCAGAGGACTACTAGGTGTAGAGAAAGGTCTAGCAACGGTTGACGTAAAAAAACCAGAACGCCAAACCATCGTAGACAAGGTACCAGGACGGCAGCATGTTGCAACTTTTGTTGCCAAGGGCAAAATGTCTGAATCTCTGCTTGAAAATCTTATCCAACTCCAAGAAAAGTTCTGCGAAAGCTACGGAAAAAAACGACAGAAGGTTTCGGTGGGTCTGTATCCTGCGAAGAACATCGCCTTCCCTGTGCACTACACAGCAATTGAAGGAACGATGGCCTTCACACCTCTAGATGGGGAGCACATGAGCATCACAGACATCCTAGAAAAACATCCCAAAGGAAAAGAATACGGGCACCTTATAGCAAGCATGAAAAAATTCCCAGTATTCATGGATGCCAACAACCACATACTCAGCCTACCCCCCATCATTAACAGTGAGGAGATGGGCAAGGTCGATGCAGACACGAAAGAGCTCTTTTTCGATGCCACTGGCACGGATGAGCGTATCGTCAAGCTTACCGCAGCCATCTTTGCCTTTGCTCTATCCAAAAGAGGCTTTGCCATAGAATCCATGAACGTTAGCTACCCAAAACATAACGTGGTCATGCCAGACTTCACTCCACAAGAGATGAAGCTAGACATGGCGCAGGTGGACGCATTGCTAGCCTTAGACATCTCCGAGCCAACCGCAAAAGGATTATTAGAAAAGATGCGGTACGGCACCAAAGGAAACATACAAGTTCCTGCAATGCGCAATGATGTCATGCACAACGTGGACTTGGTGGAGGATGTTGCAGCAGCATACGGCTACAGCAACATGGAAGCCATACCAATAACCACGCATTCGGTTGGAGGAACAACACCACTCCAAAACTTTGCAGACGACATGCGCGCATTAGTGGTAGGATGCGGATATCAAGAAATCTTTAGCGCAATGCTCACCAATCCAAAAAGTATGACAAAGGACATGCGTGTCAAAGGGAAATTAGCCGAGTTGGACTCGTACTACTCCAGCTCCTATAGCGCGTTGCGAAGCTGGCTCACACCCGTACTCCTACAGTTCCTTGCCCAGAACAAGCACGTGGACTACCCGCAGAACATCTTTGAAGAAGGACCAGCCACCAGCGGAACGTTACAAGACGAACGCAAGCTAGCGTTTGCCTCTGCACATAGCGAAGTGTCAGCCACCGAAATGAAAGAGGTGTTGGATTTCGTCTTCGACGCGATAGGTGCGACATATGAAGTGAAGGAGAAGGATTGTGAGTGGTGCATCCCGGGTAGGAGTGCAGAAATTCTTGTCAACAAGCACCGCGTAGGTTGGTTTGGCGAACTCCACCCAGAAGTGCTAGCAAACGTCAAATTAGAAGTGCCAGTAGCGGGTGCAGAACTTGATCTGGGAAGGTTGTTTGATCATCTAACCGCTTCGTAACGTCCAGGAAAACCATCTTTAGAGAAAACTCCTTGGTAGAGCATGTTGTTCTGGCGGGATCTAAACATGCCCGCGCAGGTGCGCAGATAGTACGTCCACATACGGAAGAATCGGTCGTCATAGTTTCCTGACTTTTTGATCTCGGGCCAGTGCTTCACAAAGTTTTTGTGCCATTCCATCAACGTGGTGTCGTAGTCCTGGCCAAAATTGTGCCAGTCCTCAATTATTAGTAACCCTTCAGAGGCGCGACCTACTTGTGCCATGGAAGGTAGGGACGCGTTGGGAAAGATATACTTGCGAATCCATGCGTCTGTGAGTAATGTTCCTTTGAGTGCGCCGATTGAGTGATACAAGAAGAGACCGTCATCCTTCAGGACACTAGCAACCTTTTGTAGATACGTTCGCAGGTTTTTGTAACCCACGTGCTCTGCCATACCTATACTCACGACTCGGTCAAACGTTCCTTGCGTGTCTCGATAGTCTTGTACAACAATGTCTACAGGAAGACCCTTGCAAGATTCTCTTGCAAATTTGGCTTGCTCTTCTGATATGGTTATTCCTACCACCTTGACTTTGTATTTTGTTGCAGCATGCTTGGCAAAGCTTCCCCACCCACAACCAATATCCAACACTTTCATGCCGGGTTTGAGATGGAGCTTTCTGCACACCAAATCTAGCTTGTCCTCTTGTGCTTGGTCAAGATTTTTTGCTTTCTTCCAGTACCCACAGGAATAGGTCATGCTTTTCCCCAGCATTTTTTGGTACAAAAAATTGCCTGTGTTGTAGTGATCTGCAGTTTTCCACGCGCGCACCTTGTTTTGCATGTTGATGAGTTTTGCTGCTAACAACGTAAGCATCAAACGTTTGTTGTTCACCACTTTTTGGTCCAGCTTTGCGCGGAGTACTTTGTCAAAGAATTGGTCCAGGCGATCACAATCCCACCAACCATCCATGTAACTCTCTCCGAGAGCTAACGAACCACCACCAAGCACACGCTTGTAGAGTGCGGGATTGTTAACTTTAATGTCTCCCTTATTAGGACCGTTGATGGTTATCCCTGCAGATTCTAAAAGCTGCCGAGAAATACTCTCTGCACTCATGGCAGGAGAATAGGAAGAGGCAATAAAAAGGTCTCTATTTTTCCCTGCCCACTATCTTGCTGTCTCGTATTCTCCAGGAAAGCCATATTTGGTGAGAACGCCTTGCATTAGTTGGTGGTTCTGTCTGCATCGGAAGATTGCTGCTGCAGATAACAGATAATATTCCCACATTCTGAAAAAGCGTTCGTCGTAATCTCCTGATTTTTTGATCTCAGGCCAATGCTTGATAAAATTTTTGTGCCAGGCCATCACGGTCTTGTCGTAGTCGTCCCCTAAATTGTGCCAGTCCTCTGAACGGAGTATGCCGTCTGTTGCCGTGAGCAGCTGACCCATTGAGCTTAGGTGGCCGTTAGGGAAGATGTATTTGTTGTACCAAGGATCAGATATGGGTACAGGCTCTCTACACACAAAAGAATGGTACGCAAAGATGCCATCATCTTTGAGTAGGCTTGCAATTTTCTTCATGTAGGTTCGCATGTTTTTCGGACCTACATGCTCTGCCATACCGACGCTAACCACCCTGTCATACTGACCTTTGATGTCGCGATAGTCTTGGACTTTGATCTCTACGGGTAGTCCTTTGCACAACTCTCTCGCGAGTTTTGCTTGCTCTTCTGAAACGGTAACGCCCGTAACTTTGGCTTTGTACTTTTTGGCTGCGTGTCTTGCGAGACCGCCCCAGCCACACCCGATGTCAAGCAAGGTCATGCCTGGTTTGAGGTGAAGTTTTCTGCATAGGAGATCGTATTTGTCCTCTTGTGCTTGGTCGAGATTTTTTGCTTTCTTCCAGTAAGCGCAGGAATAAGCCATGGACTTTCCTAGCATTTTTTCATACAAGAAATTGCCTGTGTTGTAGTGCTTGGCGATCTGAAACGCTCGCATGGGATTCTGCAAATTGACAACCTTTGCGGCAATCAACTTGAGCAACAAACGCTTGTCGCTCTTGACTCTGAGTTCTAACCTTGCTCTGAAGACCTTATCAAAAAACTTGTCTAGGGCCTTACAATCCCACCAACCTTCCACGTAGCTCTCCCCCAGACCGAGACTTGCCCCAGAAAGCACGCGTTTGAAAAAGTTAGGATTGTGTACTTGGATGTCGTAAGGTTTGTTGCCGTTGACTGTTATTCCTGCTTCAGCCAAGAGATCAGTGATAAGCTTCTCTGCACTCTCCATTATGTGAGAAAACTAGCATGGTTAATAAAAAGGTCTCTATTTCTTGGCGGTTGCTGCAGGTTTTGCAGCTGTCTTAGAAGGCTTTGCTGGAGCTTTGGCTGCAGCTTTAGTAGCAGGTTTAGCTGGCTCTGCCTTGGGTGCTGCCTTTTTCTTGGTGCGATCGCGTACCGGTCTAGGCTTTGCCTTTTTGGGCTTGGTTTCTTTGATGGTGATACCTATTTTTTTGAGTGCAGCCTTCACATCAGCTGCGCTTGCGTCTTTCTTGATGGGTACTGTCTTGTCGGTAGGCAGCAAATGCATGATGTTTACCTTTCTTCTGCGCACTTCACCATCTAATAGAACATTATGCTTTTCCACGCCGAGAACGACGCCTCTTTTTCCAGCATCTCTTCCGGTTGTCTTAACGCAAATCTGGCCGACTTTCATCCCATCACCTTCTTCTCGTTAAGAATGCGTAGACATTTCCCACAAAGATTGCCTGCATACGGTCTTGTAGGTCGTTTTTGGCTTCTGGTAAGGTTTCTTAGTACACTTCGTATAACGTGAGGGATGCCTGCCATGTATGCACCGCAGTCTCTGCACTGCGCTTTTCCTGGCTTTCTCATCCTGTAATGTGTGATGGTCTTGCCTCCTGGCGTCTTCACCTTCACACGTCGTAGCGTCCTGCTACGCTTTTTGCCCTCTACCATACCACTTTCACCAGTGGTCCCTTTAAAAAGGTTCCTGTGACGAGAATTTTTCAACCTTGGAATAAATAGGCTTCGCAACCACAATTTATTTATAGCTGGCCTCTAAGTAGGGATCATGGCAAAAAGTGTAATACTATCGGGAGATATGTTTGATAGCAGTGCAGGCGGTCCTTGGTTTCCTGTGAAGCTCACAGGATTTGACAAACTGTTCGAAGGCGATGGCGTGTGCGTGAGCATCCAGTTCATTGATGCTGCCTTGCGTTCAAGGAGTGTTGACGTTGTTGACAGTAACCAAGATAAGTCGGTGTCTCGGCAGATCCTGTCCCAGTTTACGGAAGGATCCGCAGGGTACAAATACGTGGCCAAGAAATTGTTTCCTGACTCCAAATAAGCTTGCCGCTTCTGGATAGCATTTATAAGTTGGGAGTCCGTCTATACTCCATGCAAGACTTGTGCTTTCCAGGAAAGGAAGAGGACTTTCTCAAAGTAGCTGACAGGCTAGGACTGAAACTGACCTTTGTGTACAAGAAAAGACCCCAAAAAGAGGGCGTCATG
>Ga0187827_10000711_pt1 | contig 51224 bp, 45 predicted proteins | sample ETNtaG_39_FD_167969 | JGI IMG/M metagenome (GOLD analysis project Ga0187827, IMG submission 167969) | Marine microbial and viral communities from oxygen minimum zone, Eastern Pacific Ocean - ETNP2014_SV_150_PacBio MetaG (Illumina Assembly) | ecosystem: Environmental > Aquatic > Marine > Hypoxic...
GGATTTTTTTTCCCATTTAGTTGTTTTCCCATTTAGTTGTTTTCCTGTTTATTGTTTGAGGAAAGTTCGACCAGTTTTTTTCTGATTGGTTATTTTTCTCAAGATGTTACAGATTTGACGTTTTTAATAAATGAACGAATAAGTAATGAATCTTTTTCTCCATTTTTTTCAACCCCAGTTGATACATCTACTCCCCATGGCTCAACCTTTTTTATAGCTGAAATTACATTTTCGGGATTTAGTCCCCCTCCCAAAAAAATATTTTTTTTATTAGCTGTTCCAGCAACCAATTGCCAATTAAATTTAATTCCCGTACCCCCTGGTAACAACTCGTCATAGCTATCAAGAAACACTCCTATGCCCGATTCGACCAAACTGTTGACCTTTTTACTTATAGATGTTGTATTATCCGAATTTTTAATGCGTATTTGTTTAAATATCTCTATTGGAGTTTCTATAAAATCGTGAAGATTTTCATTGCCGCATAATTGAATTAAATCCAACCCTAGGTGATTAATTACTTCGATAACGTACTTGCTGTTTTGATTCCGGAATAAACCGACAATTTTTGTTTTCTCATTCGTTTTACGGATATCGGTGATTATACTTTGGGCTGTTTCAATTGAAATTTTTCTTTTTACGTTATCGACAAAAACCATGCCAATAAAATCTGCCCCGTTCATTGCTGCTGTTCTAGAGGCTTCAATTGTTTTTACTCCACAGATTTTTATTTTCGTCATGTAACTGAATTCACAGTGCTTTTTTTTGCGATATTGTTGAAGTTAAAGTTGAAGGTGAACTAGATTTCATTAACGCTTCGCCAACTAAAATTGCATCGGCTCCCGCGTCCCCCATCCGCTTTACATCTTCGAAAGTTTTTATACCGCTCTCAGCTATTTTTATACAATTTTTTGGGATGGAATTCACCAAAGATTCAAAAACAGTTAGGGATGTTTTTAGAGTTTTCAGGTTTCTATTATTTATCCCTATCAAAGTTGGAGTTATTTTCAGCGCTTCGTCTAATTCATTTTCATCAAAAACTTCAACCAAAACATCCATACCTAAACTACTTGCAAGATCGTAAAATTCTTTGTATGAATCATTATCCAAAATCGAAATGATTAACAAAATAGCATCGGCTCCTGCTTGGCGTGCTTCAAAAATTTGATATTTATCGATAATGAAATCTTTTCTAAGAACAGGAACGTTGTATTTATGGGATTGTTGCGATGCTGTTTGCAGATCTTCTATGGTCCCTTTGAAATAATGAGTTTCTGTTAGGACAGATATAGCGCTGGCTCCCGATTGACAGTATATGTCAGTTTGTTCCAATGGATTCAGGGACATGTTCAAGATACCACCTGATGGCGAAGCACGTTTCATTTCTGCGATCAAAGCTGGTTTGTCACTTTTTAGAAGTGACTTGGAAAAACTAATAGCCGGAGTAGTGTTTTTACACCTTTCGACTAGTGTTTCCAATGATACTGTCGAACGAGCTGCATTAATCGAACGTTGTCGTTTTTTAACAATATCTTCAAGTATTCCGTGCCTCATTTGCAGCGTTTTGGTATATGTGTGAGTTTAACTAGAAGTTGCATTAATTAGTTGGTTTAGTTTTAATTTTGCCGAACCGGAGTCTATTGAATTTGATGCTATGAATGTTGCGTCCTGAAATGAATTCGCTTTTCCAGCAATTAATATAGCGGCCGCTGCATTTATAATAACAACATTCCTCCTTGATACCTCTGGATTTGGTGTAGGATTGTGACCGGATCCTGCTCCATCAAGAATTTCACGTATAAACGCTGCACTTTCTTCAGTAGATTTAGCGATTAAATCGGAGTTACTTCCTTCCGGCAACCCAAAGTCAGATGGACGGGTGCGACGTCGTTTTGAGGTTTTATTTGTTACCTGATAGATTAAGGTGCTGCCCTCTATATCAATTTCATCGGCTCCTGATTCTGAGTGTACGACCATAGAATATTCTGTACCCAATATTTTCAATGTTTCGGCTATTTTTTTTGCGGTCACTTGGTCTGATGTTCCAATGACCTGTCTTTTTGCTTTTGCTGGATTTGTTAGAGGTCCAAGTATGTTAAATATTGTTCTAATGCCTATCTCAGGGCGCAATGGTCCCGCAAATTTCATTGCTGGATGAAATACCTGGGCAAACATAAATCCTATACCTATTTTTTCGATAGACTCTTTTATGACGTCAGGACCATGAGATATGTTAACACCCAAAAGTTCGAGAACGTCTGCACTACCGGTTGAACCAGACATGGCGCGATTTCCGTGTTTTGCTACTGGAATATCAGCGCCAGCAACAACTAACGCAGTTGCCGTGGAAATATTGAACCATCCTTTACTATCCCCACCTGTGCCGCACGTGTCAATCACGGGAACATTAGTTTCGACATGCAACGAAAATTCACGCATAGTTTGTACCATGCCAGCAATTTCTTCTGGAGTTTCTCCTTTCACTCTCAATGCAGTTACAAATGATCCAAATTGGGCTGGAGTAGCTTTCCCCGTTAATATTTCTCGCATTATTTCGGATGCATTATTTTTTGATAAATCGCTTCCTTCGACAGTTCGTTGAATCCCCTCTTTAATGTTCATCTCGATATCCGCCGATCAGATCGTATTGTCAAAAAATTTTCGAGTATTTTTTTCCCAGGACGGGTTAGAATCGATTCGGGGTGAAATTGTACCCCTTCTACTGGGAGTGCCCTGTGTCTAATACCCATAATAATTCCATTGTCAGTCCATGCTGATATTTCAAATTCCTCTGGGACATGTTTTTTTTGAACAGAAAGTGAATGGTACCGGATTGCTTCAAAAGGGTTTTCGATATCAGTAAAAATGCCTTTTTTGTCATGATGAATTAATGAAGTTTTACCGTGTCGGATTTCTCCTGCATTTGCAACTACCCCTCCAAAAGCTGTAGCGATACATTGGTGTCCCAAACAAACACCTAAAAGAGGAACTTTACCAGAAAAATACTTCGCTACTTCGACGGATATTCCAGCATTATCGGGATTAGAAGGTCCGGGAGAAATTACCACATGGTCGGGATTTAATTTTGATAGTTCTTTTATTGAAGTTTTATCGTTTCTAACGACTTCTACATCGGCACCAAGTTCGGCTAAATACTGAAACAGGTTATAAGTAAAACTATCATAGTTATCAATGAGTAATAGCATTATTTTTCTTCTTCAAAATGAGCGGCAGCTACAGCTCTCAAACAAGCATTAGCTTTGTATTGGGTTTCGTTATATTCTGAAGGGGGTGACGAATCAAAAACAATTCCAGCTCCCACTTGTATATGTCCTTTTCCCTGTTTGACTATTACCGACCTTATTAATGTGCCGGTATCTACATTTCCATTTGATCCAAACCACCCAATGGTTCCACAATAAGGACCTCTCCCTTCACTTTCTAATTCTGATGCTAGTTTTATCGCACGAATTTTTGGAGCTCCAGTTAAGGTGCCCATTGGAAACCCTGATTTAAGAGCGTCGATGCCTGAAACATGATCCAGCAACAATCCAGAAACTTTGGAAACCAAATGCATCACATGTGAATATTTTTCGACGGACATTAATTTGCCTACTTCTATGCTCCCTGGTTTACAAACTCGTCCCAGATCATTTCTAGCTAAGTCTACTAACATTATATGTTCTGATTTTTCTTTTTCAGATAACAACATTTGTAATTCATTATTTTTATCAATTTCTATTATAGAATTCCTTGGAAATGTGCCTGCTATAGGGTGGATTTCACTTTTTCTGTTTATTGTCCTTGACATTAATTCAGGAGATGCTCCAACTATTTGAAAATCTCCTAGATCCATTAAATAAGTATAGGGGGAAAAGTTAATTTTTCTCAGAGATCTGTAGATTCTTTCTGAACTACAAGAGATATTCAATTCTATTCGTCTAGATAATACGACTTGAATTAACTCGCCACCGCGTATTTCCGTAATTGCATTAGTTACCATCCTCTCAAATGATTTGCGACTAGGATATGAACTATATGATCTTGATATATTTGATTTAAATTTTGCTCGTATTTCACAAAAAGAGGATAATTTGTTTTTTACGAATTCTTGTCGACTTTGCTTACTTCCATCAGTTGATTTAATATTTTTGTTGCTAATTAGGTATATCAATTGTTTTTTATTATCAAAAATTAATAGTTCCGATGGAAATATAAAAGTAGATTCTGGTACTCCCAGTGGACTGGGTTTTAATTTTCCAACGGATGGTTCGAAATAATTACAGCATTCATAACTTATATAACCAAATGCACCAGAATAAAAAGCATGTTCAAGGGCAGGTATTATAGGTGAAGAAATAGACTTATCATAGGACTCGAGTTCCGTTTTAATTAACTCGAACGGGTTTGTCTGCCCAGAAGGTTCATTTAATCCAGTTCTTAAAACTTTATCGGCAGATATACATACATATCCGAATCTGCCTTCCGTTGAAGAATTTTCGGAATGTGAATTTTGCTCAAAAATAAATCCTACGGAGTTAGTTTTGTGTAGTACGGTGTAAGCATCGTACGCCTTTATGCCAGGATTTTTAAAATACGTTATGTTGAATTTATTATCAACCGAACGAATCTTCGGCATGATCAATTGCCCTCATTAGCGGAGCCATTTTATGCAATGTTTCTCCATATTCGTTGTTCACATTGGAGTCAGCTACGATGCCTCCTCCTGCTTGTAAATACGCTTTTCCATCTTTAATAACCATGGTTCGTAAAGATATCGCAGTATCCATGTTGCCCGTATAACTTACGTACCCTATGGCACCACTATATGGTCCTCTTTTTTCTGGTTCGTATTGAGCTATAAGCTCCATTGCTCGGATTTTTGGGGCCCCAGAGACAGTACCAGCTGGGAATGCTGCTTTGAGAGCGTCTAGAGCATCATATTCCGGCGATAAATCTCCTGTTACGTGAGAAACAATGTGCATTACGTGAGAATATCTCTCTATTTCGAATTGCTGGGTGACCCGTACAGTTCCTGGATTTGAAACTCTTCCAACATCGTTTCTTCCTAAGTCTAGGAGCATAACGTGTTCAGCAATTTCTTTTTCATCATTTAAAAGCTCACGTTCTAGAGCGTCGTCTTCTTTTTTAGAAGATCCCCTTGGACGAGTTCCAGCTATTGGGTGTACCGCAATTTTATTGTCTATAACTTGTACCAACAATTCAGGTGATGCTCCTACGATTTGGAAATCGCCCATTTCCAAGTAAAACATATATGGGGATGGATTAATCGTCCTGAGAGATCTGTAAAGATCGAAAGGATCCGCGGTAGTTGGTCTTGTTAAACGTTGGGATAAAACGGCTTGTATTATTTCCCCGTCATTGATCGATTTTTTGCACCCTTCAACCATTGAAGAATAGGTTTCACGGCTCATATTTGGCATATAAGAATTGGTTTTGGTAACGGTTTTTTGTTTGCTTTGGTCATAAGTTGTAACAGAGTCATAATTGATTGTCATGTCTATATGTTTATTTGGTTGTATGGGGACAAATTTGCTTCTACTCGAAGGTTTTGGGGGTTGGGATTCTAACCGATCAATCAAACTTTCTATTTTATTGGTCGCTATAGAATATGAATTTTTACCGTCAACGGTTACATCGGCATGAGCCACGACAAAAATACTATTCCTAACATGGTCAAAAATTAATAATGAGTCGGTAAACATTAACACCGACTCTGGTAATCCAATCCCGGACGATTCATCACTTATTGGCGGTACACGTGGCTCAAAATAGGATATTACATCGTACGCCAAATACCCAACAGCACCTCCATGAAATTTTGGCAAGCCTTCTACGCTAGCGTATTTTATCTTTGACATATTTTCCTTAAGGAGTTTCAAAGGATCTTGTTTACCTTGAGGCCTGCCATCTCCTGTAATTAAAATTTTCGATGGTTCGGTTCCAATGAACGAATATCTAGCTACATTTTCCCCTCCCTCTACAGATTCAAACAAAAAGGAATAAGGACCTTTACCGATTTTTAGAAATGCAGAGACAGGAGTTTCTAAATCAGCAGAAATTTGTCGGTAGATTGGCACTAAGTTACATGTTTCTGTCAGTTTTTTAAAAGCGCTAATATTTGGCGTGTATTCTATCATTTAGCTAACCATAAAGAAGTTTCACTACTTAGATTACATATTTTTTGATTTTGTATAATGAGATATCTTCATGGCTTCTTTAACCTGTTCAATTGTGTCCGATGCAATAGATCTTGTTCGTTCGATTCCGGATAATAACGAATCTTCGACAACGGACATGTTTGATTCAAGCTCTTTTCTTTTTTCTCTAATTGGATTTAGGAATTTATTAATAGATGATGCCAATGCTACTTTTATTTCAACATCCCCTATGGAGCCTTTACGATATCTTTGTTTGAATTCATCGACTTGAGCTGAATCGGTGTTGAATGCATCGTGATATTGAAATAACGGGTTACCTTCAACTTTTCCAGGTATATCCGCTCTAATTCTGTTTGGATCGGTGTACATGCTGTTAACTTTTTTATTCACGGTGTTCTCATCGTCGGATAACATTATTACGTTACCCCGAGATTTACTCATCTTACTTTTGCCATCGGTACCTATTAGACGCCCAACATTCCCTACGAGTGTTTCAGGCTCAGGAAAAACGGGACTAAACATGCGGTTAAATTTTCTGGCTATTTCTCTGGTCATTTCGATATGTGGAGCCTGATCTTCCCCGACTGGAACTAAATGGGCTCTGGGGAGCAAAATATCAGCGACTTGGCTCATTGGATAATTGTAAAAGCCTACGCTCCTACGGTCGACTGGCAGTGCATCTAATTCAGTTTTTAATGTTGGATTCCGTTCGAGCATTCCCAATGGGGTAATAAAGCTTAAAAGCATAGATAATTCTGCAAATTCTGGCACATAACTTTGAACAACAAATGATGACTTTTCTGGATCAAGTCCCACAGCTAACCAATCCAAGGTTACTTTTAGAACGGAATCTCTAATTAATTCAATATCGTGAAAGTGATCTCCAAGGGCTTGGTAATCAGCGATAAGAAAATAACAATTATAATCGTCCTGTAATTTAACCCAGTTTTGCAGTGCCCCGATGTAATGACCCAAATGTAACTCCCCAGTTGGTCTAATTCCGGTCAATATACGTTTTTTTCTATTTAAACTTGACATTTGTTTCAGACTAATAAAAAAGCTTCATATTATGTTATTCTGGTGCTTCCAATATAATTTATTGGATACCATTTCGATAATTCCATGATGGTTGTTTAACACGTGTCAACCTAGAAGTCTCTTGAGGGTAACGCGTATGTTAAAAGTCATTCTTTCTTAATTATGCAATATTTTTTGGGTACTTGACTACACTGGATAAAATAGGAAATTAACAGGATGAATAAATATGAAAGATAAAAATTCTCCTTTTGGGTCTTGGGAATCTCCAATAAGTGCAAAAATTGCTGCTGAATCAGGTATTACATTTGAAGATCTCCGTGTAAGTAAAAACAAACTTGTTTGGTTGGAAGGTAGGCCCTACGAGGCTGGCAGGTACGTGACCGTTGGCAGGGATATAAACAGCAACACCAAAGATCTAATACCGAACGGATATAATGTGAGAAATGCTGTGCACGAATACGGAGGAGCTTCGTATGCAATTCACGATGATTTGTTGATATTTGTAAACTGGGATGACCAACGTCTATATAAAGTTGTCAATCGAAGTAAGCCTCAGGTAATAACAAACTGTCCTAATATACCTAGAGGCGAAAGATACTCTGATTTATCTATAACTCCTGACGGTAAATGGCTATTTTGTGTAAAGGAATCTCATATAGAAATAGGGGAACCCGAAAACAAAATCATTGCAATTTCATTAGAAAATCCGAACGTAAATTATACTGTGGTACAGGGAAGAGATTTTTATTCGTCTCCAAGAGTTAGTAGTGATGGAACAAAATTGTGTTGGCTTGAATGGGACCATCCTAATATGCCATGGGACGGATGTGAATTACATGTGGCGGATTTACAGTGTAATGAAAGATTTTCAATAAAAAGAGAAATTATCGTTTCAGGGGGATCAAATGAAAGCATTTTACAGCCAGAATGGGCCCCCACAGGAGAACTGTATTTTATAACGGACATATCTGGATGGTGGAATTTGTCGGTTTGGAATGGTGGCGATATCAAAAGTGTTCTAGTTGAAACAAAAGACCATGGAGGTCCTGCGTGGAGATTTGGATTTTCGACTTATTCATTTTTGTCTAAAAATCGTATCGCTATGAGTAGCTCAAATGGTCTAAAGGGTGAGGTAAAAATCATAGGGAAAAGTGATATTGTTTCTTTGGAAGTACCACATACGGAAATCACATATCTTGTCGGAGATAGAGATAATCTATATTACGTTGGTTCCTCTCCAAGTACATTACCCGAAATAATTAGACTTAAATTAGACGGTTCCATCAAAACGATAAAGAAATCGTCCGATATTGTTTTCAACGAAAAATTTTTTTCAAAACCAGAACAAATATGTTTTCAAACGACTGAAAATGATGTTGCTTATGCCAATTACTATCCGCCCACCAATCCTGATTTTATTGGATTAGAAAATGAAAAACCTCCATTATTAGTATTGAGTCATGGGGGACCTACCAGTTCGTGTACAATTGCGTTGAATTTAAAACAAGTCCAATATTTTACTAGTAGAGGGTTTGCTGTAGTGGACGTTAACTATCGAGGGTCTACGGGTTTTGGTAAAGTTTACAGAGATAGCCTCAAGGGTAATTGGGGTGTTTATGATATGGATGATTGTATATCTGCCGCCCACTTTTTAGCTGATAAAGGGTTAGTAGATAGGGCTAGATTGATTATAAAGGGAGGATCTGCCGGAGGTTACACTACAATTAACGCCCTTACATTCCGAGATGATTTTGCCGTTGGAGCGACATATTATGGTATTGCTGATCTAAGTGTGTTTATTGGAGACACCCATAAGTTTGAATCAAAATATTTAGAAAGTCTCATAGGACCTTACAGTGAAAATAAAAGTTTGTACCATGAAAGATCTGCTATAAATTATACGGACCATCTATCCTGTCCTATGATTATATTTCAGGGTTCTGAGGATAAAATCGTTCCGCCATCTCAAGCAGAAATGATTTCAAATGCTCTGAAGAAAAAACTTATCCCATACAGTTACATACTTTTTGAAGGTGAACAGCATGGTTTTAGAAAATCAGAGAACATAATTAAATCTCAAGAAGCAGAATTATTTTTTTATGGAAAAACACTAGGTTTTACCCCAAGTGACAAAATTGCACCCATAAAAATCGAAAATTCGGAATTTCTCCGAACTGAATAGTTAAACGCATAGATCGATTATTATACTTGGTAAATGGGTCCTAGAAATATTTTTTTGCAAGTTCAATTCGATCCTCAATTGGTGGGTGAGAATAAAAAATCCATTTTACCAGTTTGTTAGGGTTTTTCCTCGATAAGTTTTGCTCAGCTAATTTTTGCATCGCGCTACAGAATTCAACCTTCATTCCAGTTATTTCTAGAGCAAAAATGTCAGCGTTTTTTTCACTTCTTCTAGAGAACCACATGGCGACAGGCATTGATACGAGGGATACCAGGGTAGTGAACATAATTAATAATGGTATGCCAGCATAATCTGATACTTCGGATAAACCGAAACGTTCATAAAATGATTCCAATAAGATAGATATGCCGTACAAACTTAAAAATATAAGAATAATTTGAACTAGTATACCCTTCCATATATCTTTTTTTACGTGGTGGCCTAATTCATGTGCCATAACCACTTCTATTTCTTCAGGTGTCATTGTTTCGATTAATGTGTCTGCAATGATTATTCTTCGTGTTCGTCCTAACCCTGTAACAGCTGCATTCGATTTCGAGGTTTTTTCACCAATTTTCCATATAAAGATCCCATTAATAGAGGTATTCAGATTGTCAGCAAGGTTCATGAGACGGTTTTTTAGATCCCCTTCTGGTAAAGGTTCGAATTTATAAAACATAGGTAACAAAATCACGGGAGTGATTATCAACAAGATCATTGAGAAAATTGCCAATATTACAGAGGCAATGAACCACCAATTTTCGGGAAACGATCTTATTAAACCGTAAATTACAGATATTGTGATCACAGATAAGATAATTTCCAGAGTCAGTGACTTAGTCCAATCCAATAACCATCGCCAAAAATTCATTCGGTTCAACCCAAACTTTTTTTCTAAGAAAAAATCTGAATAATAACTAGTAGGTAAAGTAATAATGCTCATTAACAAGACTATTATTATGATGAATATAGAGGGGCCAAGGATGTCAGATTCAGTTTGAAGTTTTATAAACGAACGTATGTCTATAGAAAAACCGGTAATGATTAATATAAAAAGTACCCCTAAAACCGTGAAAATAGAAATGATCGAGGAACTTAGTTTTAGGCGCTCATATTTTACTGATTGATCGTTGTTGTTTTCCATGAAGTTCTTGAACCATAAAATTACATTTGTTGGACCCAATTTTCATCTAACCTGTCAAACCTTTCATGTAATTCATTAATAACCGAATCATTTATGTTTTCTAGACTATTAATTTGGCGAATATTGTTAACTAAATGAGATGGGTTTTTTGTTCCAACAATCATTACGGATATATTTGGGTTATTTTGAACAAATTTGATAGACGTAAATATTCCATCATCTGGTTCGGTTTCTATTACTCCGAGTGACTGCATCTTTATAGCCCGGTTTAAATAGACTTCATCATACCCCCTAACGCTTGGCAGCATTTTCTTGTTTCTGGCTTTGGCCCATGAGCCACCTGCTATAGGTCTTTTTATAATTACTCCCATTTTGCGTTCGGCTGCTTTTTCAAGTAAATTACTACTTCTCGCCCTTTGTTCCACTATGTTGTAACTCGTTTGTAACGTAGAAAATATTCCCGATTCGACTGCCCAATGTGCGTTTTCGTTGTCGCCAGAATAACCGATAAAAATCGTTTTACCAGAAGTTTTGGCATCTATTACGGCTCTGATAGCATCACCTTGTTCAAGTACGTTTTTATTACAAGAATGTAATTGAACAAGATCTAAGTGATCTGTTTTTAATCTTGTGAGGCTTCTATCAATGGAATCGGTAATAGTTTTATAGGACCAATCTGCACCCGGAGAATTCTTATTAAATCCGAGATTACCAGTAGCGTGTCCCGCTTTTGTAGCTAGAAAAAATTCGGACCTTCTTTTGGAAATTGTCTGTCCGATCAACTCTTCAGATACTCCGTAACACGATGCAGTATCCAAAAAATTGATGCCATTATCCAGAGCAGTATTTAATATTTCACCAGCCTGGTCAGTTTGAGTTAAGCTTAACTCATAACCAATCTCAGCCAGTCCCATCCCCAGCTTACTAACCGAAAAACCAGTATCACCTAGGAATGTCTTTTTCAAAAGGTTACCTTGCCCATAGTTTTTTGAGAAGGTGTGACAACGAAAAAGGCCCGTTACGAAAAACGGGCCTTTTTCGTTGTTACCGTATTAGATCACGATTTCCCTATCTTAAACATCTTCGTACCGCACACTGGGCATTTGCCCTGTGTCGCTGGCCGACCGTTTTTCATTGTGATCTGCTCGGCGCCCTGCATATCTCGCTTCGCTTTGCATTTCATGCAGTAGGCTTCCATGGCTGCCTCCTGTTAACCAATAATTTCCGCCGTGATTGAACATCTTGCGATGATCTTACGGCGATCCGTGTATTTGACAGTACTACATATTTAACGATTTGTCTCAAGGGTTTATAGTAAAAGCCAACAAAACAGGAAAACGCTCCGGGGGAACATGCGAATACGTGGTCTGAATAAAGTGAAATAATTGAAAAAATTACGAAGACCGTAATAAATATAATAAATAGTTGCGATTATAGTAATTATAGTAATATTGTTAATTATCACTATAAATTTCCGAAAAAAATCTTCTATTGGTTCGATTAACCTGTTTCCCACAAATTTACTAGAAGATTAGGCGCAGGATATTCGTCCATTTTATATAATTCAAATAAACAAAAATGTCGATTGTAAAAGTTCAACCGTAACTTTAATTGCGTTTAATAGAAAATACCTAGTTTGATACAAGATATAAAAAAGAAAGCCATCTCAGATTTACAGGGAATAACCTCTGTTGAATCACTTGAACAATGGCGAATCGAATACTTAGGGCGAAATAGCCAATTGACATCCATCTTACGAAATATTAGGTCTTTACCTGAAAATGAAAGAAAAACAGTAGGATCTGAAACTAACACCTTAAAAGAATTACTTCAATTTGAGTATAAAAAATTTAAGTTAAATTTAAGTAAGACAAATACTTCAACTAATTCAATAGATGTGACTCTACCTGGACGGAAAGGAAATGTTGGAGGATTGCACCCAATCACCTCGATTATTAGAGAAATCACTTCCGCTTTTGGAGATATGGGATTTAGTGTCGTTGAGGGTACGGAAACGGAATTAGAGCATTACAATTTTGATTTACTTAACATACCAGCGAATCATCCTGCTAGAGACCAATGGGATACCATTTGGTTGGACCGACCAAACCGAAAGGACAATCTATTGCGAACACATACCTCACCAATGCAGGTACGCGTAATGGAAAATACCACACCTCCTATCCGTGTAGTTGTTCCTGGCAAGTGTTATAGATATGAAGCCACTGACGCGACTCACGAGTGGCATTTTCATCAGATAGAGGGACTGGCCGTTGCTGAAAACGTCACTTTTTCTGATCTTAAGGGTACGTTGTATGAATTTGCTAGACGTATATTTGGACCAAGCCGGAAAGTTAGATTTAGGTGTGATTTTTTTCCATTTGTTGAACCAGGTGTCGATATGTCTATTGATTGGAATGGGGATTGGATAGAAATTCTTGGAGCTGGTATGGTTCACCCCAAGGTGTTAGAAGGGGTTGGATATGATTCCAGTAGGTACACTGGGTTTGCTTTTGGAATGGGTCCAGAAAGAATAGCTATGTTACGCTACAACATTGAAGATATCAGATACTTTTTTTCCAACGACTTAAGATTTCTGTCACAATTTTAAACTGAGATACGATTTATGAAAATATTAATTTCTTGGCTCAGGGATTATGTAGGGTTCGATTTGCCCATTGAAGAAGTAGCCCATTCTCTTACAATGGCTGGTACCGAAGTGGAAAAAATTGAAAAAAGAGGATTTATCGATAAGGTAATTGTTGGTGAAATACAATCTGTACGTGAACATCCCAATGCCGATAAATTAAAACTTGTAACGGTTGATCTTGGTTCATCCACTGTAGAAGTGGTATGTGGTGCACCAGATTTACAAAATGGCCAAAAAGTAGCTTATGCATTTGAAGGAGCCGAGTTATTTGATACTCACAGTGAAGACCGTAAGAAAAAGAAAAAATTAAAAAAATCTAATATAAGAGGCATAATTTCAAGGGGTATGATTTGTTCTGAACGTGAACTGGGAGTAGGAGAAAACCACGACGGCATTTTAATTTTGGAAGAGGGAACTAAAATCGGAACACCCATAGGGGAAGTAATAGGAGATACTCTATTAGAGTTATCGTTGACTCCGAATCGTCCGGACTGCTTAGGAGTTATCGGTGTGGCTAGAGAAATATCGGCGATTCATAATTTAGACATTAAAACTCCAGAAATTTCTTTTACTGAAGGTCATAAGGATGTTGCATCTCTCTGCGCTGTGAAAATCGAGGATCCTGATTTGTGTTATCGATATTTAGGCGCTGTCATAGAGGGGATTAAAGTTGCGCCTTCTCCTAAATGGCTCCAAGACAGGTTAATAGCTATCGGGGAAAGACCAATTAATAACGTAGTAGATGTAACTAACTATGTAATGTTTGAACTAGGACAACCTCTGCATGCCTTTGATTATAGAAATATTTCAGAGCGACAAATTATTGTTAGGAGAGCCAGACCAGAAGAATCTGTGATTACTTTAGATGGGGTTCATCGGGATCTAAATTATCAAACGTTAGTGATTGCAGATAACAAAAAAGTTATAGGACTAGCTGGAATAATGGGAGCTGAAAATACGGAGGTTTCTGAAGGTACTGATGATATATTTTTAGAGGCGGCCACGTTTGATTCCTCAAATAATAGGATATCATCTAAAAATTTAGAGTTATCCACTGAGGCAACTTTGAGATTTGAAAAAGGATTAAAATCTGGCCTTGCCGAAGTTGCGATAAATCGAGCTATTTCAATGATATTAGATATAGCTGGTGGAACTGTCGCAAAAGGGATAATTGATGTTAATCCTAAAAATGAATCCGATAAGGAATCGGTTTTACTGAAAAAAAGTCATATTAAGAAAATTCTCGGCATTCATTTAGATTCGGAATCCGTTGAAAAAACTTTAAAAAAGCTTGGATTCAAACTAAAAAAACGTGGAGATGATTGGAACGTTTTTGTCCCCTATTGGAGACCTGATATAACTATAGCCGAAGATTTAATTGAGGAACTCGCTAGGATTATTGGTTACGACAGTATACCTATAAAAACCATGCACGGTGATTTACCGATGTGGGAACCTTCAACGGATCTAGAACTAAGAGATAAGATTGCTGATTATCTTGTTGGTTTTGGAATGCAAGAAATTATTTCATATACGGGCACTACCATTGAATCCGAAAAGCGGATCAATTTACCAGATGATCTTCCTCCGTACACGAAAATCCTCAATCCAATTTCCAGCGAATTCAACATATTGCGGCGTTCGCTGCGTGAGGGAATTTTAACGTGTGCAGCGAAAAATTCTAACACATGGAATGGCCCAATTGCGATTTTTGAAATTGGGCGTATCTTTTTGGATTATGGAAAAGATTTACCACAAGAAAAATTGATGTTGGTTGGTGGTTTTGCTGGACCCAGATTCGACACCAATTGGGATATGGATTCTAACATGTCTGATTTTTATGATGCAAAAGGAGCGGTTGAATTGGTGTTGGAAAAACTGCATATAAATCCTAAATTTACACCTGTCAACGATGGAACTTTTTCAAAAGAACGTTCGGCATCTATATACGTCGGTGAAGATTTTAGACAAAACATAGGCTGCGTGGGAGAAGTAAAACCCGAAATAGTTTCCTTATTTGACGGAAGAGTAAAAAATATTTCAATGTTTGAAATAGATTTAGATACCTTACTTGACGTCTACATAAATGTTAATGTGTCTGATGTCTATTCTTCTTTCTCTCGACACCAAGAATCTTATCGGGATCTTTCTATTGTTATAGATCGAACTGAGAGTGTTGGTTCCATAGTCGACATAGCTAAAAATAACACCTTGGTATCGAAAGTTACCGTAACCGATTTGTATCAAGGGGACGATATACCGGAAGACAAAAAAGTTGTAACTATACGGATGGTTTACCAGTCGGAAAGTAAATCACTACTATCGGAGAATATAGCAAAAATCGAGTCAAGAATTATAGAGAAACTTAATAAAAGTCTTGGGGCAGATTTACGGACCTAGAGCCATATACTATGGATAAAAAAAATCACTATCACCAAGATATGCTAAGTGTTGAAGAAGCTCGTAAAAAAATCTTGGGTAATTTTACTAGGTTGAGTGTAGAGAGTACACCTATTCTGAAATGTTTGGGTATGACTCTCGCCAAAGACATAATATCACCAATAAATGTCCCCCCGTTAAACAATTCGGCTATGGATGGGTATGCAATAATTTCTTTAGATACTAAAAACAAAATACTTACGAATTTATTAGAACTGGAAGTGATAGGAACGGTTGCGGCTGGAGAAATTTCTGACAAAACAATTCAATCTGGACAAGCTCTTCGTATAATGACTGGTGCTCCGATTCCATCTGGTTCTGATGCTGTAGTTCCTTTTGAAAAAACTGATGAGCAAAAGAGGAAACTACGAGGCAGTTCAGATAGAAAAATTTCTATTATGGCTAAGGTAGATTCTGGGGAGAACATTCGATTTAAGGGGGAAGATATATTTGCTGGGGCGACTGTTTTACATAAGAATAAAATTATAAGACCTGCCGATATAGGAGTTGCTGCTTCTATTGGATTAACTCACTTACCCGTGATACGAAGACCAGTTATAGCAATTTTTTCAACAGGTAACGAACTTGTAGAGCCAGGAAACAAATTGAATGAGGGTAAAATTTATAATTCAAATGCTTTTACCATAGCCAGCATGGTATCTTCGTATGGCGGCTTACCCAAAATAATAGACACAGCCGAAGATTCATTTCAATCAGTAAATGAAGCTTTATCGATGGCAATGATTGATGCCGATATGGTAGTTACTTCGGCAGGTGTCTCCAAAGGCGATTATGATGTTGTGAAAGATGTACTAGAAAAAAAAGGTGAAATATCTTTATGGTCTGTACGAATGCGCCCAGCAAAACCTCTAGCATTTGGAGTACTGAATTCTCCGGAAGGCAAGAAAATACCCCATTTGGGGCTTCCCGGAAATCCTGTTAGTGCTATGGTTGCTTTTATACAATTCGGTAGGCAAGCTATTGGAATTATGATGGGTAGGATTCCTTTACCTAACCCGAAGTTAACTGCAATATTAGATGACCCCATCACCAACTTTGACGGTAGACGTGTTTACGCCAGAGTATATGTATATAAATCGGATGGAGGAGACTATAGAGCCCGAATTACAGGTAGTCAGAGTTCAGGGGTTCTAACATCTATGGCCGTAGCAAATGGACTGGGTATATGTCCCGAAGATATTGATAGAATTAACATCGGCGAAAAAATTCAAGTGGAGATGATTGATTGGCCCGAAGAAATATTTTAACAGGATTATCTGGAGAAAAAAATGGACGATAATGAAAACATATATAAAAGTCAACTTTACCAAGTTGACGTAGAAAAACATCAGGCCAACGGGCTCTCTTTTTCCTATGCGGTATTCAGTAGAATGTCTGAAGAGGGTAAGGCTAAGGCACTGGCAGATTTTGGGAAACCTCCCGTGGATATTGCTTTGGCGAGTGGAGCTATGAAGATTGTTTCGAAAATTTGTGTTAATCAAAGTGAATATATTTTACCTAGTACAACAATTTCTGAAGCCATATTTAGGATATTGATCGCCAATGAAAATGTTCCTATGTCTGTGCTCGATTTACATTCTCGCTTAGCACAGGCGTGGGCCAGCGTTATTTATTTAAAGAATCTTTCCGAAGACGTGGTATTTAAAGTGTTGGAAGGTCCTAATAATTACGGATTTGGACGGGCATGATTTTTGCCTGCTTTAAAAAAACTAAAGACCGCATCTAACATACATTAATTCTTGGTTAAAATTTTTTTTCTTCATTTGAAAACCACTTAAAAAAAATTATGGTCATCGTACTGAGATAAATAAAATTACCAGGTAGCCACATTAATAAACCCCCAATTCTCTGATCTTCTAAAACGGATAACCCGAAGTGTTTTGGAGAACCGATATACCCAGTGTAGATAACGTGGTCCGATAATGTAATAACGGCTGCTAAAGCTGCTGTAGGTGTTACAACTAGTAATAGATAGACTAATTTCTGAGGATAACTAAGTGGTGTTCTTATCGGAGCGGATCCTATAATCGGCCACCAAAAAAATATTCCGGTTACCGCCAAACTTATGTGCATGATTAGATGAATATAGTCATTAACTAATGAAGCATTGTATGCCTCAGGTATGTGCCACCCCCATAATGTAACAACAAAGACCGGTAAAGCTATTTTTGGGTTAGCAAAAACCACCAGAATTTTTTTTACGAATCCTTTTTTTGTAAGAGTAATACTAATTCCATATCGAAAATATTTAGGTAAGGACCACATCATTGTTGCCATTGGATTTGAGGCCATTAAAATTGGAGCCCCAATGATTGCTACAAATATGTGTTGAGCCATGTGTGCACTAAAGAGTTCCCCAGAGAATACGTCAAGGGGTCCGACTAATGCTAAACCCAATATAAAGAACCCAAATAAACCGACTACCGTTTTTTTTATAAATTCGGTTTTGTTAATCGACTTTAAATATAATTTAATTGACCCTAATACGTAGGTACCTAACAAAAACAGAAATAAAGTTGACTGAATGCCAGTAAAGTTCCAGTGCGAAATGAAATCAAAAAACGATTTTATGGGGTCGGGTTCATTCATACAAAAAAAAGAGCCGGATGGTTGCCGTTTGGACTTTTAGTAATTATTGTATTGTTTGTGCGAAACTTTTCATTAGTAGGGCAGAAATAAAAACTGAAACTCCAAGGATCATGCAAAAAGTAAAAATTAACGTGAAATATCTATGGTCAAAGCGCAAATGCATAAAGAATGCTACTACTCCAATGAACTTAAAAAGGGAAAGCACTATCAAAATGGGATTTAACCATACCCCAAATTCCTTTATCGTATAAATCCAAACTTCTAATAAGGTTATTACTGCAAGAAATATAGCAACGACAGTATAGAAGGCCGGTCCGGCATGATCAACTCCGGAGTGAGTTAAAAACTTCCACCAATTAGTAAGCCATGGACCACCTATGGGTCCCTCGTACTTTGGATTAGGTTCGGATTGAGAAGTTTTTGGTAAATTCCACCAGCCGTTTCCTTTATGGGTTAGTAATTCTTTCCAGAAGTCAGACATACTACATCCTTAAAAATTCTAATAATTTAATGGCCTAAATGTGGAACGGTAACAGGTGCACCATCACTGGCCGAAATAAGATAAATAACGGTAAAAATAACTATCCAAACGATATCAACAAAATGCCAGTATAAACCGGCAATTTCCAGATCTTCAGCGTTATCTGGTCGTAATGCATTCTTTTTATGGGCCACTCCCATAAAGATCAACCAAATAACACCTATAGTAACGTGACCACCATGTAAGCCTGTGAGAATGAAAAAAGTCGTCCCAAATAAATTTGTACGTGGAGTTAAACCATGTAATGCAAATTCAGTAAATTCAACCACTTGAAAACCAAGGAAAATAGCCCCTAAAACTACCACTGACCATATCCAAAATGAACCAAGGCTCTTTTTCCCTTCTTTCACATAATGAAGGGCAAGGACCATGGCAAAAGAACTCATCAGTAAAACAAAAGTACTGACCGATGTTACGGGGATATTCAGAATTTCATTTGGATAAGGACCAACTAAACTTTTGCCTCTGTATACCAAATATGTGGCTATGAATGCTCCAAAGAACATGACATCAGAACCAAGAAATGTCCACATGAGTAGCTTCCTGCTACTTAATCCGGTAGAAGTGATATGATTTTCAACCTGATGGTTTTGTTCGATTGTTATATCTGTCAACTGTTTATGTGCTCCTGATATTTAGTCAACATCATTTACTGGCTCCGTAGACCAACCAATTGATCCCCAGAGAATACCGATTGCTCCTAGAATGATAACTGAGAAATGAGTCATAAAACCCGCAAATAAAATAACGACACCAGCCGCAAGTATAAACGGGTAATATGACATATCCGGTAAATGGATTTCGTGTTCATCATGATCTTTGGGTACAGAATTTTGTTGGACGGCTGTTTCGGGTTCTAACCCGTGGTAGTACTGTTTTATAGTTTCCGGATATTTTTGAAACCAAAAATCGTCCCGGTATTTTACGTTAGGAATTTCTTTGAAGTTGTAAATCGGAACAGGGGATGGTATCGACCATTCGAGGGTTCTTCCATCCCATGGGTCGTTGGATGCCACATTATTTTGTCGCTTGCTCACAAAAATATTTATCACAAAAATTAGTACGCCCAAAGCTAACATAAAGCCACCTACGGTAGCTATCATGTTTGACATTTGCCACCCCATATTGTCCGCATAAGTATATATTCTTCTTGGCATGCCATTCATTCCCAACCAATGCATTGGACCAAATTGAATATTCATACCAATGAACATTAACCAAAAATTCGCTTTTCCTAATTTTTCGTTTAGTAAAAACCCATAAGCTTTTGGCCACCAAAAATAAATACCACTGAAGATCCCCATTAAGGCGCCACCTACCAACGTATAATGGAAATGAGCCACTATAAAGTAGGTGTCCTGTTGTTGGGCATCAGATGGAACAGCAGCATGCATAACTCCACTGAGTCCCCCTACAATAAATAAAGCCATGAAAGCGATGGAGAACCACATCGCGGTAGTAAATTTAATTGATCCTCCCCACATCGTTCCAATCCAATTAAATATTTTTACCCCCGTCGGCAATCCAATTAACATTGTCGAAATGGCAAAAGCTGAATTGGCAGCTGGACCAAGACCGACCGTGAACATATGATGACTCCACACGAACCAACCAAGGAAGGCTATAGAAATACCAGCGAAAATCACAAAAGCATAACCAAAAAGGGGTTTTCTTGAAAAAACAGGGATAACATCCGAAACTATACCCATTGCAGGAAGGATAAGTATGTAAACTTCTGGGTGCCCAAAAAGCCAAAACATATGTTGCCAAAGTACAGGATCTCCCCCTGCCAATGAATTGTAAAAATGTGTCCCAAACAACCTGTCAGCCTGTAATTGGATTCCTGCAACAGCTAAAACAGGTAAAGCGAGTACTAAGAGTATGGAAGTTATCAGGGTCATCCATGTAAATACGGGCATTTTAAATAATGTCATACCGGGAGCCCGCATATTAATAATGGTGACCACAAAATTAAGACCGGCAGCTATTGATGCTACCCCTAAAATATTTAGACCAACTATCCAGTAAGTCATCCCGTCACCTGGGCTAAACGTAATTGAAGAATTTGGAGCGTATCCGAACCAACCTCCATCAGGTGCTTGGCCAACCAACCAACTGAAATTCATTAAAAGTGAACCAAAAAGGAAGATCCAGTAGCTTAGAGCATTCATTCTTGGGAAAGCGACGTCTCTGGCTCCAATTTGCAATGGAACCAACCAATTAAAAAAGGCAGCCGAAAGGGGCATAATAACGAGGAAGACCATGGAGGTTCCATGCATTGTAAATAATTGATTGTAAAAATCAGGTGAAATGACGTCTAGTTCGGAATGTGATAGTTGGATTCTTATTAGTAATGCTTCTATTCCCGCGACTAAAAACCAAATAAATGACGTTACCCCATAGAGAGTTCCGATTCGTTTGTGATCTACTGTTCCAATCCAACCCCAGATTCCCTTTCCGGATTTTGGTCTCGGAAATATTCTCGGTATTGATAATGAGTTAGTTGTCATAAGTTAGTTTCTTGAATTTAATTATTTAATATTTGGTTTTTGTGATAACAAATAATTAGCTAAATCTTCAATCTCTTCGTCATTTAAATTAGCTTCGCCGCCTTTATAAATATTGGCGTGTTTCTGCATTCGGGTACCAATTTTTATTTTCGATGGATCTTTATCCATTTTATTAAGTTATCAGGATTTTCGGCAGAAAATTCTTTCAGACCTGCACCTAGGGTTGAACGAAGTCCAAAATGAGTTAAATTAGGTGCGGAGACCTTAACTGAATTTTCAATGTCGCTCACCCAAGAAGTCCACCTTTCATCTTGGGATGTTATTTCTCGTGCGTAACTCCCAGGTGAATATGAATCTACGGTATGACACATACTACACTGCTGCGTAAACAAGGTTCTACCATTTTGCTCTGATTCATTTTTAGGAAGAACTGGTGGCGTGTGCATTCCATCAACCCAGTTTTCAAAATCTATTTCAGATTCAGCAATAACTCTAAACCTCATTAAAGCGTGGGCTACACCACAGAATTCAGCGCATTGCCCGTAATACATTCCAGGTTCTTCCGCAATAAACCACGTGTAATTATCAGTAAGTGGCACCATATCAACTTTTCCGGCAAGTTTCGGTACCCAAAATGAATGTATCACGTCTTCTGATTGCAGTTTAAAAGTAATGGGTCGGTTAACCGGAATATGTAATTCATTTGCTGTTGATATTTCCAAGTCCGGATATCTAAACTCAAACCACCATTGATGGCCTATGGCTTCTACTGTTAACGGTTCCCCCGAGTCTAGTGGTACTCCGCTTTGTTGATCCCATATGCCTTTCACGGTTGGAACGGCGATGATAGCTAAAATTATTGCGGGAATTATTGTCCAAATAATTTCCAATCTTGTGTTTCCATGATTTTGATACGGAAGGGGCTTGTTTTTTTTGTGACGATAACGGAATAGTATATAAACCAACGCACCCTCAACCAATATGAAAACTATGACCGCAACCCAAAATATCAGAATAAAAAGATCTGCTTGCTGTCTAGCGATTGGACCCCCAATTCCAAAAGTTGACTGAGGATCATTTGGAGTACAACCTGAAACAATTAGTAAGATGGCAAAAGTTATTAATGCTCCGAACCCAGAGTTTTTATGTACTAATTGTTTGAAACTAAATTTCATCTAATGTTTGTTATGATGATTTAATCACTTTAAAAAATTAAAAAGGCTTATGTAAATCTTTTGATTTAAGTGGAACAATTCTGAACGTTCGAAGAAAAAGAATATCATCGGTCACAATTAGCCGCAAACAAAAATAAGCCTCATATTAGTTTCAATTAAGTAATTATTAGGAATTAAGTTTCCGGGTACTTTAAAAAAAATGTCGGAATCGGAACATATAAAAAAAATAGTGCTTGCTACCCATAATGTAGGAAAGCAAAGGGAAATAAAATCTCGTTTGTCTAAATACAATCTAGAGGTGCTATCTCTTGGTGATGTTGGAATAACAAATCAGATCGAAGAAACGGGAACATCATTTCGGGAAAATTCTCTAATTAAGGCACGTGGATACTATGAATTGTGTGGAGAATTAACTTTGGCCGAGGATTCTGGCCTTGAAGTGGATGCTTTGCTTGGGCGCCCTGGTGTTGAATCGGCCAGATACGGAGGAGTCGGTTTCAATGATCAAGATAGATTACTATTGTTACTTGATGAAATGAAAAATATTCCTGGTTGGAACCGTGGAGCACGATTTGTATCGTGCATGTCTTTGATTGGGTTACCACAAGAACCATCAGGCATAGTTTGTCGAGGAATTATTGAAGGATTTATTACTCACCAACCAATAGGTTTGAATGGATTTGGGTACGACCCAATTTTTTGGGTAGCACTTGAGTGTAATACAATGGCTAATTTGTCAATTCAAGATAAGAATCGTATAAGTCATAGAGGTAAAGCATTAAAACAGGTTTGTGCACATCTGGAAAAACTAGTGCCATCTAAATAATGTTAGTTTTTCATGAGGTAAAATTAAATTGTGGACAAATAATTTAATGGACTATTGAAATTGGAACCGATAACCGATAACTACAACAGAAAATTGAGGGATCTTAGAGTATCTGTTACGGATAGATGTAATTACCGTTGTCCTTATTGTATGCCTTTGGAAGTATATGGAGAAAAATACGAGTTTTTAAAACGTAATGAAGTCTTATCGTTCGAGGAAATTGAACGATTAGTTAGACTTTTTGTCAAATTGGGAGTTAAGAAAGTACGAATCACAGGCGGGGAACCTTTGGTAAGAAAGGATTTGGAGTCCTTAATTTCCAGGATAAATTCCATTGATTCGGATTTAGATATAGCTTTAACTACCAATGGATATTTACTTGCAGAAAAAGTTCAAAAACTTAAGGATGCAGGTCTTTCAAGATTAACTGTTTCTTTAGATTCTTTGGATGAGATTACCTATAAAAAAATGAATGGAAAAGGTTTTGGTCCTGATAAAGTACTGAATGGGATTAAAAGAGCTGAGCAAATAGGTTTTTCTCCTATAAAGATCAACGTTGTGGTCCAAAAAGGTTATAACGACAAAAATTTTTTGGATGTAGCAAATCATTTTAGAAGTTCTAAAAATATTGTACGCTTCATAGAATTTATGGATGTTGGTAACAAGAATGGTTGGGCGTTAAACAAGGTAGTGCCTGCCAAAGAGATACTTGAAGTTATTGATAAAAAGTTTCCTTTGGAGTCTGTTAGCCCAACTTATGAAGGTGAAGTTGCAAAAAAATATAGGTATAAAGATGGTGCAGGGGAAATAGGAATTATTTCTTCCGTTTCGCAACCATTTTGTGGGGATTGTACACGCGCTCGGCTCTCTACTGACGGTAAGTTGATAACCTGTTTATTTGCTACCCAAGGAGTAGATTTAAAGACTCCTATAAGAAGTGGTTCTGATGATGACGAATTAATTTCAATAATTCGTTCTACATGGGGTCAGCGTACTGACAGATATTCAGAATTAAGATCGCAAAATACTGACTTAGACCAGTTAAATAAACCAAAAGTGGAAATGTATTACATTGGTGGCTAGAAATTGATTCATGCTTATTCTGATGGGTCGTCTATAGGAAACCCAGGACCTGGTGGGTATGGAGTGGTCTTATGTTATAAGGGATACAGGAAAGAGATCAATCAAGGATATAGTCTTACTACCAATAATCGTATGGAACTTTTAGGTGCTATAAAAGCTTTGGAGTTTTTAAAAAAAAAAGAAAAAGTGGTTTTAACGACTGATTCACGTTATGTCGTTGACGGAATAAACTTAGGATGGGCAAAAAAATGGAAAGAAAACGGATGGATGCGGACCAAAAAAGAACGGGCTATGAATGTAGATTTGTGGATTAGATTTTTGGAACAAATTGATAGGCACGATGTGAGGATAAATTGGACTCGAGGGCATTCTGGCAATATAGAAAACGAGCGTTGTGATGTCTTGGCAAATACAGCCGCTAAAGAAACTGATCTTATTGAAGATATTGGATATAAAACAGTAGGAAAATAGGTCAAATGGGAGCTAATAAAAACCGGTTATCACATTTAGATGAATCAGGAAATGCCCGAATGGTTGATGTTGGAGATAAATTAATTTCTAAACGCGCAGCTACGGCTAAATGTGAAGTGCTTATGGCTCGCAACACTTTTAATCTTGTCCAAAAAGGAGGCATTCCTAAAGGTGACGTAATCAATACATGTAAGATAGCAGGTGTTATGGCTGCGAAAAGAACCCATGATCTTATTCCCTTATGTCATCCACTACCACTATCGCAAATAATATTGGATGTGTTTCCTTTAGATAGCAACAAAGGGTTAGAGATTGTTGCAACTGTTAAGACAGAATGGAAAACAGGCGTTGAAATGGAAGCTTTAACTGCAGCTAATATAGCGGCACTTACCATCTACGATATGTGTAAAGCTATTGATAAGAACATGACTATTAACAATTTAAGATTGACCTATAAATCAGGTGGTAAAACCAATAAACAAAATCTTACTAATGACCCTGTAAAATAATTTTAATAAGTACAAAATAAAAAACTATGGCGACGTAGCTCAGTGGTTAGAGCGGGCGCTTCATAAGCGCTAGGTCGGAGGTTCAAGTCCCCCCGTCGCCACCAATAACTCACAATGAAATGATCAAATCTTTAATTTACTATCCCAGGTTAATTCCAAGGTTTCTTTTAACTCCACTGATTATTTTGTCGTTACTAGGCATTTTAATTGGATTTATGGACAGCATTGCTTTGGCAATGATAATTCCTCTTTCGGAAATGATTGTTAATGTCGATATTGATTACAGCACTATACCCTTGTTGGCATCAGTTAGAGGTTTTTTTGAAGACCGTAATGTTCCTTTTACGATAGTGTCGGTAATTATTCTTATATTGCTGTTTCAATCAACAAGAATACTAGGGATGTACGTACAGGGATGGTTGGGAGCCAAATATTCCGCCAGTTATGAACATAATATGAGGAAATCTACCATGAATGCATATGCGTATATGCCATGGAAAAATTATGTAAAACACGATTCTGGAGAAGTTTACTTTGACATTTTTAGGATCAGTCATTTTGCTACTTCTGTCTACTCGGTATATGGCAGAATCATCTCGGCAAGTTTGACGGCTTTGATATATCTAGTAACCGCTTTTTATGCTGCGTGGCAACTAAGTTTAATGGCGGTATTCTATTCTCTGTTTGCAGGATTATTGTTGTCCTGGTTATTAGTTTATGCTAGAAAATTGGGTGAAAAACGATTACCCATTGATGTTTCCGTTCACGAAAAAATCAATCAACTAGTAAAGGGTATGAAATATATTAGAGTTTCAGGGCTTATCGATTATCAGAGGGACCGAGTAATTAAGAGTTCAAAATCTCTTGCTGATATTAATGAATCTATCGGAATAAATCTAGCGCTTTTCAAATCTATATCTGAGGCGTTATTTTTTGTGGCTTTAATAGGAATTCTTTTTATTTCTACACTATTTTCGGTTATTTCGTCTGGAGCTTTACTACTTTTCGCACTTTTATTTTTCAGAATATTTCAACAGGTTCGTACTCTTCAGTCGTCGATGCAAGCTTTTCTACAAAATGAGCCATACGTAAGAAAAATGCATACTATACAAAAGTCAAATGAAAATTACAACAATATTAAAATTCTCAAACCGAACCCTGAGCGAATTATTGCTATTAAAAAGAACATACGAGTGAGAAACGTTTCTTATTCATATACAAATGATGTCAACGTACTTAAAGATGTAGATTTAGAAATTAAAGCAGGCGAACACACAGCAGTTGTTGGATTGTCGGGGGTAGGAAAGACAACTCTGTTGGATTTGATTGTGGGGTTATTAAAACCAACAAAAGGGGAAATTACATATGGCGACCAGATTCTAAACCAATCCGAATTGGAACATTTAAGAAATCGCGTAAGTTACGTACCGCAAGGCGGTGTTTTATTTACTGGTACGCTATTGGAAAATATTATGTTCGGTACAGACAGTTTAGATAATAAAAAATTAAAGAAATCTTTGGAAATTGCCAACGTTTATGAATTTTTGGACACCATGCCCCAAGGTTTAGAAACCCAAATGGGCGAGGGTGGTTTCACTTTATCTGGAGGCCAAAGGCAGCGACTTATTTTAGCTAGAGCTCTTTACCGATCTCCTGAAATCATCATTTTAGATGAAGCAACCAGTGAACTAGATTCTGTCACACAAAACACTTTTATAAAAGCATTAAATCAGCTTAAAGGATATGCGACTATATTAACTGTGGCCCATCGATTATCCAACGTACAAGATGCCAATGTAGTTTATGTAATCCGCGACGGTATGGTTGTTGAATCAGGTAGTATAGACGAATTAATTTTACTAAACGGATATTTTGTGAAAATGTATAATTCGGAGTTAGGACTAAAGGGTAAATAGTTGTCAAGCAGAGGTTCTTATAAATTCGTTTATTGATTTTGAAATTGAGTTAATGATTTTTTCCACCCTTTGAAAATCTTCTTCCTTATCAATACTTATCATATCTTCGGTTATCACATAACTACTTTTTTCTCCGATAGGTGTGGCTTCCTTTTCGCAATCAAGTAGGAAATTTCTATTTATGGCGTAACATGCTCCGTTTTTGTGGTACGTTTTTGTCAAATCTTGTCGGCCGACGATTTTATCTCCATTTTGTTTATCGAACCAAGATAGATTCTCATTCGAGATTTCGAATTGTTTATATGGATGAAATTTCAGATCTGTTTCGGATACTGTTATGACGGAATCATAATCTCCATCATACTGTTTAGATAAACAGTCCATTACGTGAGATATTTTTCGCATTGGGGACGTAGGTTGAATCATCAACACGATATCAATCGTCACGTTTTTTAGTTTTTCTACTGTTTCCAAAGCATGTTGTAATACATGAACGTCGCCGATTCTATCTCCTGAAAGTTCTTCGGGGCGTAAAAATGGAACTTCAAGACCAAATTGGGTTGCTATTGAAGCAATTTCTGGGTCATCCGTACTGACAACGCGATAATCTATGCACTCAATTTGACTTATTAACATACCGGCTATACCGACGATTGGTATCCCTAATATTTCGCGAATATTTTTTTTCAAAACCCCCTTACTTCCACCTCTTGCCGGAACCACTGCGAGAATTGTTTTATTTCTAAACATAATATTTATTGGGTAGAGATTTTATCTTCCAATGTGAAGCGTCCCCAATTGTCCGTATATGTTTTCCTATGTGTTCTGGAACCAGAGTTTATTTTTTTGTCCCTATAAAACGAATCATCATTAAAATGTGTGGAAGATAATTCTTCGAATATCACTCCAGTATCAGTAGAAAACGAATGCCATAATCCTGATTGAACCAATGCTTGTTCTCCAGGATTAAGTTTCTGTTCGTAGCCGTCTATTGTTACTTCCAAAACGCCACTTAAAACAGAAAAAGTTTCTTCTTTTTTCTTATGAAAATGGGCAGGATGTGATTGTCCTGGTAGTTGGACCACCAGTTTTTTGCAGTAACTTCTGTTTACTATAGTTATGAAAACAGCTCCGACTTTTCTAAAATTAGGTATGCCGTAGTGGTGTGAATATTCTACATGGAAATTGGGACCTAATTTTATGTTTGCATGGTTTAACATACCTTTAATTTCGTGAAGACTATGCTGAATGATTAATTCATTAGGAGGGGGTGGAATTTTTAGGGTATTCATTTTTAGAGGTTCGTTTTTACGGATCGTATTTTTTGAAGATATGTTTTCCTGCCATATTCCGGAATATAATTGTCCCTTTTGGTAGGGCATTGCAAAAAACACTTTGTCCTTAGTTATTTCTTCACCGTCTTCTATATTTTCTATGGCGTAAACTCCTCTCCTCAAAGAATTTAAAGACTCTATTTCTTCTTCATCTCGTTCAGGATTTTTATTAGAACCACATAGTTCTTTTGCCTTAAGATACTTTTCAATCCATTTTTCTATCTGACTTCGTTCTGCCGAATACGCATTAAGAGAGGGGACTTTTTTATTAATGTATCCAACGTGCTTTTCAAATATTCTAGCCCCTTTAGCGTAGGCAACCATAATGATGTCTGAGTCATTAGGATCCTCGTGAGTTGACCAACCTATTGTTATGCCTGGATATCTGGATCGCATAACTTCAATTTGATTCAGTTCACATAAATTAGGCGGAGTAGGGTAAACAGATACACAATGGTTTAAGGCAAAATCAAGACCTCTGTGGTCGCAAAAGCTGACTATTTTGTCTATGTCACTGATGTTTAACCCGCCTGTTGAAATTATCACGGGGTTGTTTTTTTCGGAGACTTTTTCTAATAAAGGCCAATCATTTGCTGAGCAACTACCAATTTTTGTAATTTCGAAATTCATTTCTTCCATTAGATCGACGGATTCTTCGTCAAAAGGCGTAGCCATCGTAATCAATTTTTTGTTGCGGGCGTGATCAATCAATATGTGAAATTGTTCATTAGTTAATTGTGTTGAAAGAAATCTTTTTATGTGTGATGGGTCGTCAGCCTCTCTGTAATTTGGATGTATAAAGGTTTCTAATTGTCGTAATTGTATTTTTATTGCCGCCCTGATATTGTACTTTTCTGCTACATCAGAGCACATGTCTATAATCGATAAACCATGTTTCACATCACCTTGGTGATTGTTTGCTAGTTCAAAGACAAATAGATCCTCGAAATCATATGTTTTTTTCTTATTCACTTATTTTCACCCGATATTGTTAATGATTAATATATGATAGCTTTTTGAGAATAATTTTGAGAATCATCTATAAATACGCTACGTGAATTATTTTTATTAGATATATGTGCCGCTGTGATTACAAGCATAGTATCTAACCCTCGATATATGTTAATGGGACTAACCTTTGAATTGTACGAAAATGATTCAATGTGATCCAGTTCCTTGGAGAAATCATCTGATCTGGATTTGGGAAACTCAAACAAAGACTTCTTATTCTCAGGTAAATGTATTAGCTCTAATTCATCACGATTATTTTGTTTGTTAAAAGTTATTTTAATAGAAGCATTTTCGCACTCAATCAAGGCTTTTTTTGTCGGCGGGAACGTTATTACGTCTTGTAGTACCGTCCCTTTAAGTCCTCCATTCGTACTAAGATTGAGCACAGATTCACAATCGTAATATATATCTTTTTCTTTACTATATTCAATTGAAGAGGAAACGGAATTTATTTTGCCCATTGAAAAAATATGGGATATATGTTGCCACAAGTTCAAAGCGTGAGAATGTTCTCCCAATGCCCCTCCTCCCCTTTTCCAAAAGCCTAAATAGCTATCTTTTGGCCCTTGCAGCCAAGGGTGGGCATCGAATATTCCTTTCCAATGCTCCTTAAATTCTACGTGGAGATTTTTTATGGAACCAACTTTATTGTCTCTAACAATGTTTTCCAATTTATTTATCACTTTGGAAACTGAATGGGTGTATCCTACGAAATTACCGTCCGGTTTAGTCTGAATCAGTTTAAACAAATGCTCGATATCGTTTATGTTTGGACTAGTCAGAGGTTTTTCTATCATCACGGTTGAGGATTTATATTTGTTCAATACATATTTTGCGACTTCAAGGTGGGTATCTGGCGGTGTGCCTATAAAAACATAGTTAAAGTTCTGATCTGTAATTTCTTTGTTTGATGACGTAACTATATTTTTGTCCCATTCTCCGTATCTTGAGGGATAAATCACTTTTTGCATTCGTTCTAATGCTTTGTAATCCGTATCGAATACCGTTACGTGCCAATTTTTTTTCCTAGCTGCATTCGCGAGATGGTTTCCTATGGAACCTGCTCCAAATATCAATAAATTCGTCATTATTGAAACTTGGAAACTTCTTTTAATATTTCAGATTCAACACGTAACGACGAATTCCCATCCAGTGAGAATATTAAATTTCCATATTGTTTATCGATTGGATTATTTGATTTGTTAGACGTCTTAGAGTTTTTGTCCATAAAGAAATTTTCGAACCAACCCGGTTTATCCCAAAAGTGGGTATTTAAATTTAATTTTAAAAGATTTTCTTCTTCTGACGACGTTATGTTTGGTATTTTCACACTTACGGTAGTTTTTTTCATTAGACATGATTCAATAAGTGTAGTTGAGTTGAAGCCACAAATCACTTCAGATTTTGCAATATACTCTTGAGCATTTCCATGGTTGGTGATAGTTAAATTTGGAAGAGTACCATGTACATCGACCATTTTCTTGACATATGAAAAATAATATTCAGCAGCTTTAGTCTTAATTAAAAATTTTTTAGTTGGCATTTTTGTCGCCAATTTAATAAAATCCATATGGAACGAATCAATATATTTTTTTATCGTATTTTTGTGTTGATTCTTGTAAAGTCCAATTTTGTCAATAGGGTATGAAGAAAACAAAACAGCTTCATAGGTGTCCTCCGTATCGTTATTTTCTGACCGGATTATTTCGTCAAACCTCGGGACACCACATGCGATAACTTTTTCTGGAGCGACACTATGATTATTTGAGTTTACAAAAGCGTCTCTAACCGATTGATTATATGTTAAAATTTTGTCTCCCAGGAAAGGGAACACAGAATTATTTTTCACAGTATAAGTAGTGGCAACACCTGTGTTCAAATTAAGTCCTTCTTTATATAGGATAATATAGGGAATATTCAGCGTTTTACATACAGAGGGCAGTTCTACGCATTCTATGTAATCGTAATTGCTGGCGATAATAAATTTGTAGCCATTTTTTTTAACGAGATGCGCAAGGATAGTTTTTAAATGACTTTTAACTGATTGCCGAATATTTCCTTCATTCAAATAAGTAACTAGATCATAAGTATCAAAAAGGGACAGGTAATCTAAGTACATAAAAAAGTAAGATTTATGTATTGTATCTATGGATATGTTTCTCGAATATTTGTTTATAGCGTTTGTGTCCGCGTCGAAAATTTGTCTCCCGAATGCTAGGCCTGTTATCGGTTTTTTGTAAGTAGATTTTTGTTTAATAAGACTAAAAGCAAAAAATACCAGTAATTGGATTCTTATAAACCTATAGGAAAAAAATAAAATAATAGCTAAATATCTGCGTATTAGGTTATCAACAGACTGAAGAAAATTTTTTCTCAGGACAATTTTCATTTTTGGATAATTGAATTTTTTGTCATTCACCAATATTTCTACTTATTATTGATGTAAAGTATATAGGTTGAGGTTTTTAGAATAATTATTATGGGCGATAAATTTATTGTAGTTGGATCAAATTCCTTTACTGGCTCCCATTTTGTCAGGCGACTGTTAAGAAAAGGACACGATGTCCTAGCAATATCCCGTTCTGATCAACTTGATCAAGTTTATCTCGCGTATTCAGACATTTCTGATAAAAAAAAATTTAAATTTGAAAAAATCAACATAAATACCGATACAAAACATTTACGGATGTCAATCAGTTCATTTCAGCCTAATTATATTGTTAATTTTGCTGCCCAAAGCATGGTTGGCCAAAGTTGGGAATCTCCTTTGGATTGGTTCAATACTAATGTTTTGGGTACGATAGGACTCATTGATATAGCAAAGGATTTAAGTTCCCTTTCTCTTTTTGTCCAAATTTCTACACCGGAAGTGTATGGTTCTGTGATGTATCCGGTGAAGGAGGATCAAATTTTTAACCCTTCAACACCATATGCAGTTAGTAGGGCAAGTAGCGATATGTACTTACATGCCTTAGGAAAAGCTACAAACTTTCCATTTTTAATTACGCGTTCTTCTAACGTTTATGGTCCTGGACAGCGCTTGTACAGACTAATACCGAAATTAATTACAAAAATACGTAAAGGAGAAAAATTCCAGTTAGAAGGTGACGGTTCATCGTTAAGATCTTTTTTGTATATAGATGATGTTACCAGTGGAATTATTAAGGCTATTAATTTGGGCTCTCCTGGTCACACTTTTCATTTTTCAACCAATGAGCAAGTGTCTATCGTTTCGATGGTAAAAAAAATTTGTCATTACATGGGTGTAGACTTTGAAAAGAACGTTGAGTATGTTCCAGATAGAGTTGGTAAAGATATGGTGTACGACCTCAATTCTTCCAAGGCTAATAAGTTACTAAATTGGAACCCAAAAATATCATTGATGCAAGGAATTAAAGAAACTGCATCGTGGATTGAAAATAACTACGACATACTCAGTACCCATACTGATACTTATATTCATAAGAGGTAACAATGAAACTTTTAGTTACGGGGGGGTGTGGTTATGTAGGTACACAATTAGTAAACGAATTATTATTGAACGATCATTCAGTTGTTGTTTTGGATACGATGTGGTTTGGCAACTATCTAAAAAGGAATGAAAAGTTAAGAATTGTCAAAAGTGACATACGCGACATAAATGATTTGGATAGTGAAGAACTTTTTGATGTCGATGTTATTTTTCATTTAGCAAACATTGCAAATGATCCAAGTAGTGAAATTGATCCAAAGTTAACTTGGGAAGTGAATGTTTTGGGAAGTAAATTACTTATTGAAACTGGGATATTAAATGGTGTAAAGAGGTTTATATACGCCTCTTCTGGCAGTGTTTATGGAGTTAAGGAGGAAGAGAACGTTACAGAAGACCTTGATCTAGATCCTATTTCTGATTACAACAAAACAAAAATGGTCAGTGAGCGGGTTTTAATGAGTTACAAAGATGACATTGAAGTATATTTACTTAGACCTGCAACGGTATGTGGATATTCTCCTCGTATGCGGCTGGATTTAACGGTTAATTTATTAACGCGTCAAGCTATAGAAGATGGTGTCATCACAGTTTTTGGCGGGGATCAGGTTCGGCCAAATGTTCACATAAATGATATGGTATCGGTTTACCTGCATTTTTTGTCAGATGATTTTGAAACGGGTGTATACAACGTGGGATTTGAAAACATGTCGATCTCCCAGATTGCATCAATAGTTTCTGAACGTGTCGGAGTTAATATCCGAGTAACAGAAAGTAATGATCCAAGGTCTTACAGGCTTAATTCGGATAAACTGTTATCAACAGGGTTTACACCTAATCATTCAGTAAATGATGCTATAGAAGAAATTATTATGGCATATAAAAAAAATATAATTCAAACGAGTGATAATAACTACAATGTAAAAAAAATGCTTCAGTTAGGTCTTAATAATGGGTAAAGAAATCGATTTATTACGCGAGTATCCGAAGAGCAAGCGTGACATTACAAAAAGATTGGTTGAAAAGGACAAAAAAATTCGAACAATCGCTAGAAAATTTGGGAAGGAATTTTTTGATGGGGAGCGAAAATATGGATACGGCGGATTCAATTATAATCCCAAATATTGGCAGCCAGTAATTCCCACACTAAAGAAGCATTATAATCTGAATCGACATAGTAAAATTTTGGATATTGGATGTGCGAAAGGATTTTTACTGGTTGATTTAATAAAGGCAATACCGGGTATTTCTGTTTCAGGAATAGATATATCCCAATACGCGATTAAAAATTGTCATCCGGATATTTCTCAATCAGTTTCTGTCGGTGATGCTAGATCTCTCCCTTACGAAGATTCTTCCTTCGATTTGGTATTGTCGATAAACACTTTACATAATTTAGAGATCAATGAATTATCGAAGTCTTTAAAAGAAATTGAACGAGTATCATCAAAAAATTCATTTATTACGGTGGATGCTTACAGAAATACTAAGGAAAAAACAAACATGGAGTCTTGGAATTTGACGGCGAAGACAATGCTTCATGTTGATGAATGGAAGAAATTGTTTGAATCAAGCGGGTATAAAGGGGACTATTATTGGTTCATTCCATGATTAACACCGATCGGAATAATTTTTGTGCCACTATAATTTCCCATGTAATTATGTACAAGTAGGTGATATATGAGCAAGCGGCCTCGGCAAGTATCCAAACCTAAGACAATATTCAAAAATAAATACATTAATCTTTATTCTATAATTGCCAATTTTGATGAAGGCAAACGAGAATATTTTATAAGTGATAGGGGCGAGAGATGTGGAGTAATCATTATTAACAAAGAAAGTATTTTATTAGTAAGGCAATACCGATATTTAATTAACGATCTCAGTTGGGAGATTCCTGGAGGTGGTGTTGGTAAAAATGAGGATCCCTTGACCGCGGGTCGCAGGGAAGTTTTTGAGGAAGCTGGTATAGAATGTACAGCATTGGAGCCTTTCTTTTTATATCAACAGGGTGTTGATACCACTTTTAATCCTACTCATTTATTTGTAACGAAAAATTTTACTGTCAAAGAAGGCATTTTTAATTCTGAGACTGATAAAAGGCAATGGTTTAAATTCAGTGAGGCGTTAGATATGGTAATTGACGGAACAATTAAAGATTCTATGACCATTTTAGCTATATTGCTGTATAAAATTAGAAATATCGACAATTCCTAAACATCGAGAATCCAAGAATTCTCGATCGCCAACCGTTCTATGATATAGGCAGCTTCCAGCATATCCGCCGCTGTTGAATATTGTCCGAAATTATAATTAGATTTATCACTACTAATTAAAATACCAGGAATGCCCGCGTTCAATCCTGCTGCAATGTCTGTTTCACGATCACCAACAATTACAGACCTATTTAAAGGAATATTCAAGGATTTACTAGCTTTTCGTAAAAGACCTGTTTTTGGTTTTCTACAACCACATCCATCATTTGGTCCATGAGGGCATATTTGAATATCTGCAAACTTACATCCAGAAGCGGATAATCTTTTCATAATTACTTCATTTAAATGGACCACTTGGGGAAGGTCAAAATATCCTCTAGAAATGCCGGATTGATTAGTTATCATTATTACAGCAGCTCCCAAACTTGTAATTTTTTTTAAACCTTCTACCGTGTTTGGGAGTATTTTTATTTCCGAAGGGTCTTTTATGTAACCGGTATCTTTTATGAGAGTTCCGTCTCTGTCCACAAAAATCATAAATAAGTTTTTTGTATTCTGACTTTTTATCATGTTTGTGGCTTTATATATTATTAAATGTATAAATAATTTTCATTACCATAAAATTCTAATAGTTTTCTGATACGTTTGAAAAAGAAACGTATAAATAGAACGTGGTTTTTCTAATTTATTGATACTTGTAACGTTAAATATTTTTATTGGTTAAGTTTGTGTCCGAAGTTATAAAAAAAATAATTAATATTCAGGAACTAGAGGCTAAGATAAGGGAATACCGGGTTAATGGACAAACTATTGCCCATTGCCATGGTGTTTTTGATCTTTTACATGTTGGACATATACGTCACCTAAAAGAAGCAGCGTCTGTCGCTGATAAACTAGTGGTAACGATAACAGGTGATTCTTATGTTAATAAAGGGCCAAGTCGTCCTGAATTTAACGAAAAATTACGGGCAGAAGTTTTGAGTTCTTTAGATTGTGTGGATTTGGTTTACATTAACAATTCTTTGACAGCAGTGGATATTATCTCGAAAATAAAGCCAGAATTTTACGTAAAAGGACCCGATTATCGTAACTATTCTGATGATGTATCGGGAGCAATGTTAGAGGAGAAAAATACCGTCGAATCGTCGGGTGGTCAGGTTCATATTACAGATGATATAAGTTTTAGTTCCACAAAACTATTGAACACTTATTTTGATAAGCTTCCTACGAATTCAAGGGACAAGCTAAATGCCATTAAAAATGACCATTCGATGTCGGAAATAATTAATTTACTCAATAATGCGGGTAAATTATCCGTTTTAGTTATAGGAGAAACGATTATTGATGAATATCAATATTGTTCCGCCATAGGTAAATCTTCAAAGAGTCCAACCTTAGCCGTAAATTTAGAAACCTCTGAATCGTTTATTGGGGGTGCTTTGGCAATCGCAAATCATTTGGAAGATTTTGCTGGAAAAGTAACAGTAACATCAGTTGCAGGAAATGATGATTATGGTGAGTCATTTATAAAAAGTAAATTAAACTCTAATATAAATTTGCATCTTCTAAAAAGTGATAATCACCGCACAATTGTTAAACGAAGAATAGTGGAAAGGTATTTTTTCCATAAACTTTTAGAAATTTATGAAATGGATTTACAACAGTCAAACATAACTAATGAGAAATTAATAGATATTGTCAAAAGGTTGGCACCCCTTGTTGACGTCGTTATTGTAGCCGATTTTGGGCACGATATGATATCTGATAAATTAGTGGAAATTATTGAAAAGTATTCAAAATATCTTTCTTTGAATGTTCAAATGAATGCAGGAAATATGGGTTACAATACGCTTTCGAAGTATTCAAGAGCGGATTACGTATCAATCACCGAAGGCGAATTGAGATTAGATAGCCAAGAGCGTTATGAAAATTTAGAAAAGCTGATTTCTGATACTTCAGATCGTTTAGGGACTTCAATGTTTTCTATTACCCAGGGTGGCGATGGTTGTGTGGTGAAATCAAAGAAACATGCTCTTGCAGAAATTCCTGCGATCATTGCAAATGATGAGGTAGTGGACAGGGTTGGAGCGGGAGATGTTTTTTTTGCCGTAACATCCTTACTGGCGTCCTTAAATGCCCCCCCAGATGTTTTGGGTTTAATTGGTAATGTGGTTGCTGCTGACTCGGTTCGGTCGATTGGTACAGGTGCACCAATTAAACGAGTTGATACTATCCGATCGTTAGCGACTTTACTTAAATAATTAAAAAGAAGAAGAAATTGAGTTATGAATAACCTTTCAGATTATGCTTCAAATGTGTGCGATTTAATAAATAAAACCGTTTTTACAGACGCGAATGGGAAAAAGTTTAATGTGAGCGATGGTACAAAAAAGTGTTTGACGGAACTGGATAACGTAAGAAAACGTAATAAAAATGTTGTAGTGGTAGGAAATGGTGGAAGTGCCGCTATCGCCTCACATTTACAAAATGATCTTGTAAAGGGTTGTGGTATTAGATCTATGGTGTTTACTGAACAGCCGTTGCTTACCGCCCTAACAAACGATTTAGGCTATGAGACTGTATATGAAATACCAATTGGTGTTATGGCGGATTCAGGAGACCTATTAATTGCCATAAGTTCGTCAGGACAGTCCAAGAATATTTTGAATGCTGTAAAAATCGCTTTAACCAAACAAATGAAAATAATTACATTGTCTGGATTTGATTCTGGTAATCCATTAAGAAGTCTTGGACATTTTAATTTTTATTCCAACACTAGTGAATACGGCCTCATTGAAAATGTCCATTCAATAATTACCCACTACTTGTCAGATTCACTTAGGAAAAAGGTTTGATATAGAACTTAAGTTTTAACTCTTTTATTGCTCTGACTTTGTTTATAGTAGTCGGATAAAAATCATTATATTTTTCTTAATGAACTCACGAGATCAGGGATACATATCGCTTAAAGGTTGTGGAATAGATACACCTTCGCCCATATCTTTGTATTTTTGTTGAAACAGAATATCCTGGTCCTGATCGACGATTACTTCGCAAACTATGGGTTTTCGTTTGGTTAAGAGAATTTCAGAGACATCATTTATAGCATTGGGGTTTTCTAATCGGATATATTCTACATCGAATGCTTTCGAAATTTGTTCTGTATCAGGTAACTTTAAACCCCAATCCGGATGTGTACCGTAATACTTGCTTCCCATAAAACCATCTTGTGTTTGCCTTATCGCCAAGTATCCATTGTTGTTTATTACACTTATTACGACTGGGATTTTCAATGAACTTATTGTTTGTAGGTCTTGGATGTTCATAGCAAAACTTCCATCTCCGATTATGCAAAAAAGTTTTTCGAATTTTTTTGTTGCGAATACACCTACGGTTTCAGCAAGCCCTGTGGCCATAGAAGACATACTGGAGGAACCGATTATCCTTTGTTCGTAATGGGTAATTTGCGTACTTTGGAATCCGGTGTATGCTATCGTTCCTCCTCCATCTACTATAAAACAGGATTTAGGGGGGGCTAGGGATGTAAGATGTTTATTGTAAACAAATGAATTCACACCGTTTTGTTTTTTTGGTTCATACCAATTAAGGTCCTTAAATTTTGATTTTATGTTACTATCCCATTTATTTTTTGGAATTTCCTGCTTGTTTAACCAGGGGATGAATGATCGTAGATTGGCGTTTATACTTAAATCGAATTTGACATTGCAATTTCTGATTTCTTCTGAATCTATGTCTACAATTATTTTTTTTGCTTGCGGGGCAAACGTTTCTATAAGAGTGGTAGTTTGGGGTATCGAAAGGTGGGTACCAACGCAAAGCAATAAATCTGCAAAAAAAACAGCCTGATTTGCCCCCTTTTGTCCGCTCATACCAATGACACCTAAATTTAAGATATTTTTTGTAGTAAATAAATCTTGACCAGTCCACGTAGTAACAAACGGAACAGAATTATTAGAAATAAAATTTCTTATCTCTTCCACCATAGTACTCTGATGAATTCCGTTCCCTAGAATCATCAATGGGTAATCGGATTTATTCAGGTAATCAATTACATATTTATACTTTTCTAATTCACCGGAAAAATAGTTCAAAGGGTTTGAAGATTGGTTATATTTTACTTCGGACAATTGTAACAACTGCACATCAAGCGGTATATCTATCCAAACTGGACCCGAACGATTTTCCATTGAAATGTCGATCGCCTTATTAATTTCCATGCAGAAATTACCTGAACCTCTAATGACTTTCGAGTACTTCGTAATTGGTTTTACAATGTCAACTATCGGAGCCTCTTGAGTTCCTACCTGCCTTACATTTTTTCCATAGGACAAATGGGGTGATCTTACCCCTCCTGATATATAAATACATGGAACTGAATCTTGCCATGCCCCTAAAACCCCAGTTAAAGTATTAGTTCCACCGGGACCAGACGTGACAACCACACAGCCGATTTTCCCTGAAGCTCGGGCGTAGGAAGCGGCGGCCAAACTTGCCGCTTGTTCATGGAGGGTATAAATTACGTTTATTCCGCTTGTTTCCAAAGAATGGAAAATATTAGCGGCGGCACCGCCTTGAACACCGAAAGCAGTGTCTATTCCACGTTCTATTAGTGTTTTTGATAGAGCATCTGTTAATTTCATTATTTCAAAAATTACCTACATAAACACGACTGGCGTTATTATATCCATAACTTCATTATTCATAAGTTTAGCAATAATTGTCCTGTAGTTGATTTTGGAATTAACTGCAGTAACAACGATAGGGTAATTTTTGTATTTAGCTAGATTGGCTCCATCAGTTATAGGGATATCGTAATTCATGTAGGTTTTTCCAATTTTATTGGGATCGTCATCAAATATTGCTTTGAGGTCTCCGAGAACAGGGATGTGGTACTTTAATAAAGGCAACATTAGGGCGGCTCCATATCCGTATACATTTTCATAATGTTTGATTCGGGACGAAACAATTTCCTCTGATGAGTTCATCATTCCTGTAAAGAGGCTGTATTGGAAGCCGATATAATCTTTTGTAAGTAAATCAGGCTCTCTACTTTCCAATTTCTGTAATTTTGCCTTTTTAGCTTTTTTAAAGGTGACCATAATGGTACCCCAGTGGTAGTTATCAATTCCAATGTTTAAAATTTCCGCTCCCAAGTCGTTTAAAAATGTTGAAATAGATTTTACAGAAAAATAATTATAATGCTGATGATGAATTTGATCGAATCTACAATCGCGTACTAGGGATTCTAGACCAGGAAATTGGAAAGCAAATATAGTCTCATCGTGTCCTAGTTCCAAAGCATTCATTACGAATGTTTTAGGGTCTTCTATATGTTCCAATGTTTGGCTGCATATAACTAGATCGATCTGGTTTTTAGGAAGGTTAATTGATACATTTTCAAAAAAATCACCGATTAAAGTAATTTTTTTATCTGATATATTTTCCGTATATTTCAAAATAGGGTCAATGCCGATTAAGTTTTTAGCTTTCGAAGACAATTGTTTTAATAAGAAAGTGTCGTTACACCCAATTTCGATTACGGTATTGAGTAGATTAGTGTTTCTTATGTCACCCAACAAAAACTTCTGAAAAACATCTATCGAACGTTGTGCTGATTCACTTTTGGAAGTTCTTGTTGAATATGAATCGTTATAGAGTAATTCTGGCGCAATGATATTTTGAAGTTCGCCATGCGTGCAATTCCTGCAAAAATGAAAAAATTGATCCACGAACCCTAATGTCTCTTCGGGTGCTTTTGTGACGTATAGTTCGGTTATAGGAAAATTCGGGAATGTAATCGTTGGTTCTTCAAAATCGCAACTGCATACAGTACACTTTTGTCTGACGTTATGTTTTGGGTTTCTGTATTCGTTAATAATTTTTTTATCCTTAATTTAAACCATTTTTATAAGGCACTGGTATTTAGCTATCTGGGAAAAAATTCCCCAATAAATTGACCTGTCCAATATCGACACTTTTAAATGGTACATCGTGCAATTCTTCGTACCAATACGAGAACAATAGTGTTTCATGTGAATAGGGATATGGTTTTCCCTCTAACCCAGACAGACCCGAAAAAAACCCTAAATGAGGTTTACTAAGTAAAGCAGCTAGTAGGGACATTCCTCCAAGTGTTCCAACCAGGCCCTGAGATCTTCTTATTATTTCTGTTTGAATGCCAAGATTAATATTTTTTTGAGAAATCAACGGCACTTGGAAGATATTTGGGTTTTGGTAATCTAATAAATGTGATTGTGCTTCATCGACGGATGAAGGAACACTTAGATCTACTATGTTTTTTGTTTTAGAGAGGTTCGATGTGTATTGATGAATATTTTTTTTATTTTTTTCAGTTTCTGGAAGATTTGAAGGATGAAAATAAAATTTTGCTGCAATGAATGTTTTCGGTAAATTTAACTTATCCACTAAGTCAGAATATTTTTTTGTTACCATTTGAAATTTTTCGTAAAGTAATATCTTTTCTGTTTCTTTAATGGACAGGCAGTTATTTATCCAGCGAACTTGAAATTTATCCGTATTTTCCCACATTTGTGATGGGTGAAAAATCTCGTAATTTTTGATGTCATGTTGTTCGGCATATTTTGCGATAAGATTTTTTTCTATGGCTGAAATTCGGAACTGTTTTTGGCCTGCGTTCCCAAATTTAGTAAGAGCAGGTACTTTCTCGCCCAAGCTTCTTTTTTTTTGGTGTAAGAAGGGTTCTTGGTAAACCTTATCATCAATGTAATCGAGTATTTCTATATAGTTATCTGTTAATCCTCCGTACCAGTTTTCCACTCCTCCTCGCGAAACAGCGTACAACCTTTTATGTTGCAGCCTGCCAGTTGTTTTTAATTTTTTTAGATACGGTATCCAGTATTCAATCTCTGCGCCTATATCACTTAGCCAGGGTCCCAAAAAAAGGTCCTTGTCCTTATCGCCATAAATTGGAGGCCTAACATTGTTGTAATGCCGAACGATTTTTCTCTTAAATGTTTTTATCGGTTCAGGAAGTGCGCTTTTTATTTTGGTAATCATATTAACAAATACGTGCTAAGTTACTGAACTACCGGCAAAAAGATTTCCTAATACGTTGACCCGTTTAATATCCGTGGTTTTACATGGTAATTGGTTCAGTTCTTCGTAAATATGTGCAAATGTCATTGTTTCGTGTGGGTATGGGTGTAGGGTGCCCATATTTTGATCGATACTTTTAACGTGACCCGAAAAAAAACCTAAATGAGGTTTACCAAGAAAGGCTGGTAGTAGGGACATACCTCCGTATGTCCCTACTAGGCCCTGAGACCTTCTTATTATTTCAGTTTGAACACCAAGATTAATACTTTTTTGTGAAATCAACGGTACCTGGAAGATATTTGGGTTTTCGTAATCTAACAAATGTGATTTCACTTCATCAACGGGTAACGGAACACTTAGGTCAACTATTTTCTTCTTCTTAGAGAGTTTTCTAGTATAGTCGCTAACGTGTTTTGCGTTTTCTTTGCTTTCCAAAAGATTAGTGGGGTGGTAATAAAATTTTGCTGCAATGAAATCTTCCGGCAAATCTAATTCATCCACTAAGTCAGAATATTTTTTGGTTACCATTCGGAATTTTTCGTAAAGGAATGATTTATCAAATTCGTAAAGTGACAGACTATCATTTTGCCAGTGAGCTTTAAATTTATTTACATTTATCCACATATGGGAAGGGTGAAAAATCTCATAATTTTTGATGTTATGTTGTTCGGCATATTTTGCAATAAGATTTTTTTCTATAATTGAAATACGGAATTGATTCAAGGTTTCGTTCCCAAATTTATTAAGAGCGGGCACTTTTTCGCCTAGACTTCTTTTTTTACCACGCAAGAAGGGTTCTTGGTAAATCTTATCGTCAATGTAGTCGAGTATTTCTACATAGTTATCAGCTAATCCGCCGTACCAGTTTTCTACTCCTCCTCTTGAAATAGCGTACACATTCTTGTGGTGTAATCTACCATTTTCCTTCAAACGTCTTACATACGGTATCCACTGGAAAAGTTCTGAACCCACGTCACCAAGCCAAGGTCCCAAAAAAAGGTCCTTGTCCTTATTGCCATAAATTGGAGGCCTAACATTGTTGTAATGCCAAACGACTTTCCGCTTAAATATTTTTATGGGTTTCGGAATTATTTTTTTTATTTTGCTAATCAAAAAAACTCCGATTCACCCACATCTAAAGCACCTGGATAGTTGGGTTTTCATAACAATTTCTTATTTTTAAAAAAGATGATACGAGATGCTTGATTTTCGTGAATTAAATTCAGGGCAAGTTAACAGTGTATCAAATGTTGATTTTAATTTTATAGTATCTATTTCTAGTGAATTTCAAGGGTGGTTTATATTCTAAAAAATAACTGCACCAATACCTTTGTTATGTTAAAATCATTCAGAGACCTCCCCTCCATAATTCAGGAAAAAAGGTGTTTAGAATTGAAAAAAACCAGCGACAATAAGTATGTGATTTTGGGCATGACGTATGGAGCACATGACACCTCTGCCGCTTTAATGATAGATGGGCAGGTAATTGCAGCATGCGAACAAGAACGCTTTGACCTAATTAAACACAGCCGTTCGTTTCCCAAAGAAGCTATAACTGAATGTATGAAAATAGGTCATGTTTCTTGGGACGAAGTGAATGAAATATCGGTCGGCTTTGAGTATATCGACAAAATAAGAAAGGTTTACTTAGAGCCAGCTTTAATTGATGAAGCTCGTATCGAATTCTTAATTACCGATATTGAGCGAATAAAAACTTTTTACAACATGGAAGAAATCATCCGCCATGAAACGGATTTTAATGGAACTATTAAATTTTTCCGCCACCATAAAGCACACCTCGCAAGCGCTTATTATCCATCTGGCTTTAATGAAGCTCTACTTGTTAGCTTTGACGGTATGGGAGAAATTGAAACAGGAATGATTGGACGTGGTATTGACGGTAAGATTGAGGTATTACATGACAATGTTTTGTATCCTCACTCATTGGGTCTTTTGTATTCAGCTATAACATTTTTTTTAGGCTGGCAAATTAATTGTGATGAGGGAATCATAATGGGATTAGCTCCGTGGGGTGATTATAATGCCCGTATTCCCGATTATGATAAAAGTTATTTGGAAGTTTTTGAAGATATAGTCATAATAACGGGTAAATATGAATATGAGATCAACCTTGACTGGATCGCGTATCACCAAAAACGAGATACATGGGTTAGCGATAGATTCAAAAACATTTTTGGTCAGAAACGAGAGAAAAATGATCCTCTAATGGGTCATCATAGAAATATAGCGGCCGCCTTACAAAAAAGGCTTGAAGATGTGGTGCTTGCACAATTAAATGAAGCGAGAAAAGAATACGGCCTCTCGAAACTGTGTATTGCTGGGGGTGTGGGACTTAATTGTTCATTAAACGGGAAAATCGTTGATAGCGGTCTTTTTGATGAAGTTTTCGTACAGCCGGCTGCTGGCGACGCAGGAATTGCATATGGATCTATTTTACTATCAGAATCCCAAAGATTGGGTAACGGGTTACGGCCTAGTAAGGACCATAATTTTTATCTCGGATCTCGTTATGAAAATGATGAAATCGAATCTGTTCTGATTGAATGCGGATATTCTTATGATGCTCCAAAAAATTTAGCGGCTGTAACGGCGAAAAGTTTAGCGGATGGTTTAATAATTGGATGGTTTCAAGGGGCATCAGAGTTTGGACCAAGAGCATTGGGAAATCGAAGTATCCTTTGTCGTCCATATCCGGAAATACAGAGAGATCATATCAATTCTAGAGTGAAATTTCGTGAGGAATTCAGACCATTTGCACCTGCTGTCTTATCTGAATATACTGAAGAATTTTTTCAAATTAAACAAGAATCACCACATATGCTAATTGCGTGTGAAGTTAAACCTGATAAGAAGCAAATCATCCCTGCTGTTGTGCATGTGGACGATAGTTGTCGTGTACAAACCGTGAAAGAATCCAATAATAGGGAGTTTTATAAACTTCTTAAGGAATTTCATAAAATTACTAATTGTCCTGTTTTGTTAAATACAAGTTTTAATGTTAAAGGACAACCAATTGTAAACACACCTAAACAGGCTGTAGATTGTTTCCTGTCGACGAATATAGATGTGTTGGTTATTGGGAAGTATATTTTAAAAAAATGATGTAACCCGCCTTTTTAAATAAAATAGAGCCAGAAAATTCAAGTATATTGACAAATTTCTTTGAGATAGTATTTCTGCAAACTGTTGTCGAGGGAATTAAATTTAAATTGTGGAAGATCTTTCTTCAATTTATTTATGTTAAATGAAAGTTCAGTAGCCCTATTTGTTTCTTCAGTATATTGTTCAACGATACCTGAGGCAGGGAAGAATGAGTCGATCTTCTTTGCGATATGTAACAAGTCATAACTTTTCCCGCTAGCAACGTTGTAAATTCCTTCACAATTATTTTTTAGCAACTCATATACGATCCTAGAAAGATCTTCAACATCAACATAATCCCTTTTAGTTTGACTAGAACCAGTAACGGAAACAGTCTTGTCTAGATACGCAGATCTAAACATTTTACCTATTAGGCTTAATTGTTTATCATTTATTCCATAAAGACCTGTAAGACGAAGTATTATCCATTTTACTCTCCTCTTTTCACACTCAATTTGAGTAAAATATTCGCCTACAATTTTTGAAAGACTGTAATAATCTTGGGGTAAAAGCGATGTATTTTCAGTAATTGGTAGATTGGGTCGATTTCCATAAACGTCAACAGAACTAAAAAATAAAATTTTTTCAATATTTGAATTTATTGAATTGACAACATTGCGAACCATTTCGACATTTTTTTGAAATGAAACCTGTGAATTGTCTCTGATTCTTGAAATAGCAGCGGGCAATAACACTATGGTTGGAACTTTAATAGACTGGAAGTGTTCTCTAACTTTTTCAGGGTTAAGAAGATTAATCTCTCTTCTTCCTAATACTGAATGGGGGATGGAATTTTTAATTGCGAATTTTTCTAGTGATGAAGATACAAAACCACCACCCAGAATATGCCATTGTGGCGTCAAAAGATTCTTCAAGTAGTTTTTTTAAGAAGATAACCGCATCTGTTACAGCCTGATATAGTTCCACAACGACGAATTTCTTCCTTGAATTCACTAAATACTTTTCCGTGAATAATGGAAGAAAGGGAAGTTTTTTTCACATTTCCTGTATTGATGGCCATACATGGGAACAGATTACCATCAACGTTTATGTGAACACTTGCCCAAGGAGCTTTACAATTTTGAAAGAGTTCTGGTATGTGATCTTTCTCATTTATTAGTTGAAAATCTTTTGGAGTAAGTGGTGTTGTGCTATTTAAATTAATAAATTTGGGGTGGGTGTAACTGTATACTCCATTTTTGATATTATAGGCACGTACCATTTCTAATTGATTTCTAATTAGATCTAAATCAGCGTAAATATGAGCTTCGGACAATGAATTAATTGCCTCTAGAGGAAACATTATGTCCGAATGTTGGATCGGATGTCCCTTTAAAAACATAAAGCTATGAGTATCAGCTTTCAACACTTCTTTACAGTATTTGTATATTTCGAAAAGGTCCTTACTGTTTTCGTCAAGAATAACCGTCTTCATGTCTAATAACTGTGAAGCCTCTTTATCATTTCTTTTTTCTATAAATAATTTAAGCATTTCTTCAGTTCTATTCCATTTTTCTGTAGGAACATCACGAAGTGTATTACCTATATTGTCAAATGAAATTGATAATACCTCAAAATTTTTTCTTTCCAACAATAAATCAATAAGATCTTCGTTCAATAATAAGCCGTTAGAAATTATATTACAGGTTAATTTTTCGGTAACTTTAAGGAACACTTCTTTGAAGCCTTTGAAAATAAATGGCTCCCCGCCAGTTAAAGTAACATGTGCATAGTTTGGTAATTGATCAATCAGATTTTTCCATTCTAATGTGGTCATACTACCCGCAATACGGTTTTTTTCCTGAAAACAAAAAGAGCATCTAAGATTGCATCTATTAGTCAGAATAAAGACATAACGATGGGGCAATAAACTTGGATCTTCATAAGTTTTTTCAGACCAAGTAATTCTACTTTCGTGGTATTTTGTATTTTTTGTGATCAATTCTATTCCATAATTCCGTCTCATATTATATAAAAATTTCTGTTTTGTGACATCGTATGGTCCAGTTGTTGTTTTTGGTTAATTTGTGATTTTGTGATTATGAGTGGTCAATTGGTTTATTCTATCGCAATCAAAAAAAATAACTGTGAAGATAAGTTGCAAACTTTATTAATCCTGAGTGTGGTGTATGTTTTCTTGAAATTTAAATAATTGTTTGACTTAGTGGACATTCTTGAAAAAAAAATCAAAACTAAACCGTTATACAATTGAATCATGAATATCTCCATAGCTGAAAATCTTTATAAACAACTTTTAAAAATACGAATCATAGAAGAAGAAATTTCAGATCGCTATTCCGAAGAAAAAATGCGTTGCCCCACTCATTTAGCTATCGGACAAGAAGCAGCTGCTGTGGGCGTATGTGCATCGCTCAATAATAATGATTATGCCGTTTCGGGTCACAGGGCTCACCATCATTATATTGCCAAAGGCGGGAACATCAATAAACTAATTGCAGAATTATATGGTAAGGAAACAGGTTGTTCGGGTGGAAAAGGGGGTTCAATGCATTTAGTAGATAAAAATGCGGGATTTATGGGTAGCACCGCAATTGTAGCTGGAACGATTCCCGTAGGAGTAGGGTTATCTCTATCTCAAAAACTTAAAAGCAGTAAAAATATAACATGTATATTTTTTGGGGATGCTGCAACGGAAGAAGGTGTTTTCTACGAATCAATTAATTTTGCAGCTTTGAAGGATCTTCCCGTTTTGTTTGTATGTGAAAACAACAGGTTTTCATGTTTTACTCATTTATCTCAAAGACAACCTGAAAGTAGAAAAATTTTTCAAATGGTATCTGCAATGGGTATTGAATCTTTTGAATGTGACGGTAATGACGTTATCTCTGTCTATAACATGGCAAATCAAATAACAAAAACAATTAAAAATGGAGAAGGCCCAAAATTCTTAGAATTACATACCGATAGATGGTTAGAACATTGTGGTCCTAATTATGATGATGATCTTGGCTACAGAAGCAAAATTGAAATCAAAAAAAGCAGAGAAAATGATCCGATTAAAATTTTAGAAAAAAAATTTCCTGAATTAAGTAGTTCCAAAAAAAACAGTATAAAAAAAGAATTAAATCTCTTAACTGAACAGGCTTTTGTATTCGCAGAAAATTCGAATTTTCCCCCAGAAAAAGAAGCCTACACGAACCTTTATTCGCAGTAGTAATGACCATCACGAAAAAACAAATCACTTTTTCACAAGCAATTAATGATGCAATTCAAACTGCTATGGCTATAGATAAAAGTGTAATTTGTTATGGTCTTGGTGTAACTGATCCAAATGGTATTTTTGGTTCCACAATAGGTTTAGAAGAGAAATTTGGATCTCAAAGAGTGTTTGATATTCCCGCTTCCGAAAATGCTGTTACCGGAGTAGCGATAGGGGCAGCCCTAGATGGGGTCAGACCAGTGGTTGTGCACCAGAGGTCAGATTTTTCTTTACTAACACTTGATCAAATGATTAATAATGCGGCAAAATGGCGTTATATGTTCAACGGGATACATAGTGTACCTATCACGAATCGACTTATCGTGGGCAGGGGTTGGGGACAAGGTCCAACTCACTCACAAAATTTACAGGCTTTATTCTCTCATATACCTGGATTAAAGGTTATTATGCCTAGCACTACTTATGACGTCAAAGGATTACTTTTATCAAGTGTTTTTGATGATGATCCAGTAATTTTTCTTGAACACCGATGGCTTTATAACCAAGTCGGTCTCGTTCCTGAAGGCGATTATAGAATTCCAATTGGAAAAGCAAAAATTATAAACAAAGGTGAAGATATTACAGTAGTCGGTATGTCATATATGACAATAGAGGCATTAAATTTAATTGCTGTGTTATCTGAAAATAAAATCTCTTGCGAACTAATAGATTTAAGAAGTATTAAACCCATAGATTCTAAATGTATAATCGATTCCGTTAAAAAAACTGGTAATCTATTGGTTCTTGATACAGCTTGTAAATTTGGGTCTGTTGCTTCTGAAATAATCACCCTAGTTGTTGAAGAATGTTTTTCCTACTTAAAGCAATCTCCTAGAAGAATTACTTTGCCTGACTTTCCAGTTCCAACAAGTCCAGCTCTTACTAGTAATTTTTACCCTCAAGATTTAAAAATAATGGAAGTGATTTCCGAGATGTTATCCAAGAAAATTAATCATCAAAAACAAGAAAGACCACCGATCTCTATGCACGATATTCCCGGAGATTGGTTTAAGGGGCCGTTCTAAAATATTTTTATTCGTTCGGCATATAAAATATAGGCCTTACCGCTTTGCCTGTTTCCATATTTTCAATAGCTAAGTTAATATCTTCCAGTTGGTAAAGCATGGAGTTTAGTTCATTTACGTTTATTTCGCCATCACCTAGCCATTTTATATATCTAGGAAAATGATGGTCAGGCTTATTGTCTCCGCCCCAAGATCCTAATATTTGCCTACCATCATTTAATAAGCTTATTTGAAGGTTGAAACTTTCGCGATAGTCTGTGTTTCCTATAATAATGAGTTTACCCCCCTGTTTCTTAGTAGCGGATAGGGCGTCAGGCATGACGGATGTGCTGCCGCTAGATTCAAAACTGTAATCTATTCCGTTCGGGACAGATTTAAGTATTTCCTCTAAACTATTAGCCGTGGATCCATTTATGGTTTGGGTGGCACCTAATTTACTAGCTAATGATAATTTGGTTTCAAAGAGATCTATTGCAAAGATATTTTTACAACCTAAAAATTTTAAAGCTTGAATTATCATTAGACCTATTCCTCCGCAACCCCAAACTGCTACGTTAGAACCCTGTTTAACTCCTGCAGTATTAATTACTGCTCCATATGCGGTTGGAATTACGCACCCTAACAAACAGGCATTAATCATGTTTGTTTGACGTGGTATTGGGAATATTCTATTTTCGCTTATAACCGCATAGTTCATAAATGTAGTAATACTTCCTGCATTTACTTTTTGGTTTAAATATTTATAAGATGAAGCCCCCCCTTCCAAACCGGAGCCCTTCATCCAGGACAAGACGACAGGGTCCCCTGTCTTGATTTTTGTAATTTTCGCCCCTGTTTCTACTATGTATCCTGACGCTTCGTGTCCTAGACAATGTGGTATGTATTTATCGGGGCCTTTAAGGCCATTGATTTCCATTAATTGAGTTCGACATAATCCGCTATATGCTATTTTTACTAATACTTGTTCATCGGACAATTTTGGAATTTCTAAATCCAAAATATCAACTTGTTTTGTCGATGTAAGAACAGCAGCCTTAGTTTTCATTTTCGTGTTGTAACGGTTGGTAAAATTTTTTTAAAAATGGTGATCCAATATGAAATGTTTTTTTTTCATAGGATGTAGTCAGGATTTTGTTTTTCAATTGGTTAGCAATGTAATTAAAGGATGAATTGACATTATTGTTTTGTGGCATGGTATGATCAGTTGCTTTTTTGAAAAGTTAATTTACGATTACGCGTGGTGTTTGGATGTATTTTATCGCAATTAACAAAATAACTGTGAAGACAAATCCTGCGATTTTCTCATTGTGATGTGTGTACGGGGTTTTTAGGTGTCAGTAAGTTAATAAAAATTGATGATAATCGTGTGTAAAATTGTAGGAGCATTATGAAGAAAATAAACGTAGCGTATTT
>Ga0187827_10000712_pt1 | contig 51198 bp, 40 predicted proteins | sample ETNtaG_39_FD_167969 | JGI IMG/M metagenome (GOLD analysis project Ga0187827, IMG submission 167969) | Marine microbial and viral communities from oxygen minimum zone, Eastern Pacific Ocean - ETNP2014_SV_150_PacBio MetaG (Illumina Assembly) | ecosystem: Environmental > Aquatic > Marine > Hypoxic...
GGGCGCAACACGCGCTAGGGACTGCGCAACGCCACAGTATCTCATCTATCAGACCAACGAGTCCAGCGGCCGGTCTGCTTGTTGAAAACAAGTCCTGCCTTCTTCATCCACTTGTTGAATTTAGTTGCACCCGCACCTGTAGCGACAATGAAATCTTCGCGGTCTTCTTGAGCCTGAATGTATCCCTTTGCTGCCAAGGTTTGGTCAATCCAGTCGTTGATATCCATCAATCCACCAGTTAACTTGCTTTCAGATACTGCTGCTTCTAGCATTTCTGCCGTTGCGCCAGTTTCTTCCAAATCTGCTCTCAGCATGTCATCAACTGATGGTAATGCTACTTCCTTCGGACGAACAGCAATAGGTAATCGAGGGCCTTTGCTTTCATCAATTGAAATATGCTTGCCATTGTTTAGGAATGTTTCAACACGGTCAACCATGTCAGCAGAGAATTCAGTTTCACAATCCCAGCAAATGAAACTCCAACCTTCTGGGTCATCCTGATTGAGATTTCCTCCAACGGGATCAGTTTCTTCACCACACTCCGGGCAGGCGTAGAGACATAGTGTTGGGACTACCTTGCGACGGAAATCTGCTATATCCTGAGGAGTGCCTGTCAAATTCAACAATTCGTGGTCACGGGCCGCTTCCAATCCGCGAGTTTCAAGTTGGTCATTGATTTTGGAGCGCATCTCTGATTTACCCTCTTCATCGAGGTTGTTCTCTAATTTGCAAATCAATTCAATACTCTTACCAAGTCTAATCATTACCAGTTTTTTGCTTCGGAAGGCCTCTACTTTAGCCTCACGAATCCTCTCCTTCTGCTCAATGATTTCAGCGAGGTAATCCTTCTGTTGGCGGCGTAACCTTTGCTTGTCAATGCGATCCAACTTCTTTGGAGTAGAGAGAACCTTTGAAAGAAACTTTTCAGAACCCGTTCCGGACGGTCCAGATTTGATAACTTCAATCACTGAATTAGCGATTTTCTTTTTCAAACCATAGTTCCCAATTAATTGTTCTTCAGTAATTTCTTTCAGTTTGCCAATCGTCAAACCGGCATCTGCTAATGTCTGAGCTGTGACCTCATCAACGCCGCGCCTCAAGAGTGCTAGATAGGTGTCCTTCTTTGCCATGCGGCATCCCCCCCGATGTTCTCGGAACCATGGGTCTGTTTTGAACCCCCCGTTTTATCGTGAAAATATACTAACAGTTCATTCGTTCGATTCATTGTTGATGTGTTCTAGTTTTTGGGCCAATATAAGCCATTCATCTACTTCTAAATCCTCGGGCCTAAAATCTTCCCAACCTGATTCCAAATCAACGGCATCTGCGTCTCTCAACAATACATCTACTGCCTGTGTCCAACGCTTTCTATTCCAATTAGGTACTCGCTCAATTTTTCGAGGTACACCTTTCAATCTGTTTCGAATTTTTTTGCGCCTCTCTGCAAAGGCGTGATCCACTATTCTCTTGACCAAACGAGGCTCCACCATAATATCCAACTCAGTCATCAAGTCATGTGGTTTTAGAGTGACCAATCTACTATGCACCTCAGGATGGGGCGTAAATGAATGCGGGGGTACTTTCAACTCTAGTGAACAGACCCAATTTAGAGCGGTGTTAATACCAAGTGGGCCCCTAGATGCGAGGCCAAATTCCATTGCTAGACGGCTGGCAAATTCATCCTGTAATAGCAAGACTACGGACTGTAATTGTTTTCCACCACGCCGTTTAGCATCATTTTGCCAGTAGTCTATTTTTTTTAACAACGGGCTAGATATTTGATATGGGGGATTGCTCACTACATGACTGATGTCTTGTGGCCATCGAACTCGTAACGAGTCACCTATAATCAAACTGAGTTGCCCGCTTTCAATCGCTGAGGCATGCACTCTATGGAGATGCTCTGCTGCTATTTCATCAATCTCAATTGCGGTTACTCTTGCACCAACGGCAAGAAGGAAATGGGTTAGTGTGCCCGGTCCTGGACCAACCTCAAGAACATGGGAATCCGCTCCAACTCCTGAAAGTTCCACTGCCTTTTGAATAATTTTTCCATCAATCAAAAAATGTTGTCCTAATTCTTTGTCAACTCTTATTCGGTCAAGTAAGAGATCAACTAACTCACTGACCACTTCGCCGTCATCCGGCACCGAATCTGACATGTTCTCAGACTTCCGCAATGCGCACCACATTTTGAAGCAAACTAGGAATCATCTTTGGGTCTTCCAATTCTTCAACTAATCTCTCTGCAATCAACTGTAAGGAATCAATTTCACATACCTCGTCAACTTCTTCAAATGAAAACCAACCCATGCTTGTTCTACTCTGCATCATCTTTTTCGCCTTTTGTGGCCCAACACCAGGTAGTAATTGGAAAGCATGGAACTTCAAAGAGACTGGCCCTGCACGGTTGTAAAAGGTGAGGCTAGGCTTTGGATTATCTGCTAATACCTGTTTAACCACATCGACCAAGGCTAATTGAGCCGAATTAGATAATTCTCGATAACGACCGCGGCCGAGTATCATGGCAATTTCACTTGATTCGTCATCGGGTAAAGTCAACTTTTGTCCCGCTGTAAGGTTGCCACAACCTGGCTTGGTTCTTGCTTTTAGCAGATAGAGATGGTTTTCAGATATACAGTGAATTACTCCGCCACCTTCACCGCTCCCTTCTTGAGAAAGGACTCGACAATGAGATTCATTTTCCCACGGTAGTTCCTCACCGCCGCGGTCATCTCGGTCACTTCCACCCTGCATACTACCAACCCGACGAAGTAGGTGTTACCAATTAAGGAACCGCTCAAATAGTTTCATCCCTCATAACCAACATGTTGGCGCACAAGAGTTACTATGTGCTCAATTTCGTTATCATCCATGACAACACGCTTGGATGCCAGAATCGCCTTAACATCTTGAGCTTGAATTGGGATAATTTCTGCAATCTTTGCTGCAATGTCTGGGGCCGCTTCCAACTTATCTAGTTCCAGCAATTCTGCTAAAAGTTGATTGAACACCTTAGTGTCTGTTTCAATACCGTTTCTCCTTGTGCTAGCAGCCCAAGAAGCATGATTCAGAGCCATGTCTTGCTCGTATGATAGTTCGCCTCGGCGTTCCTGCGCATCCAACAACGCATCCCTTACTGTGGCATAATCGATATATTTTCGTTCATCACTCATTTTCTCACCTCACTTTGAGGACGCAAATGTTCTGGACGACTGACTACTGTTTTTGTCATGTTTCCGTCCTTAACTGTGATTACATATGCACGTCCTTGCTTGCCTGAAATTGTCCCTGTCCTACCTTGGAATCTACGGTGTGGCATGCCTTTCTGTTGACCACCATCAATCACGATTGCCACGCTGTCACCGATCTTGTAAGGATGTATGGCCCTGCTAATGAATAAGCGGCCACGATCTTTCTTACTGCGGCTCGCAATACTGCGAGTTCCTTGACGAAGACCATGTGTTCGGCGCATCCCAAAGCCTCCATTGTTCCCCTATGGGGAACTCGGCGACCTGCCGCCCCTAATTAAGCGCGTCGGATTCAGCAAATGCCTATTTTTTCAAATTACACCAAATATAGTGGCGGAATCTATCATAATGGATAGGGGTGTATCGCTTGATTTAACAACATTAAATCCAAAACGAACAACAGTTTGCTTGAAAGCAAAGAAGCCGCTCCAAATAAATCGGGATAAAGATGCGAGACTTCTCCAAAGTTTCATCTATCCTGATACCACATCGCAAACTGTTCCACCTATCAATCCTAATCATCTCACTTCTAATGGTTCCAGGAATGATATATGCACTAACCCCAATAGACATGGAAGCATACAATCTCGAATCACCCGAACTCGAGGCGAGAGAAGTAATTCAAACTGAGTTCCCCACGAACGAACAAGTAGTTGGATATGCCATTACAATACGTGACCCCTCATTACATGGAAGTGAACCAGGGTTAGTTTATGCTGACGAAATTGAACCTTACAAAGGAGACGGTGAAGGAGTTATTGAGCCAGTTGGAGGCATTCTGAATCTCTCAGTATTACGTGAAATAAATCAAAAAGCAGAGGTGGCACGTGCCAACCCAATTTCAGAATTCTATAGGCCTATCCTCTCTGATGTTACCTTCAATCAATACCTCGGAGTCATCACCATTCCAGACCAAATGCGCTCATTCATGGCCGGAGAATCCGTTCTTACTCATCCCACAGTTAGCCCATACGGAATACCTCTCCCGCCCAAAACAAACTGGAGTGATTGTGGTGAATTGGATTGTCTTACTTTCGATGATGCTAATCTTACTCAAGCCCACGTCGATTTGGCTATCCAAAGAATAGTTGAGGGAAGTGATGGAATTTTTCTCCGTTGGCTATCAATCGATCGTGGATTTCATGTTGCTGATGATGGCGTCATTGGTCCAGTTGGTGGAACTCTCACCAAAAATGGAAGTTGGGAAAATGCTTCTTGGGAAAAAGGACGATGGTCAGCAAGTTCTACTTGGTTGTTAATTCAATTTGATATTGGGGCTGCTAAAGATGCAGGGTGGACTTCTGAATGGATTAATGCTCGAGCAGAATCTGGCTACGAATGGAACGGATTGAAATTAGTGACAATACCACCGGAAAGGGACACCCAATTCTGTTTAGATTCTGTTGATGCTGGTGAGGGGCCGTGCGCTTGGGAGTGGGGAATAATATCTCTAGAAAGTTCAATGAGAGAATCTGACGACCTTACATTGACATTCGCTATTGCGGAGGGAATTAACGTTGAAGTCAATCGAGAATTGCAAGAGAGTGTCTCACTAATATTGGTAATGGGATTAATCGTTACGATTCTACTTTGGGCCAGTCTTCGCCGATGGAGTGATGTTGGAATAGTCTCAGCAGGGTTGGGATTGAGTCTATTGTGGATGTTTGGCCTAATTGGATGGTTTGGTGAAGCTAGCCAAGCCCTAGGTCATCCACTGATAGAAAGAAGTCAGTTCTCAAATCTGCTCCCCATCCTCATTCTTGCATTGGGGATTGATGATAGTTTACATGTCCTACATCGATACAAGGAGGAAAGGAAAAAAGGTACAGGATGTGACGAGGCCGCATCAATCTCACTGACTCGAGTTGGTCGTGCCATCTTACTTACATCTCTGACTACAATGGCAGCATTTTCTGCCAATCTTGTATCCGATATCGCTGCACTTCGTTCATTTGGAATTGAAGCCGCTCTCGGTGTTGCTTCTGCATTTATTCTCACTGGCATTTGGGTGCCCTTGGTCAGACTAGATATTGACAAATGGTTAGAAAAAAGAGGGAAACTTCCACTAGAAGATAGTGAAAAAATACACTTGGTTCCAAGTAGTTGGCTTGCTCAAGTCGCTAAGACATCGGCAATTGGTGGGCCTTTGGTGGTAATGGTAGCACTTCTCATTTCAGCAATCGCTACACCAATGATGCTCAATCTTGAAGGTGATTTCAAGGTAGAGGATTTCTTCGATGAAAAATCTGATTTCGCCACAGTTGTCTCACTGGTCAACACTCGCTTCTACTCTGAAGGAGAACCTGGTGAAATCTTGATAGAAGGAGATGTCATTGACCCTCGCGTATATTCTGCAATTGCTGAAACTAGAGCAAACATGGATATTCACGGCCCTGATGACCCCGATAAATTTGCAATTACAGCAAATGGAAATGTTGACCTCAGTGGTTATGATGGACTTGTCAATCTGGCCATTCTTGCAATGGCTAACAATGCCACCTCATTCATGGAGGCTGGATGGGTTCCTACTGATCCAGAGGGGGGGGTAAATTGCAATCGCTCAAACTTCGGACTGCCGATGACTGATGATGAAGATTGTCTCCGCTACTTAGTTGGTTACACTTTAGTTCACGGCATTCCTGAAACAAATTCCACCCCTGCAATACCATCTTCAATTATGGCACTCTACATTGCAGCAGATCGGCCTCTCGACCCAAGCAAACCATGGTTAGCAGCGGATGGTAGTATTCCCCAATATGAACGGATGTTGCTTCGCTATGGTCTGAGACAACCTGAACAATTCCCAATTGTGGAAAAGACACTAGCAGAACTTTACCGAGATATGTCGGCATTCGAGAATCTCTCTGAAGGTGATATGAAAACGAAAGGAGATATTGAAAATGCTTTCACCAACGATGAATATCCTGTCACATGGGCTATTGCCACTGGTGAGCCAGTCGCTCGTTTTGTTGCCGCTTCAGCCCTAAATAATGAAATGCAATCGACTTTGTTACTCGGCGTAGTATTCTGTGTCGTCACACTCTGGTGGGGATTCCGCCCCTCAACAGAGGAGAATAAAAAACGCATGAAGCACAATATGGAAAGTGGGCCTCTCTGGAGCGCTCTGTCTTTCGGTTTTGCTCCAATGGCTGTTGCTCTTGCTATGTGGGCACTTACTTCTCTTATTGCTGGACCGACCATCGGCATCGTAATCGGTATTGTTGCTCTTATTGCTGGTATTCTATGGGGTCACGATTCCCTTGCGCTCTCTCTCCTCACTACTGCACCGATTATCGTGGTAGTGATTTGGTTATACGGATTGATTGCTGCTCTAGGGTATGGATTGAACATGGTAACTGTCGCCATTGCAACACTATCTCTTGGGGTTGGAATCGACTATGTCATACACGTGATTGAGCGATTCCGCGAGGAAAGGGATAGAGGAGAAGCGGTGCTTGCAAGCATCATTGCAGTGGGTGGAGCATCTGGAGTTGCTCTGATTGGCTCTGCCGCTTCAGATATTCTAGGATTCCTAGTAATCTCCTTCTCACCAATGGGCTTCTTCTCCCTGTTTGGAACTTTCTCGGCAGCGATGATCTTCTTCTCACTGATAGCATCACTGATTATCGCAAGTGGGATGCTTGGAATTATCTCATACCGGTCTGTTCTCAGAGATGCGCGAGCATAGGCTTAGAACTGCATTCAAGCAATAGCATAGGCTCTTGAAGGATGAGTAAGTCGGAGATTTGCAATCGACCGGTCTCCCCGTTCGGTGGCATTGGGGTCGTCCCATGTCAGAAGATGAGAAGAACGAAGACGATGATTGGAGCAACTATGCTTCGGCAGGATACGGTTCTGCATACGACCCTTGGGCTGATTTGGTGCCTCTTGAAGAAGAGGAGGAAGAGCTCGATGATTATGATTTAGAATTGGATGAATTGATGGTTTCATCACCACCACCCTCAGATGAGGGATTGGATAATCTTGTGAAATTAGGTGCTTGCAACTATTGTATTGCACGTTTATCTGGAAAACTATTCACCTGGGAGGATGCTGAACAACTAGGTGCTTCACTTCGTGATGCCTCAATTAATCGTGGCGCAAGTAAGAATGAAAATGTAGAGTATTGCCCGTTCTGTGAGGACCTCTTTGTCGATATTAAGGCGATTGCCCAACAGGTTGTAAATCAATTATCGGAATTTGAATTCAAAAAGTTGCAACTTGGAGCACATTTCGCTAAAGACCAAGTTGTTGCTGAGGATGATTTGAGATCGCAGTTTGGTGCAACTGGTAGCCAAGCACTGAAATCCGCTTTCAACGATGCGCTCAGCGTTCAACTATCTGCTAAATTGAGCGATGCTAAATTAGTAAAAGAACAACCTGAAGTGATGTTATTAATTGATACATTAACTCTTGAACCAAGCATTGAATTACGCTCACTTTACCTCTATGGCAGATACCGTAAGTTGGAACGTGGCATCCCTCAGACACGTTGGCCTTGTCGTGCCTGCAAGGGTCGTGATGGGGGGTGTGAATCTTGCGAAGGTACTGGTCAGCAGTATGCCACAAGCGTCCAAGACCAGATTGGTGAACCTTTGCGTGCCGCATTTGATGCACGCAATACTGCATTTCACGGCATGGGGCGTGAAGATATAGATGTGAGATGTCTTGGTCGCGGCCGACCATTTGTCGTAGAGATGAAAGGTCCGAAAAGAAGGTACGCTGACCTTGCAGAAATGACTGAACTTGTCAATTCAACATCAGCTGGCAAAGTAGAAATCAACGAACTACGGCAATCACAGCGCTCAGAAGTGGCGAGAATCAAAGGGACTGATGCAGAAAAATCCTATGCCATTCGCTTCAAAATTGATGGGGAATGTGATTCGACAAAAGTTGAGGATACCATAGCCTCGCTTGAAGGGGTTACTCTTGAGCAACAAACCCCCCAAAGAGTTGCACATCGAAGGGCAGACAAAGTGAGGAAACGTAAGGTGGTTAGCATCACAAACATCACTACAGAGGGTGATGAAGCACAGATGGACGTGCGGGTTGAAAGTGGCACTTATGTCAAAGAATTAGTGCACAGTGATGAAGGCAGAACTGTCCCCAGTATAGCTGGCCTGCTAGAACTTCCTTGCGAAGTAATTTGGTTGGATGTCAACGATGTACACGCTGATTAGGTGAGGCGCATCATAGGCCACTATCCCTCAGTGCCTTTAGTGCAGCCTCTTGCTCAGTGGTAAGATCACTCGATTCTGATAATGTTAGTTCAACATCTAATGGACCACCGTTGTATCCCTGTCCCCGTAATCTACGACGGTCTCCAGAACGTGAATTGGGGGGGACTTCTACTTCGACAATCTTGCCCGCGGGGGTGTGAATCCTAACTTTGCCTCCAAGCATCATTGTGCTGTATGAAACTTCAACCGACTGAATCAATCTGCCACCCTCCCAACTTCGACCCTCATCGGCATCTATTCTCACCGTTAGCAGAAGATCTCCGGCAGGGCCATTTGCAGATTCATGCCCCATACCTTTGAGCCGCATGACCGAAGCGTGCTCTGCCCCCGCTGGAACTGTAACGGTGATTTGGCTGGTTTTACGAATCACTCCTTGTCCCGCACATTTGTTACAACCACCGCCCTTACAGGTGGTACATCTTTTGCGTCTAGAGATTGTAAACGGCTTCTTTACTCCTGAAGCTGCCTCTTCCAAGGTCAAATCTAGTGGAGAATCAATGTTGGCCCCATGTTGTGGTCTTGGCTGCTGAGTTTGACGTGCTCTACCTGACTGGTCAAAGATATTTCCACTACTCTGGCCTGAGTATGGGTTACCACCCTTACCACCGAAAAATGAGGCCAGAATATCTTCAATGCCGCCTCCCCCCTCAAAATTGAATTCAAAGTTGCCAATATCACCACCTGCGCCACTACCAAACATATTGGAGAGTCTCTTTTGTTCGTCGAATTTTCGGCGCTTTTCCGAAGTATCAATCAAGTCATAAGCCGCTTGAATCTCCTTGAATCTCCCTTCTGACGCAGCATCATCTGGATTGCGATCAGGGTGATGTTGACGAGCGAGTTTACGATAAGTTCGCTTAATCTCAGCGTCGCTCGCTTCAGGAGAGACGCCTAGCACTCGATAGGGGTCTTCGGCCATGGTTCAGATTCATCGAGAACGCCGGCTCTCTTCAACCCCGCCATCACAACCATGATGCGCAAAGCCGCCTCGCCTACTTTGCAGGTGATGCTTATGGGAGATGAGACAACCGGGCTTGTTCGCTATACGCAATGCCGCCTCATTGACCACGATTGTAAACTGATACATGGTGACATTATTCTCCACCCAGATGGGTCTTGGAGGCCTTCAAAAGGTAGTGAAGATGTGATGGCAACCATTGATGGATCCAATCGTGTGATTACACGTTCAATGCAAAATTGGCATACCCATTTACCAATGGTACTCAATAGAGGAATGGGGGAAGGCCTAACTCTGAACGATTGGCTAGAAACCAATATATTTCCAACTGAGAGAAGGGTTACTCCTGAATTTGTCAAAATAGGCACTGAGGCCGGCGTGGCAGAACTCATCGCTTCTGGAACCACCTTCGCTTGTGATATGTACCATTTTCCCGAAGCCATTGCACCAGTAATGGCTGATGCAGGAATAAGAGGTGTGGTATGTGGTCCAACCACTGATTGGCCACCGCCTGAGGATGGGACGAGTGATAGTGGCAAGGTGATTGGTGAATTGGAATCACTTCTGCGCGCCGGGAAACTAGCTGATGGGAGAGTGGAATATGGAATTGCCACACACGCAGTGTATACATGTTCAGAAGAGATTTTGAGGAGGGCAAGTGATTTATCGCGGCAATATAACGCGAGATTACATATCCATACATCTGAAACACGCTCTGAAGTCGCCGCTTGCCACTCTGAACATGGTATGTATCCAATCGAATATCTAGATTCAATAGATTACTTCACCGAAGGTACTGTCTGTGCCCACTGCGGCTGGGTAACCAAACGTGAGATGCGTATTCTTGCAAGTCACGGTGCTCACGCTGTTCACTGTCCAGTCAGCAACCAAAAACTCGCAACTGGTGGCACTCTTTCCTATCCTGCAATGAAAGATGCCGGAGTTGATGTAAGGCTTGGAACTGATGGTGCCGCCTCAAATAATTCTCTTGATATGCGGGCAGATGCTAAATCAGCATCACTAATTCAACGCCACGATCACTGGGATGCAACTATTCTACCACCAACTGAAGCGTGGCAACTTGCTACTAAAGGCTCCAATGACTGGGTCGTTTGGTCATTAGATGAAATCAGCATGCGGCCGCGTGGAATTGGTGACCGACGCCTGCTTGCTAACCTACTATATTCAACAACGAAATGCCTCGATGTATGGGTTGATGGAAAATGTCTACGTCGCGACGGAATTACTCTTACGCTTAATGAAAAGCAAATCGCGTCCAAATTAGAAGAGGCTGTTGCACAATATTACGATGGAATCAATCCCCCACAGAGGTGAATGGGGTGAGTAAGGAAAAAAAAACGCTATTTCCTTGGTCTTTGCCCTGGTGTAACTCAACAGGTGAAGTGTTGAAACCATACCAAGCGTTTCTCTCTCGAAAATTTACCTACACCTACCTAATCATCATCTGGTTGATTTGGTTAACACTGGGACGTGGTCCCGAAAATGAATGCTATGATTCCGATGGTGGACTATTCTGTATAGGGGGAATATGGCCTGCTGATATCATTGATGCGCCGCTACATTTTTTCTCCTCTCTTCTAATTGCACCAGTATTCCATAATTCAAACGAGCACATCTTTTTCGTTACCGTTGGATTTCTAATATTTGTTCAATCATTTGAAGCACGGCTAGGTGCGTTGCGCACCTATTTCCTTTTCATGCTCTTTACCTGCATTGCTGCGCTAATTATGGCTACAGTGATGAACGCCTCGGACTTAATTTGGCCTGAAAGCAAACTCCTTGCTGAAGGTTTTTCACGTAATTGGATGGGTGGTTCTGCCGGTTTTTATGGCATTATAGGAGCATCCGCTCATCAAAGCAGGTATGTCTGGATGATTCCTGCAATTGCAATTGGCTTTGAATCTTGGAATCACTTCTTACATGGAATTAGTTTATTCACCTCTTCAGCACACATGATTTCTCTCATTTGTGGGTTTTTCGTGTGGGGATATTGGACTGGCAACCTGCGCCAATCGGCAAAAAATTGAGAGCGCTTCCATCAAAATAGTGTATCAATAAAGGAAGAAAGCAAGGCCAAGTATAGTGTATGTTGCCAACAACATAGCACCCTCAAGCCAATTTGATTCACCATCTGCTGCCATGGTATTGGTTATCAAAACTGCAAGAAAAGTTGCCACCGTCTCAAACAAGCCGAACTGGAAAGTAAGTGGCACTCCCAACGACCAAGCAAAAATTACCATTGCTGGGGCAACAAACACCGCAATCTGAGTGCTTGAGCCAACAGCAATTGAGAAGGCGAGGTCCATCTTGTTCTTACCAGCCACCTTGACAGCAGTGAAATGTTCGGCAGCATTACCAAAGAGAGGAAGAAGAATTACGCCGATGAACAGGGTTGGTAGTCCCCATTTATCAGCGGCAGACCCTATCGAATGAACCATGATTTCGGCCATCCAAGCAACCATCACTGTAGCACCAATCAAAAGTGTTATTGCTTGGCGTTTACCCATTACAATCTGTTCTTCTTCGTGGACTCCATCGGTTACGAATAAGTGAGTATGTGTACGAAACTGAAATAAAAGGAACAAACCATACATGGCGAGCAAAACTATAGCAGTAAGGCGGGATAATGTTGTCACTGCATCAACATGCCCACTACCAGTGTACTGATACGCAGTAGGTAGAATAAGTGCTATTACTGCAAGCAAAAGCAGGGAACCATTCGCTCCTATCTGAATAGAAGAAAACTTCTGAACCTTGTGATGTATTCCACCCCAAACAAATGCAAGGCCCAAAACGAGTAGAAGGTTTCCAAGAATGGAACCAATTAGAGATGCTTGGACAACTTGAATCATCGTATCTGCAGTTTCTGAATCCCCTGATTTGATTGCTGTTGCTGCAGCAAGAACTGCCAATACGGCAATAATCATCTCGGCTGCATTGCCAAAAGTCGCGTTGAGCAAACCACCGATTGATTCGTTTGTGCGCAGAGATATCTGTTCGGTAGCCTCGCCCATAAAATATGCAAGGGGCATAATTGCTGCCATCGAGGTTACAAACGCTAGAGGGGCATTGTGTTCAATTAAACTGAAATAGATTGCAAGGGGAATAAAAATCAACATTATGGAAAGTTTAGACTGACGTGGATCTATTAATTCGAGCACGCCTGACCAGCCAATATCTGAATCAGCAACATCATTGGAATCACTTTCGGAAATAGCGGTCGCCTCCTCTGCCATACCACTTGCGGGTGGTGATGGGTTCGTGAAACCTGCGCCTATTCTAGTGCTTAAAACATTGATGCCGCGGTTAGAGTCTTGGTAGAATCTACCCCCTCAATGGCTCTAATCTTATTGATGACCACGCTTCCTAGCAGATTATAATCCTCACAGATTATTTTGACGTAGAGGTCATATTCTCCGAAAAGTAGCATTTGTTCGGCCACCTCAGGTATCGCTTGTAGCGCACTGTATACTTCAGTCTCTCTCCCCGGTTCAGCGACAATCAACACAATGGCTGTCGCCTCAGTTGTTCGCATCATCATAATTCCTCCTTGAATATAGTAGCGCGGTCTCCCTGTATAATTGTTCACCTCCACCTACTTCTCAATTCGCCACCACCTTGATGACCAACATAACCAACCCATGTTTGATGAGTGGGCCTGACCAGTTCCGTATCTCCATTACTGGAACCCCTGGTTGTGGCAAAAGTTCCCTAGCCAAATATGCAATTGATGTGAAAAAATTTGGATTGATGCAAATCAGTGAATTGGCTGAGAAATACGGATTTATTGGGAAGATGGACAATGACGATGGAGCTAGACCTATCGACATAGATGGTCTCTCACAACTGCTTGAAGAAAAATGGAAGTTACCACCAGCACGTAACACATTCATTGATGGACATCTGTCCCATCTTCTTCCTGTTGATGCAATTGTAATTCTACGCTGTAATCCAGAAATACTCTCACAACGCAACAAAGCACGAGGGTGGTCGGAAGTAAAAATCAAGGAAAATGAAGAGTGGGAACTTATTGGGGGGGCATGGAGTGAACATGATGAATGGAAAGGGGTGCCCTGCCTCGAACTCAATTCGACCGCGCGGGATGTGGCGGCTCTGTTTGAGGAAATTGAACATTGGCTAAGAGATGGATTCAAGCCGGAAGGCCCAGAGGAGGAGATTGACTGGGTGTCAGTCTTACACGGATGAGTGATAAAATGGCTCTCGAACAACTACGAGATACTGTTACTTCAATTCTCGACCCTTTGGTAGGGAAACTTGGGTTTCTCAATCCCAATCATATCTCTTGGTTTAGTCTCGTTGTTGCAGGTTTTGCTGCATGGTTATTTGCCACAGCTGGAGGAGATAAAGCAGGAGGAATGTTGCTTTTCGCCGCAGTTGGATTAACTGCATTTGCAGCCATCTGCGACGCTCTTGATGGACAGATTGCTAGAAAGTACAACAAGGCCTCTGCTTATGGTGATTATTTAGATCATACAATTGATCGAATTGTAGATGTTGGAGTATTAGTTGCAATAGGTCTCAATGCCACTTGGATAGATTCTCCTCATCTAGGATATTTGGCTGGCCTAACTACACTATTGGGCTCATACATGGGAACACAGGCACAATCTGTAGGCCTTGGTAGAAATTATCGCGGTTTTAGCCGTGCTGACCGTCTGATGATGATTGTTATTGGTGGATTAATTGCAGGCTGGCAAGCAATAAGTGGAACTTCTGGAATTGGTGAAATTCCTATCTTTGGTGGGCAATATAATGGTATGTCAACAGTATTAGTAATTGCATTATTAGGAGGTATTTACACCTTTGTTGTTCGCTTCATATCAGCAAGGAAACAATTGATTTTCGAATCTGACGCCCCCCAAGGGGGCGATGATGGCAATGAAGAGAATTGATTTTGGTCGTATTTGATGCATATGCGCCTCATTCTGCGTCAGCCTCATAACCGCCCCGTCACCACCAACATATACGGAGGCATTGAGCGTGCGCTGTAATTCAAGTGGAAAAACACTCCTAATTGCAGCCATTTTGCTTTTTACAATGCTTCTGCCTGTAATCCAGCCGGTCTCTGCTGCAGGTGGCGGGGGTGGCGGCGGTGAAGAAGATATGCAAGCACAGAACACCATGGCCATGTTCAACTCTGTATCTGAAGATACTATGGTGATGTGGGAAAACGTTAACACTCAATTGCTTTACATTTCAGAGATGTTGCAATCATCTAGATATCTCATCTACCGACATGATACTCAAATGAATTCTAGCATGATAACGAATAATGAAATCCCATATATTGGAAACGTTTCTGCTTGTACTGGTCCTTTGGCTACTTGCCCTGGACAAGTACACACCTTTGAATACGATTTACCCCCATCTCAAGATGGTGACTTCTACTATGGAATTGGAACTAATCATCATGACATTGTAAATGGCACTTGGACTATGATAGCCTTCATGGCGTTGGGAGTGTCACAGATTGGTCAACCAATAAGCGAATTCACCCACAACATCACTGCACCATTCTCAGTTAATGCAACTTACTACCCCAGCCTAAGTCAAACTAAAATTGACTGGATTAATCTCAACCAACTAACTCCTGGAACTCTTATTGAAACAGGAGATAATGCGTATAAATCCAATATTTACCGCCACCTTGTTCCTGCAACTAGGGAAAACTGGTTATTCTTGGAAAAAACTTTGGTTGGAAACGCTTCAGCAGGCATTTCTACTTTTACTTATACAGTGCCACCAAATACAGATGATGATGCATATTATTCTGTCACTTACACCTATCTTGGATACGAAGATACTCGCTTCATAGGTGGGGTCAACACCATGGATGCAAATTGGCCAGTAACAGAAGACAATGTCGCCCCCAATTTACTATTGGGTGGAGTTCATGCTTCATTCAATGCCGAACCAATTGGGGGTACTGGAAATACTAGCATCACCTGGACTGATAATTTCACAGAAACAAATGCAATTTACCATGTTTGGAGATCTGGGGTGCAATTCAACAATACAACTGATGTAAATGTTGAACACATTGCTGCTGTTCCGGCAGGTATTCAAAGTTACAACTATCAAGTTGAGAGGGGCACTCTTGGTTATGCATACTATGCAGTTACTGTAGTAGATGCAAGAGGAAACCATAACAGTTTGATAGATAGTTCTGTCAGGGATGGACCTATCATGGAGAATGCTTTCGATCCTTGGATTGCGGAACCAACCAATGTGCAAGCAGTTTATCTCGGAGGAGGAACGACAAATGTTACTTGGATTGACCAAATAGGAGCTGAAGGTGAATCCTATCATGTGTGGCACGCATGGACCAAACTCTCTGCTGCTACTAACCTGAGTCTTGAGGCTACTCTCGTTGCTATAATACCCGATGGCGTGCAATACGCACTCATTCCAATTCCTATTGACAAGGATAGGCTCTCTTACTACTGCGTAACTTCTGTGACTCGTTATAATCACCTTGGAGCAACATATGAAGATACACGATTCCAACAGAACTGCATCTTGTTACCCGTTAACGAAGATACCCTCGCACCCGCCCCCGTTACTCTCGCACAGCCAATGCTACAAGGAGGGCAGAGGGTCGTATTGCTTTCTTGGATTAACTCACTAGCAGAAGAGGAGGAAACCTACACTGTTTGGCGACATCTCGGAACACCGTTTGATGACAATGAAACCGGAAATATCTCTGATGATGATGGTTGGGAGGTGATGATTGATCATTATGAGCCATCGCCTGCTGAAACAACTATTCTAAGGGAAGTCTATCTAGTAGCAGAACTTGACAGATACACATGGTATGCACTGATAGTAGCAGACGAATGGAGTAATTCACGGGATTCACTCAGCAACCGTTCTAATGCTTGGTTAGTGCATGAGGATACAACCGGAGCCAATGCAGAAGTGACCCTTGGACCTGAAGGAGAAGATGGTGTTACTAGTGGTGCTTTGAAGGGGGGGGACTATCGCCTGAAAATCTTAAGCAATGAGCCACTGCAAGAATTCCCTCTGATTAGTGTGTACACTAGCAACTATGACTCTGCTACCGGTGCTGGAAGCACTTTCACACCTGAACAAGAAATTACTCGGGCTACCCCCTTCCTTAGTTCTGACACCCACTTCATTTGGGATTTCCCCATCCCTAATGGAATGCAAACTTCTGACTTAGTGGTTGAAGCAGAGTTAATTGATGATGCTGGTAATTCACGTACTTTGGTTTGGGAAAACTGGTCGATAGATGCTGCATCTCCTACAATTGAGTTGTTTGCACCATCATATGATAGCAAATATTTGTATGGAGATGATATTAGAATTCATGGTGTAGTGACTGATGATGTAGGTCTTATTGAAGTTAAATTCCGTCTCATCGATGTTCGTGAATTCTTTGAAAATCCATCTCAATGGGAGTTGGTCGATGATGTTTCACCATTAGATACTCCAAACAATATTCTCATCTTTGACATGAAAGAACCGTCTGCCACATTTGTTGAACCTGGTAATCACAAAATTGAGATTCTAGCAACAGACACTGCTGGAAACGAAAAATTATTTGTTGCATCGTTCTATGTGGATCATTGCTACGAAAATCTTAGTGGAATGACTTTCTGTGAAAGTGGAAACTCACCCTTCCAAGAAGAAACTGCGGAGCCAGAAGCACCACCAGACCTAACAAGCCCACCATACATCATCATCATTGCTGTGGGCGCTTTCAATGTGTTATTACTGCTATTTGCAGTATTAATGGGTGTGCTCGCTGCACAAGACCCAACGAAAAAGAAGAAGAAGGGCGATGATGATGATGAGTACGATGAAGATGATGATTGGATGCTCGAATTTATGGGCGGTGGCGGAGATAGTGGCTCAGCGTCAGATGTTCGAGACGATTTAGACATGGATACCGCCCCCACCAGAGATTTGTCGACTAGTAAGGCCCTGGTTGATGATGATGACCCATTTAGCTCGGATGATGGTGAAACAAAGAAGCGCCGCAAGTCAAAGAAAGATAAGAAAGTCGAAGATGAAGATGACGAAGATGATGATGGTGGCGATGATGATGATTGGGGCGATGATGATGATGATGATGAACCCAAGAAGGAAAAGAAGAGACGCAGACCTTCAAAGGGTGGCAAATCAGAGAAGCGCAAAACCGTCAAGCGCAAGAAGAAATGACATCAGTCGTGGGAATAACCATCCCCACACTAGTCATTGTAGTAACTCACCCAAATGACAGGAGTGATAATGCGTGATGCCTCATCTGGGTAATTGAGGAATCAGTGTGTTTGGCATGGATGACCCTGTTAAGGTACTAAACCAATTACGCCATTATGTCACAGATGGTAGGCTTGAAATCGCTGAAGTGATGGCTGAGGAACTCACAAATCTATTGCTTTCTGAGAAGAAGAAAACTATCGAACATCAGGGACTACTGGTTCTGGCACTGAGAGATTATGCTAACATTCTTGAAATACGTCAAAAATGGAAAAAAAGCCTAGATGCCGCAAAGCGACTCCAAAAAGAAGAACGGGCATTAGGAGCAATGCGTGCAAAGAATGGTATGCCAACAACAGCTGAACAAACTCTTTTGAAATTGCAAGACAAAATGCAAATGGGAAGAATATTCCTTCAGTGCAAAAAGATGAGAAAAGCAATCAATTGCTTCTCGGTTGTAGCAAGTACAGGACATATAGAAGCCCATCTACTATCGATGGAAGCACATGAAAAGTGCAAAGGGAATTTGAAGAAGGCAACAAAAGTAGCAAAAGCCCTTGACAAGGCCCTAGAGGTAAGTGGCCCTCTTTCTCGTGAACAAAATGAGTTTGTCCTTGTTTCAGAGATTGGTCTAAAAACATCTTTTCAGAAAATTTCCTCTTCTTTTGAGAGATGGCTTCAACCATCATCAGGACTGAATTCAAATGTTTCAGGGAATCTAGCGAAAAGGCTCACCTCACTTAATTCTCAAAAGGCTGCAATAGAAAGTGGGGAACAGGCAGCTGACGCCCGCCTTCAATCTGCCATTGATTCACTACAACCCACTGTAGACTATCACGAATATTCGCAGTCAAGCCATTAACGGCTACAAATGCTTATTTCTTACCAAGGAAATCCTGCCATTCACTACACGACGGACACCAGGTCCACAAATTACTCTGATGCATCACCTCTTGAACAAAACCTCCGCATGTCTTGCATGGAGGGTGCATGGTTGGAGAAGGTGGTACGGAAGGGGGCGCCTGCGCCATAGAATAGACACCTTCTGCAATGTCATCAGTTTTACGATTATATCTAATTGCCATGATTAGAAGAATTATGAGAGCAAGCATACTCAAACCGATTACAATATACCAAAGTGCCGATGTATCCTGTGCACCCCCTTTAGATTGATCTCCACTCCCAGTCTGGTTGTTAGTGTCATGAGAGGCAGGGCAACCTTGATTTTCAGGTAGACCCGGATCATTTGGACAGTTGTCGGCTGAATCGATTATTCCATCACCATCAGCGTCATTGTTATTATTGTTATTTTGAGTCCCATCACCAGAGCCATTCCCAACACTAATATTTGTGTCAACCCATACAGCAGTCCAGTTTCTGCTCAATGAATTGCCATCATCTGGAATAGCTATCAGACGAATGTGAAGTCTATGTTTTCCAACAACTGGGTCAACTTGGATGCTCTCATCAACAGAATCGAAGGTGGTCCAAACCTGAATCGGGAAATAATCCGATTCCGTAACTGTAGTTTCATTATCTGTGAGTGCCGCTTCCAACCTGATTAAATCAGTATTATTTGCAGCAGATGCCCACATCACCTGCACGCGCCAAAGATTCGCATCGTTGGTAATTACAGCCTGTAAACCCACAGGTAACCAAAATGGTAAATCTTCATCACAATGTTGAGAATCTGTTGGATAAAGATCTATTGACAAACCAGTGGCTGAATCTATGGGGCAGCCATCACCATCGAGGTCGGACCAAGCAAGGTAGTCTGTGGGAAAAGCATCACCATTCTCAGTACGCAAGTCACCTTGTCCGACAGTAAATGTGTAATTATCACCAAAACCATCACCATCGAAATCATTGCACTGAGTTGCATCAGAAATGAATGCATCGCCGGCTTCATTGATTCTCATGCCATTGTCATTACCATAGGTGTAATTATCGCCACAACCATCGCCATCAAGATCACGATATTGGGTAGCGTCATTGGAAAATGCATCACCTGCTTCGCCAACGCGCAACCCATCGTTACCAACTTGGTATGAATACTCATCACCATAACCATCACCATCGCTGTCCCACCATTGAGCGGGGTTATTTAGAAATGCATCAGCAGTTCCATTGGGGCTTGCAAGCCACGAAGCATCTGGGTCACTATACCCGTCTCCATCGAGATCAGGGCAACCATTTCTGTCCGCATAACTCGTACCTGGAGTGTTTAGGCAAGCGTCGCCATTTGTTTGAGATTGATCATCTCCCCAGCCATCTCCATCACCATCATAGTGTTGTGTAGGGTCATTTGGAAAATAATCTAAACTATCCATCCAACCATCACCATCAGCATCTTTATTCAATACTAACAATGTTCCTGTATGGTTCATTAATGCCAAGGTATCCCCTGTAAATAACAACCCAAAACCACGTGGAATATGATTAATTGTATAAACGCTTGAAAGTGTATTGTTTTGTAGGTCATAAAACTCAAGTTGGCCCGTTTGAGATGTGGATGCATCCCCAGTACCAACTACCATCGACCCATCATTTAGAGGTGGAGAAATAGAGAATGGTTCATACATCAGCGTAGTATTTTGTATCTGTGTTTGAAATTGTATGTCCCAAATAATCATCTGTTTGTCCCACCCTGCTGTAATCAACAAATCCATGCCCGGAAACCAATTGATTACACCCACATACCCATTATGGGAATAAGGTGAGCCGTCGTCAATCCAATTTTGAGGAGATGGGTCACTTGTATTCCACAACCTTACTGCACCTGATTGACCTACAGATGCGAGCAAACCACCAATATCATTGAACTTGATTGTCCAGTGTGATTCAGAATACTGCCATTCCTTGAGGAATTGACCGGACAGCGGGTCTATTATTGCAATATGACCATCTCGGGAAGTGTTAGTGGTGTTAGATGACCACGAAATAGCAGCATACAAACCTTGAGGATGCATATTTATTCTACCAAATGCGCCTACCGTCTGATATTGACGTAAATCAAATACCCACGATAATTTTCCATTTAGATTACATGACAGCATTACGCCATCACTAAATCCGATATAGGCTTCATTATGTTGCTGCCACCCCACTGATTTTGCAAATGGAATAGAATAAACCAGTTGACCATATTCAGGGTGAAAACATTGGGAAAGAATTGAACCATTAACCCCAGATCGAATCGTCAAAGTCCCTGATGACTCTGCAACGGCAATCATGTCTCGGTTTGGTGAAATAGCGATTTCACGTACTAACCTTGGGCCAAAACGACGGTATGGGGTAATCTCAAAATTAGTTACATCCATCTTCCATATTTCAATAGCACCATCTTTGCCTGCTGAAGCTATCAACTGATTTGCAGTACTTGTTGTTGAAATCATTGTAGTTGCTACTGCTTTGACATCTTCAGGCTGACCCGTGTTATTTGAAATTACTGAATGCCAACCAAAATCTGTCTGAATCTGCCCCCCTGAAGCGATGGAAATTTTCCCTGGATTAAACAAACCAAGAGTAAGATAAGAACCATCTGGCAACCAAGCGAGACTGCTAATATTCTGTGGGACTGGTGAATACCAGAACAGAGCGCCATCCGATTCAGCATAGGATGATGCCACACCTTCCCACTGATTTGGCTGAGATGGAGATGGATGATTGTAAGCAATGGTGTAACTTCCACCACCTGGCTCCCAAGTAATCGCCCAAGCAGTAGAATTGGGGCCTGCTACATGACGCTCCCACAGCAAACTACCGTTACTAGCACTAACACCGTATACGACATCGCGGAATGATACATTTCCATCTGGATGCGTCGTCATGTTACGCCCAAGTGCAGCCACAGTCCCACCATTCGTGGAGATTGCACAATCAGGCACCCAATATTGAGTGAATAAATTATGGGCATTGTGGGGTGAGCCGTCGATAAAATGTGCAATATCAGCAACTACAACCTCACCGCCCATGTTCATATGATTAATATCTCCACAGAAAGCAACCTCTGAGTGATCAATTGAAGCATCAAGGCCCCAAAGCCATCCATCATAAGTTCCGGTCATGGAATCAGTCCATTGGCCTGAACGCATCTGAGTTGAATCATGTGGTTTGGAAGAGCCGCTATCAATCACTTGATATGAATACCAGTTAATGCCATTGTCTGCGGCTAACACCCAGTCATTCGAGAGCCAAACCACACTCACCATCGCTGCTGAATGGTGAATCCAAAGAAGAACGCGGCCATCGCTCACATTCCAAACAAAAAGGCGGTTGTCGGCAATTTCAACTGCTGCTATTTTAGTTCCATCGGGGCTGAATTCAATATCCCATACTGCTCCTTTTGTTGCCGGTTGCCATACCTCTGCAAACCAACCATTTTGGATACCTGGGCCATCACTCATTGTCCATTGGGTAGTGACTCCACTTTCTGTAATTGGAGCGGACTCCTCAAGTTCACTTTCTATAGGTACTAATACGAGAAGAGATGAGGCTAGAAACAGCAGCACCAACATCAGCGACTTACTCTTCATCAGCATGGCCAAACACCTTTCCCACTTTGAACTTCGGTCCGTGTGCCTCCTATCTGAGGAGGTATTTTATCCATTCCGGCTAATTTGAAGATATGCAATAACATGCCTGCACGACCTATTTGTCAGCGTCAAGGTTAAGGGTACTTCAGTGAGGCTAAATCCATGCGCCATTTAATTGACCGTGTATTAGAATTGCAAGAGGACGAAATTTCAACCGAAGAAATTGAGGAAACTGATGACATCGAAACTATTCCTGGAGATGAAGAATTAGTAGAATTATTGGCCAGCCTTGCACCAAGAATCAGAGTGTTTGGATGTGGCGGTTGCGGTAGTAATACTGTTCAACGGCTATCTGATGAAGGATTACTCGGGGGCGACCATATCTCGGGATATGCCGTGAACACAGACGCTCAACATCTGCTTCGCTCAAGGATTGAGAAGAAGATACTCATCGGTAGAACTGCAAGAGGTAGGGGGGCCGGTGGCGATCCTGAAAAAGGTGAGAAGGCCGCTTATGAGTCAGAAAGAACCTTGGCAAATATCGTCAATGATTGTGATTTGGCTTTTGTCACTACTGGACTTGGTGGTGGAACTGGCACTGGCTCAGCACATGTCATGGCTCGTTTAGCAAAAGCTTCTGGCGCTCTAACGATTGCCGTGGTTACCTATCCCTTTTCTTCCGAAGGGACCTTGCGTCGACAAAATGCCGAATGGGGTCTTGAGAGATTACGTGAAGTCTGTGATACTGTTGTGGTACTCCCAAATGAAAAGTTGCTTGAAGTTGAAGGTGTTAGAGACTTACCGATAGAAGCAGCGTTCCGAGTAGCCGATGAATTGCTCATGCGATCAATTGCAGGCGTAACTGAAATGATTACGAAGGAAGGACTTGTCAACCTTGACTTTGAAGATCTCAGGAGTGTCATGTTGAATGGTGGCGGAATGGCAATGATTGGTCTTGGAGAAGCGACCGGTACAGATAGGGCAGCTGAAGCAACTGTCGAAGCACTCACGTCACCACTCCTCGATATCGATGTATCCGATGCACGTGGGGCACTTGTCAATGTGGTTGGCGGTCCATCCCTCACACTTGGTGAAGCGGAGCGATGTGCACAGGAAATTAGGGAGCGAATCAACCCCTACGCACGCATCATCTGGGGAGCTACTGTCGATGAAAATATGGGCAATGAGATACGTGTTCTTCTTGTTTTAACAGGGGTCAAAAGTCAGCAGATTTTTGGCGCGAGCGCTCATCAACAAATGCAGACCATGCGCAATCGAAGCCTAGAATTCATCAATTGAATGAAGCGTTGATGTTAAAGAGGGCCCTTATGTCGGCATGAACCCTAAGGGGTTCAATCATGGCCAGTTCTGACTCTACAAGCAAGTCCTTTGAAGAGAGGGTTCAAGCGCGCCAAGACCAATTCGAAACTTGGGTTCGAAGTTTTGGTAGAGGCTCGTGGGCACGTATCCTACGAATGGCTCGCAAGCCATCCAAGGCTGAATTCAGGCAAACCATTTGGGTCTGTGGAATAGGCATGTTTGTACTCGGTTTTATCGGCTTCATCATGCTTTGGCTTATGGATACCGAACTACCTAAATTCTTTAGCTGGCTTGTCGGCTGAAACACATTTACTGGAGATTTAACAATGTCTGAATACGATAACATGAGTGTTGCAGGACTCAAAGCTGAGTTGAAGGAAGCAGGATTGCCAGTTTCTGGTAAAAAAGCCGAACTCGTCGCTCGTCTCAAAGAATCTAGTAGCGCTAGCGAAGAAATTACAGAAGTTGCAACCGAAGAAGTTGCTATGAGTAGTGATGATATTGAATCTGAAGAAAAAGAATCCATCAAAGACGATGATATCTCTGACAAGGAAGGTGTCACCTATTCGGGTGGTGGATTTATTGTATTCATTCGCCATGCAGACAGTGTGCTTTTACTGAAGCGTTCTGATGAGGTCAGTGATTTTAATAGCATGTGGGATGGAGTCTATGGAGTCGGTGACCCTAGCGACATAAATCACGTTCTAACTAGAGTAGAAGATGCAACTGCCATCCCCACAGAATCACTCACCTTCGTGAGAATGGGTGAACCTCGTGGTATCGAATTTGGTAACCGGCTGAATGATGTCACCCCAATTCTTGTGGTCAGCAATACTAATGTTGTTGAGCCAAAATCTCTCTACAATGAAGCAATTTGGGTTGACCCTGGGTTTGTCAACGTGCTCAGCCCAGACGAAGTTGAAGGTGCTGATGATGTTAGTGTCATGCAAGAACGGCCCTCTGTTTCACAACTAGGGGAAATGTATGGGGATGTCGCGGCCTTTCTCTTCATGCTCAAGACCACAATTGGACAAGAGCAGAAAATTGCTAACGAAATACGTGCTCGATTATCGGGGTCTGGTTCTTTGCAAGATATTCAAGATGAAGTTTTCTCAGTTATCCACCCCCGCATGATGCGAGGTTACATCTTTATTGAAGCAACAGCAAAACATCACGTTGAGAAATTAATTGGTCGTGCTGGGGGCGTTACAACACCTATGAGAGGGGCTGCAAAGGTTCTACCAGGTGAAGCACCATTCCATGTTGTCTCTAATTATCTTGAGCCAAAATCTGCTACAGCAGGTATCGAAGTTGGAAGTATTGTCGAAATTAGGGTGGGTCATTTCAAGGGCAACCGCGCACGCGTTACTGCCGTTGCTGAAGGTAAAGAAGAAGTGACTGTCGAACTGTTCGAAGCGGCTGTCCCAATCCCTATTACAATGCGAGCAGATAATGTTCGTGTCACGGAGCGTGTGGTCTAAGCGAAGAAAATGGTTCTCGCGGCGGTTAAATAGAGGAAGTAGGTCGGCCGGAACCCAAACAATGAGGTGAATCAATGTCAGACAACTGGACTGCACGACGCATTCGCACCGCTGTTATTGGTAAGGGCATCAAATTCAACGGCTCTTGGGATGGCGAAACTGATGTTGGCTCAGACCCAAATGTACACAATATCACACTCGATCAAATCATCACCATCTCAAATGAGAAAGCGGATGATTTGACTGGTAAGAATGTCAAGGCGCGCTCACTTGAGGTCATGGGTACCTGTGTCTCGATGCGTTGCCATATTGAAGGCGTTGTACCAAAAGAATTCATTACGAAGGTGAAAGCAGGAGAATATGACGACAGGTTCAGTTGATTCACGAATTGCGGGAGAGGGAAACCTCGTGAACCGCAGAGGTGAGAAATATGGAAGAAGAAATTAACTCAGCAATCAAAAAAGCGCTAGAATCAGCGCCGGAGCGGAAGTTCATTGAGAGTATTGAGATGGCGTTCACCATCAAGGATGTAGACTTGAAAAATCCAGCAAACAGAATCGAAGAAAATGTGCGCCTCCCATGTGGGCGTGGAAAGAATATCAGTATCGCAATGTTCGCAGGTGGCGAAATGGCTACCAAAGCAACAAAGGCGGGCATTGTGGTAATTGATCCTACCCAAATCGAAGATTTGGGCGGCAACCGTCAAAAGGCGAGAAAGTTGGCGCGCAAGCACGATTTCTTCCTCTCAGAAGTACCTCATATGGCTACAATCGGCAGGTTCCTAGGTATAGTTCTAGGACCACGTGGTAAAATGCCTCGTCCAGTCCCCCCAAATGTTGACCCCGCAGCAATTGCATCCGGATTAGAAAGTACAGCGATTGTTCGGAGCCGTGACAAAGTTACTTTCCACACCATAGTTGGGTCCCGCGCTCAATCTGAAGAAGATATTGCTCTGAATGCAATGGAGATGTGGAAGCGTGTTACCTCAAAATTAGAGCGTGGTGCTGGAAATATTCGCTCTCTATACATCAAGACCAGTATGGGGCCCTCCATCAAAGTGGAGGTGGATGCTTCATGATTCCAAAAATGGGTGATTTGCTCAAGAAAGGTGGCAAAACAAAAGGTGATAGAGTTTCTGAATTGGTAGAAATTCTACAGCAAGATGGTGTTGTTGGCATTGTTGATACAACTGGGGTGCCTGCTACAGCAATGCTCGGCATGCGTAGTGAACTTCGAAATAGAATGAGCATGACTATGGCAAAGAAGACTTTGTTCCGAATTGCTTGGAAAGAGGTTGGTTTTGATGAATCCATGTTAGAGAAAATGATGGATAAAGCTGAACAACCAGTTCTTGTACATTCTAGTGTCTTGTCACCATTCCAACTCTTCAACGAACTTGAGAAGACCCGTACTGGCCGTTCAGTAAAGTCTGGAGATATTGCTCCTCAAGACATAATAGTAGAGGCGGGAGAAACTGATTTCGTACCTGGCCCTATTGTCGGTGAGTTGTCCGCTGTTGGAATTCCAGCGAAAATTGACAAAGGAAAAGTCATGATTCAAAAAACAGTTACTGCCGTCAACGAAGGTGAAGAAATCCCTGTTGAACTTGGACTAATGCTAGACAAACTTGGAATCAAACCAATCGAAATTGGGATCATTCTCTGCGGTGCTATCGAAGGTGGTGTTTTGATGCCACCTGAAGACCTTGACTTAGATATTGATGGGTTCCGCAGTAATATTGCTCAAGCAGTATCTGCATCCTTCAATGTAGTCTGTAATGTTCGCTGGTTCACTCCAGAAACCATCCCTGTACTCGTATCAAAGGCAAAGAGCGAAGCGCTCTCTGTCGCTATTGAGGCTGGAATCACGAATAGTGAAACTATGCCTCTATTCATCTCCCGCGCTAATGCGCGGGCAATGGCCGTCGCCGGCCAGTTAGATTCCTCTGCACTTGACGAAGATTTGTCGAGTATGCTTGGAGCGACAGCAACCGCTGTCGCCTCAGCACCCGCCGACGCCGCTCCTGAAGAGGCAGCGGAAGAAGTAGTCGCAGAGGATGAAGAGGTTGAAGAGGACGGCAGTTTTGACGGACTCGGAGGCCTATTCGATTGAAAGGAAGTGAAAAAAATGGAATATGTATATACTGCAATGTTGTTGCATTCGGCTGAGAATGAGATCAATGAGAAGAATGTCGGAGCGGTCCTAAAGGCTGCAGGCGTGAAGGCTGATGACGCGCGCGTGAAAGCACTCGTCGCTAGCCTGAGCGATGTCGACATAGGTGAAGCAATGAGCGCTGCTATCGCTGCGCCTGTTGCTGCCGCACCAGCTGCTGGCGCCGCCGCTACTGCAGAAGCTGCTCCCGCTGAGGAAGCAGCCGCTGAAGAAGAGGAAGATGATGCTAGCTTCGATGGTCTTGGCTCTCTGTTTGGCTGAGTAACACAACCAATGAATTTGCCCACCGCTACACGCGGTATGCTAAGCAGTGCGGATGCTCTCCAATCGCTATTTCAGCCCCTATTTGTTGGTAATCGTGGCAATCGGTTATGACCAAAGTACCGGAGGGAGGATTGTGACTGCACCGCGCCATCTCAAGGTTGAGACATGCATTTCACCAACTGATGCAGTCAGGGCTTTGCGCCAACTAGTGATTGAGGCAAATTGGTCCGGAAGAAGAATACAAGGTAGTAGATTAGTTGACAGATGGGCTGTGATAGTACCTCTAGCAGAAGGAGCTAGAACAATTGGACTAGTCATTGAAAATGGGCCTCTCAAAGATGTGGCTATGGAAGCATACAGCCATGTTCAAGGATCTGCAGGCTCATTGACAATCATAGAGTGGTTAATTCCCAACCAACTTGAGGAAGAGTGGCGCATCCTCTTTTCCCAGTGGACCACCCGTTTACCTCGTTGCCCATGGAAATGGTCGTTTCGTGAGCGTTCGACGATTGGGTACCTTCTTCCCGTTTGGGGCCGCTCGAAAAAAACTTTCAGAAAACAAGGAGTGGATATCAAAAAAGGTGCATGGCCAGCCACTGATTTGCCTGCTTGGCCTCCTGATAATTGGAAACTACCTGATGAAGAAGAATGAAACACCTACGGTGTCACATTGATAACTTAGGAGCGCCCCACCTAATTTGAGGTAAGGGTGTGTCATTGTCTGAGAAGATGTTCGGCTCACAAAGAGCAATTACCATCTGGGTGATTTCTTTGGTCTTCGCAATCGTATTTCCTGCCTACTTCTCATTTATGGCCAGCGATACTGATGGCTTAGGAGGTGGTGCTTCTGGAGCTAAAGGACAGTGGCAAGTTGACTTCATCCAAGACAATATCACATCTGATGAAACCATGAATCTAGCAGATGGGGAACAAGGTGATTACTTCTTTGAGTTAGACTCCGGTGACATGATGATTGGTTATGTAGAAATTACCGTTAGTTGCAATGATAACGATGACCAAGGCCCTGCCACCAATGATGATGTCGATGTTACAACGGATTTTTCAGAAGTAGAAGGTACTCCAGATGATGAATCTGGAAGTGGTTCCTGTAATGGGGATGCTGTTAGTTTCACAATACAAATCACCCCTGAATGGGATGGCTCATCTTACATTGCAGATGGTGTTAGCAAGAATGATATTGAAGCACAATGGACTGATGGCGGTAATGGAACTGGTGAATGGCTTACATCTGTGACAATGAATGTAAACACCGAACCGATTATTGGGCCAATCAATCCAATCAGTGATGAAGATGAAGATGTTACAGTATCATGGCGAGCCGCTGTTTACAGTCTTGAAATTACAGCAGTGGCAGAAGAACTCTGAAGGTGAAAGAAATGGCTCTCATCGGATTCGATGAATTTCACATGGGCGCCTCAATGGCAAATCCTGAGGCTGCTGGCCTGACTTCTCTAGCAGGAATACTAGAACAGGCAGATCATACGCTTGAAATCATCCAATCAAAATACGACATTACCCAAAGCCTACCATGGGATGTAATTGTAATTCCATTCCCGAAAGAAAAATTCTCAGAAGAAGAGATGGCGGCTCTGCAATCGCATCTTCAAGGTGGAAAATCTATTCTCCTCCTTGCAGAATGGGGTGACCTATTTGGCCATGTAGACCATCTCAATAAGTTAACAAAACCATTCGGCATTGAAATCCAAAAAGATAGGGTGACTGATCATCAAGAACATATAACCCACGAGGTGAAACTCGGAGGTGTTGTTCTTGGAGAGGAACATATCCCTCACTATGTCAAAGTGACAAACTTTACTACACACCCAATCACTTCTGGAATTGAGGAATTAATTTACTTCTCTGGTTGTTCACTTCGCGTGAGTGAACCGGCCTTCTCTGTTGCCGCTACTTCCGCATCCTCTTTTGGTGACATTGACCTCAATTCAGAGTTAGATGATGATGAAGTGCAGGGAGAATTGCCAATTGCTGCTGCCAGCGAAATGAGTGGAAGACTGTTTGTGATAGGTGACAGTAACATCGCTGCCAATGGTTACATAGAGCAAGGAGATAACTTGATTTTTATGCAACAGGTAATCGATTGGCTGTCATTTAATATCTAATTTGGCTTGGAAAAAAGTTTACAATAATTTGGCTAATGCCTTAACCTAACACTCTTAATGTTGAGGCTGTTCGCGGTGCCATGGCAGCAATGTTCTTTGCAATAATGATACTATCCTTCTCCTTTGCGCTAATGATAGGAGGTTTTCTGAAAATCATCAGGCAGTGGGAAGGCGCTGTCGTGTTTCGATTGGGTGTTTACAGAGGAATATTGAAACCTGGAATCAGATTTGTTATTCCGTTCTTTGACCGCTTGGTTCGCTGGGATCTCAGAATGCTGACTAACGATGTGCCTGGACAATCGGTCGTCACTAAGGATAACATTTCTCTCAGTATTGATGCCGTTGTATTTTACAAAATACGTGACCCCGGCGATGCTGTCAATAAAGTCACCAATGCCCGCGCCTCGATTGGAATGGCAGCAATGGGGGCATTGAGAGATGTCATCGGTTCGGTTCCACTGGATACCGCACTCCAAGAGCGTGAAGAAGTAGCTGAGCGAATCCGCTCTAACTTGGATGATGCTACAGACCCATGGGGCATCCATGTTCTTCATGTTGAATTAACTGACATGCAACTACCTCACGACCTGACCAGAGCAATGGCGAAGGAAGCAGAGGCTGACAGAGAAGCCCGTGCCCGAGTCATCAAGGCTGGTGCTGAGCGAGAGGCTGCAACCAAGTTGGCAGAGGCTCAGGAACTATTCGCCCGCTTCCCTGCACTTATGGAACTACGCCGCTTGCAGGTACTTTCAGAAGTTGGAGCAGAAAACAATGCTACTCGCATCATGATGCTACCCGATACCGTGCTCGAATTTGCTAACGGGCCCTTAGGTGATATCCTTAAGGGAGGTGGTAAATGATGGCTGGAGAAGAACTCGTCTTCGAGTTGTGCTGCGGCTTAGTTGTAGGTGTTCTCGGTGCACTTCTCATTCTAGGATTGAAGGCTGCTGGTGGCATGTATGCTGTGGCTGGAGGAGAGCCCAGTGGCCACCCACCACGAGGTACATGGCCCCGTCGTGGATGGATTGCCGTTCTTGACCAGTATGAGAGAGCGGTGAAGTTCCGCTTTGGTAAGTTCAATAAAGTGAATAATGTGGGACTTGCCTTCCGTTGGCCTATTATCGACCAATTCCTAGCAGTTGATATCAGAGATCGACCAGAAAACATCCCTGGACAAATCTGCATTACCCGTGACAATGTGAGTATCAAGGTAGATGGTGTAGTCTACTGGAAAATAGTCGATCCGAAAACAGCAGTATTGCAGGTCAGCGACCCTGCAAGTGTTATTCGGCAAGCAACAATGTCTGCACTACGAGTCGTGATTGGCGAATTCACGCTAGATGAATTGCTCTCCAAGAGAGAAATCATAGCACACCGCATGGAAAGTGTCCTTGACAACTTCTCCCAGCCACTAGGTATTGATATCTCGCGAATTGACATCACAGATGTTGTGATTCCAAGTGACATGCAGCGTGCTATGGCTCGAGAAGCAGAAGCACAACGAGAACGCCGTGCTCGACTTAGAAGAGCGGAAGGTGAAGTTGAAGCTGTCAAGAACCTCGCTCATGCAGCAAACACTATGGAAAAGAATCCAGAGTTGCTTGAACTCCGCCGGCTGCAGACTGTTGGAGAGTTAGGTATGGAGCAACACACACTAATCTCATTAGTGCTACCTTACGATTACGGAAACCTGGGTGGTGGACGGCCACGCGGAGTATCCGAATTTAGTGAAGAAGAAAATGATGCCTTCTTGGAGAGCATCAAGGTTTTGGAAATTGAAGAAGTCATTGCAGAAGAAACTGCGGATGAACTGCCTGAGCCTGAACCGCCAGCACCTGCAGATCCACTAGACGAACTGACTGAAGAACAGGATGTACCTCCAGCACCTGATTTTGGTGATGAAGAAGAATCTTGAAACGACCAAACTAGGTCTTTGCGTGGATTTTGATGATGGCCCCATCCTCTAATTCGTGTTCAGCACCAATTATTCGGCCATTTCTTGCATCAGAAGCCCGAATGAATCCTTCACCCAAATCGGTGTGTACTGCAAAGGCCAATCCTTTGGCGGTGGTACCATTAGGAACTATGAGGGCATCAGGAAGAACCCTGCCATCACCATCGGTCCAGTGAGTTTCATCTTGGACTGGATAAGCGACTATCCTCTCAAGGCGTTGGTAAACAACTTGTGTCAGCAAATCATTGAGGCCTGTCCCACCCAACCTATGCAAACGGTCTGCCAACTCAGAAAGACCCTTTTTCTGAGCATCATTCAAACTCGCCTCGGAATTCACTTCAAACTGTAAATCACCTGGAGTATAGATAATTGCGCCGGCCTTAGTGGCTCTTCTAAGAGCAAGTTCTGATTCGGCGCTACACGGTACAAACAGGCCGCCGGATGCTTTCACTTCATTTTTCAACGAAGAAAATGTTTCTTCATCTGCAAGATCTGCCTTGTTGGCAGCAATATAGAGAGGAAACATCTGGCGCCTAAGAATGTCAGATAACAGGTGGCGCTCATCATCCCCCCAAACATGTATTGCGGGGGCGTCAGCATATTCACTACGGAAAGAATCGATAGCAAGTATTACATCATTTTGAGATACCCCTATTCCAGTCAATTGGTCATGTAAGAAATTGACCAGACCCACTTCCCCTTCTGTCTGGATTCTACGAACAGCCTTTGTCCAGCCATTGGAAATTATCCCATCAATCCATGCCGCCAACTCTTCAATCAGAAAGTGGTGCTCTTCCTCTGGACTAGAGCCACCCGAACCAATCGGGTTTCCTTCAATGTCGGTTCCTCCTGAAGCATCGACTACCTGAATCAATGCATCGCAACGGGCTAAATCTGAGAGAAACTGGTTTCCACGACCACGTCCTTGGTGGGCACCAGGTACAAGTCCGGCCACATCAACAAGAGTAACGGGGACTAGCCTTGAAAACTCATTACAGGCACCAGTTCTTGGTTCACAAATACTGCCACCACGACTTGGGTCAGACCTGGGTTCTCGCCCCCCTGCTTCTATTTTTTCTCGTAATTCCTTGCACGCGCAGGGTGCATTCGTTGCGATGTATGTGACACCTATGTTGGCATCGATTGTAGTGAATGGATAGTTTGCGATTTCCACTGCTACCTCAGTTAAAGCCGCAAATGTGGTGGATTTACCGACATTTGGTTTTCCGACCAATCCAATACGCATTCTGTTACTTCCTGATGCAATGTTAGTACATTGGCTGAGATTCTAAACGCTCAACAATATCTGCCTTTGTACCACTATCTGATACTCCAATGGCCCTTGCCATAGCAACTAGTTCTGACTTGGGTAGTTTTGAGAGGTTTGCCGGGATTTCAACGGCTGGCTCTTCGATTACTTCCTCTTCAACTTCAACTTCAACTTCCTCTTCAACTTCCTCTTCAACTTCGTTGACTAATTTTTTAATTTCTGCTATAGATATACGACCGCTACTCGCTGAATTGCCTTCTATTGTAATGACTGTGTCACTACCTGCACCTGCAGCGAGTAGACTGCGGATGGATGTTGAACCGGTTACTGTCATCGTTGCTAGAGCACCTGTCGCCACAGGTGATGAATCTGATAGTAAGGTACCTCTGAAAGATCCTTGTAACATATTTTGAGCAACAAAAATTCCTGACAACACTATCCCGTAGAACATCATTGCAGCAAATACTGCAACCCCTCCGGCATCAGCAGCTACTACACCGGCATCTTCCAATGCGGTTGATACCTCAGTAGAAGATAAAGCGTGATTGACATAATCAGCAATAAATTGTGAGGAACCATATCCAATTATGCCGATAGTAGATAACCAGAATGCAAACTTAGTTTTGCGTGTACTGAATAGTGTGCGGCCACTAACTTGTGGGAATAATAGATGTATACCGCCAAGTACCATCATTCCGATTACACCCCATATTGCCAAAGAGTCAAGAGTGCCTGCAATATGTGCAAGTTCGTTACTACCGCCGAAAGCTGAGATTGATGCACATAGGCTTCCAAATGTAATTGGTAGCAACAAGATTAGACCAAGCATTGTGAATTTAACTCCATAAGATTCCATAACACGACCGCTTGCTGTTTTTGTGATATTAACTACAGATGCAATTATTGGAAGTAGAGATAAAGACAAAAATACTGAGACTACTGCTCTCATGGAAGTGTCCATTTCAGGAACTACTGCTTCTGCACCCAATGGCGAAAAGGTGAGGAATGTCCCGAACAGAGCAAGGGTTGCAAGTGAACGACTCCATAGAGGTACACCCAATGTTGAGGGAACAACAAAGTGTGCAATACCAAGTGCTTGTGAAAACAACCAACCCCCAAACAGAACCTTGACCAATAACCACGAGAGTGTGTGGTTCTCTCCACTGAGTAGTATCATGGCAACAGGCCCAAGCCAAATGAATGCTGCAAAACCCATCACTATGAACCATTGTGGAACCATAATTGGAGAATCTGATTGAGCCATAGTCAATAGGTGGTTTGCAAATAACGGCAATGCGAGAATTGAAAGTAGAATGTAGTATATTGGTGGCAATTCAAACCAACTGCTGTTACTAATCAAATCAGTGTGAGCAAGGATGAATCCCGCCGCAACTACAGCGCTCCACACAAATGCAAGCAGAGCTGTTGTCGCTTCGTTTGCCATGCGGCCGTTACAAAGTCCACTCTGAATGGCAAAACCTGCTGCAATGAGTAACATCGATAGGGCCCCAAAAGCGGTTACAACATGAACCGCGGCAGATGCTTGTGCAGCACTTGGCGAATATCCGATTGCCCCCAATGAACTAAGCGCTGACGGCTCGTAAGTACTCCAAATATTGAGGAAAGTTAGAGTTGCAGCGATGATGAACCAAAATATGCCATGGGCAAACCAAGTCTTTGCGCCACTTCCTGCACGGTCCTCCATCAGATCAGCAGCGGGTCCAAGCCCCTTGCCCAACATGAATGAAGACATGTCTCTAGCGAATGAACCAAATGGGCCAAGTCCACGACCTGCGAGATATCGCACAAATAACAACCAGACAACGTATGTGATGAATATCGTTCTAACTTCCATGAAATCACCTCACTCCGCTATACTCTCCCCAATGAGTATCGCTACTAATGTCCCTAAACCAAAGATTACTCCTGCTATGAAGAACCAGACCAAACTATTGCCAAGTGCACTGAACAAAGGCAACACGTCACTAAGACCTGGGAAAGGATGCCCGGGATACAATACCCCATACAGAATAATGAACGCAAGTACGCCCACTAAACTCATTGTCCAAACAGCAGTCGAAGATGCTGGTTCATTATTTCCCTGTGTCATTTCTGGTAAATCAGTCACGTTATCACCACAGATTGCCTAAAGGCAATCTCGGCGAGTTGAAAGTTGTCCTTAAGCATTAGCCGAGCACATGATGCGAAATCATGGAGACATTAGAGCATCTTCAATGCTAATTCTACGATTCAATCCAACACCCAAAGGAGCCGGGATTGTCCCATCTAATTGAATCTCACAAGCCCAAATATTCTGACATTCACATGTAAGGCCCTCAAATTCTTCAATATCACAAGAAACTGAGTATCTCTCTATGGCTGCGGCTACTTCTTTGTCGCATTTGCCACAGTTATGAGCACCCCTTGCTCTGCCTGCGGCGGTGGGATGTACAATCAAACGCCCCTCAACCGGATGCACTTGACGAATCATCTCAACCAAGGACCATAGCCAAGGTGGACGATATTCTCGATGGCGATAGAGTCTGTCAACTATTGTGTTGCGCTGGATATTCATTGGATTAACACTGACCTCATCTGAAAGAGGAGATACTTCGCGAATCCATTTAACACAGTGGTGAAGGGCGTCTCCTTCTGACATGAATGGTGGTTTGAACAACAAATAAGTCTTGACTTCCAAATTATTTGCTCGAAGAGTATCGACTGCTCGGTGCCAGTGTTTTGTTGAAAATCCCTTGTTACAATGAAATTTCAGCACTTCATCGTCGTATGCCTCTAGGCCAATTGCCACCACACAACCTGGGTGTCTTTCAGCCACCCATGTCATCTTTTCAGGAGTGCACATTTCTGCTCTAGCCTCAACTATCAAACGAAGACCTCGCTCATGTGTTTCACGAAGAATCGTCTCCTGCCATTCAGGAGGATTTTCTCGATCTTCAAAGAAAGTTCCGGATGTGTAAACTTTGATTACTTCTGAGCCTTCAAAATCATTTGTTTGATCTTTTGCTGATTGCCATTGAGACATCAGATTGTCATATGTCACATCATCTCTTACATCATTGAAGTAACCGCAAAAAGTACATCCAGAATTCCACCACCAAACACAGCCACGGGTTCGGAAAATGACTGTCGTTGCTTGACAAATTGTTCCATCTGGGAGACATTCTGGAGTTGTGTAAACTGTTGCTAACTCGTCAGCATCCCAAGATTCTCGCTTACGAATCGAACCAAGGGTGTTTTCCGGAGCTTTCACTAGATGATGGATTTTGAGAGGCGAGCCTTCGTTTGGAATTACTCCAAAGGAACAAGAATCACTGCCTTCAACCATGTGCTTCAATGGAACCGGTCAGACTTTTACAAATGAACCCTCGGATTTTGATGAACTTACATTAACCACCATTTTGGCCAATTTTCTGACACCTAATTACCTATTTTTGTTTCATTAAATTAAGGTGTGCGGTTATAGGCTGAAGGGGCCTCGCGCAATGCATGCAAGCACTCAAGGAAAAATTACCCTCAGCTTACGTTGAGGGATTATCTGAGGATGATAAAAAATCCTGGAAAGGCTGGTATTTCTTTGACTGGGCAAATCAGGCATATGCACTCACGGTGATGACTGTCATTGCACCGGCATTAATGGCTAGTTTGTACAACAAGGCCACTGGTACTCAAACTGGTGATTCATTCTATGCAACCGTACTTACGCTTTCAATGATATTTGTTGTTGTAACTGCTCCGGCATTGGGCGTCATTGCTGACCGCATGCCAGTAAAGAAAAAATTACTGAAATGGTATACTGTTGCTGGTATAGCGTTCACCGCATTGATGGGTGCAGCACCCTACTTTGGTTCTGATGGATACATTGTTCTTGCAGTGATGTTCACCATTGGTACAATAGGATTCACAGGCGGTAACGTCATCTATTACTCATTCATGCCTTATCTAGGCGAGAGAGAAGATCAGGATAAAGTGTCAACCTGGGGGTACATGTATGGATTCATGGGCGGTTCGATACTACTTATTTTCCATCTCATCATTTTACTCGGTGGATTTTGGGATACAAACTTCACAATCGCTGTCGTCTTTGTGACATCTTCACTATGGTGGTGGGGATTCGGTGCATTGATGTTCAAATGGACTCCTGAACCTGAAATTCATTCTGAAATGGAATGGAATGGAGTGTTGGATGCAACAAAAGTCGCATATAGCCAAGTCATCAAAACAGCAATTGAGATTCGAAAATTCAAGGTACTCGCTTTCTTTTTACTCGCCTATCTACTGTTCTATGATGGTGTCAACACAATCGCCAGTATGGCGAGTGCATTTGGAGAATCTGTGTTGAGGCTAAACCCAAGTATGAATGTCATGCTGTTGTTGACCGTAAACGTTGTCGCAATTCCAATGACGTTCGTCTTTGGGAAATTAGCTGAAAAGAAAGGTACGAAATTTGCTTTGATGTTAGCACTACTCATCTACTGTGCAGTCGCTGTTGCAGCAGCGGGTTTTGCACCCCTTGAATTAGAAGGGGAAGAGGATGCTGAACGATATGACTTCCAATTTGAGTGGAATGAGGATACGGGTCTGTATGAAATGACTACACTCTACGATAGAGGATATGAGGGGTGGATTGCTGAGGATTCCGAGGGTGATGCTGCCTTCCGCGATGCTTTCCAAGACCACTTTCCAAACACGGATTATTCTGTAGAAGCTGCCGGGGAAAGTACGCTTGGAACCGGATTGATGGTCTGTTTATTCATCTTGGTCATAGTCGTCTTATTGGGTGGCGGACTCATGTGGCTGCAAGAACGTGAAATGGGTATAATGGGTGTTTTTGCAGCATTCTTACTCGTAGGCGTTGGTATCTTTGGTGCATCATTACTTGCGGAACAAGCCGAAGGTGCTGGAGTAGCAGATACCAAGACGATTACAGAAGGGGACGCTGTAGCCTTAGTTGCTGCTTTTAATGAGACAGATGACCATCGATTCTCCATTATCATCGTAGGTGGTTCAAATAATTCGACCATTGCGGGCTCTTCAGAAGTTGGAAACACACACCCTACAATTGTCGACCAAGGTGGGCCTGTGGATTGGTGGGCCACAACCATGCGCAGTATGATATGGGCGCCACTGGGTATTAGCGTCTCCTTACAATGGATTATCCTCGGCCTGTTTGTTGGATGTGCAATGGGCTCAGCAGGAGCCCAGGCTCGTTCGATGTTCTCGCAATTGACCCCTAAAACCCGCACATCTGAATTCTTCGGATTCTTCGGGTTCCTTGGCAAATCTGCAGCCATGATTGGTACAGCCCTCTACGCAATTACGAGTACGGCATTCGACAGTCGGGTCGCATTGTTGTCAGTCACAATTGTCATTCTAGCGGGAACCTATCTTGCTAGCAGGGTAGATCTTGACGAAGGTATACGTGTAGCACAAGAAGAAGATTCTCGTAATAGTGGAGAATTAGTTCTAGAAGAGTGATTGAATGACTAAACCATTACGCGGATTCCGATGGGTTCAAGGGATACTCTCCATTCTTGTCACACCCCTTGGATTCGCCCTCTGGGGGCTTGCCGCTGTACCAGCCATTCTACTCTATTGGGAAGTAGGTGATGCAACTGCAACGTGGGTTGTTTGGCAACGTGCGATTGCATTGGGGGCAACTCTTGGAATTGGTTTCATGCTATGGTGTTTCAGTGATTTGATAATAATTGGAATACTTGGTAGAATCATTCGCCCCCAACTTGAAGAGGTTAAGGCACCAACTGAGAGTTGGTTAACAATCCGTTGGGCCTTTCTCTCTCTGTTTCATCGACTTGCTTTGCCAGCATTAAAATGGGTAGTCCCCTCATTTGTTGGAAATGCTTACTATAGTATGATGGGGTGTAAAATTGGTAAAGGAGTACAACTCAACTCACGATTTGTCAATGACTGTTTCATGGTTGAAATCGGTCCTCGGACAGTGATTGGCGGAAATACTGTAATCAATGGACATCTGTTTGAAAAAGATGGAATCCACCTCGCAAAAATCCGGATCGGTGCTGATGCGGTAGTGGGGACTACAGCACAAATTAATCCTGGCTGCATAATTGGTGATAAAGCGGTAATAGCAAGCAGAGCGGTTCTTCCAAAGTTCACTGAGGTGCCTGCTGGGGAAATATGGGGAGGAATTCCAGCAAAATGTATTCGTCGTGCAGATGGAACAAAACCTGAGTGATTAGGCGAGTGCCGAATCAAAGAAGGATACTATGCGCAGTTCATACTCTTCAGGATGAAGCAGTTGACTTTCAACATGGCCTGCATCTTCTACAATCCAAGCAGTTGCATTAACATCCAACTCTTCAGCAAGAACTAACATATCCTCTGAATGATGCACGTCTACTCTATCATCAGTAGTTCCATGGATAATCAATATTGGTCGTTGACCTGCGTTTTCAAAAGCGCTGGTAGGGGAAGGCTCTAACAATGTCTCACCTCCAAACATCCAAGCAGAGAAAAGTGCCCCTCCAAACAACCAGGTAGGATAATTCTCACGGGCAAGCTCTTCTTCAACAATTTCATCTAGATTCAAATATCCTGAATCTAGAGCAACTGCGTGGATTCGTGTATCTTGGCCAAATGTGATGGCAGCAGTACCTGCTCCCATTGAATTACCAAGCATGCCAATCTTGTGCTCTGGAATTGATTTATTTTCAATCAACCAATCAACTAGAGACATTACATCGATGTATTCCTTGGTACCTATACTGACGCGATTATCCTCAACAGTACTCATTCCATGATCACGTAAATCAATCATCACAGTATTGAATCCATTACGATGTAGCATCCCTGCACTCATCAGCACCTGATAATTCGCCTTCGATGAGCGCACCCCATGAAGTATGATTATGGTGGATGCTGGCTGAGTGATATTCTCATCTGCTGGAACCCACCAACCAGATAATTCAATGCCTTCAGTTCTGCTTTGAATAGAGAATGCAGTGAAGTTATCCATGAAATATGGTGAAGTGTCCATTTCCTCATATTCATCCCAAGTTACGTTAAACTGTGCTGGCGAATGTCCAGTTTGATCGCCATAACCGGGTTCTGCTACGGCGAGGGTGATGTATATCTGCCATCCAATTGTGAGATATGCTGCAATGGGTAGAAGAAGAAGAAGTGCCCCTACTACTATCATCACTTTGCGAGCTTTGGTAAGAATGAATGAGGGGTTTTCGCTCATTGAAATATCTGATGACTCTACAGCATCAACTGCAGCACCTAATTCAATATCAACCTCTGTTGAAGAATCCTCTTCTGATAACTCCAAATCTACACTCAAAGTGGGTCCCCCTAAAAGGGTCACTCCTCTTCGGTGACTTCGACTGCAGCCTCAACTTCTGCTGCTGCATCTGCTGCTGCCTCGTCCTCGGCGGCTTCTTCCGAACGAGCATCCATTGCTTCCTGCAATTTCTCGTTAATTGCCCGCTGCATGTGCTGACTCTTACGCTCTGCATCAACTGCGGCTTCAATCATCTCGTAGCGATGTTTGATTGCAGTATTGAGGTCTTCAAAGACTCTCATGTGGTCGACATACCAATCATCACGTGCCTTCAATTCGGCAACAGCCAAGCGCAAATCGTTATCCAACTCTTCAGCAATCTCGAAAACTCTAGTTAGACGTTCCTTTTCACGAGTGAATTTCTCTTCCATCTTTTCAAGTTCTGGCTCAAGATGGTCAACCTGCTTGCCTCTCTTTGCACCGGACAACTCAAGGTCACGGATACGATGGTCCTTCTCCCCAAGCAATTGCTCGAGACCTTCTCGCTCAATCTCCTTGTCAATTACCTCTTTTTCAAGAACTTCAATCTCCGCTTTGAGTTGCACAATTTCCTTTTCTGCCTGCTCAAAAGCGCTGTACACCTTAGTAACACGCTCGATTTGTTGGGAGAGTTCTTCCTCCAACTGACGAACACGTACTTCAGGCGTTATTGTACCTTCGTCGTCTCCTGACATGTTGACCACTTGACTGGGCCACTCGCTTGTCCTTGATATAGCCGCCGCCCCATAGGGGCGGCTTGCGCAGTAGATTTTCAACTAATGAAAATATATGGGTTTTGAATAATTTGAGAATGCCATTCAATAATCTGCCATTGCTGCAAGAACTGCAACTACACATTGTGTTAATGATTTCACTGTAGGGATGTGAAGTTTCTCATTTGGGCCATGAGCATTGTTTCCTGGGCCAGCACAACCAGTAACGAGGAAGCGCGCATTCGGATACGATTCCTGCATCATTGCAAGGAATGGAATTGTACCTCCTTCGTAAAATGGCATCGAGCCTTTGCCGAAGGCTTTGAAACTTGAAAAATCAACTGCTTCTGCGATGATGGTTGGCATTTGAGGTGCGGCAAATCCATTCGCTGCAGCATCCAATTCAAAGGTAACGTTGGCACCGAAAGGTGGGTTTTCCTCAAGCAATTTCTTCAATTTTTCTGAGGCCGGTTCTGACTCAACGCCAGGGGGTATCCTGACACTGACTTTCAGTGATGTATGAGACCTCAACACATTTCCTGCATTAGCAATAGAAGGAAGACCATCAGCACCCGTAATAGAAAGTGTGGGTTTCCAATTTTGTGCTAATAGTGCCTCTACGAGGTCAGCATGCTGTGGTTGAACGCCCTCTAAGAAGGGAAAATCGGTAACAATTGCCTCTCCCAATACATCGACTATTTCACCAGCATCAGAATACAACTGCTTTGACAAATCAATATGCAGCCATTCTGGTATAATTTCACCAGTTTCTTCATCTTCAAGCCGTGATAGCAGATTTCTAGCGATTCTAAACGATGAAGGAATCACGCCGCTAGCCATTCCTGAATGAACTCCTTCGGAAGTGACCCCCACTGTCAGTGTACCGCCTACGAGTCCCCGCAAACTCTCAGTAATCCAAAGTCTCTCGTAATCTCCAAGGCCTGAATCAAGAACTATGACAAGATCTGGTGTTCCAAGTTGGTCTTTCAACAGAGTAAGATAAGCAGGTAAATCGGGTGAACCACTCTCTTCACTCGTCTCTATGAGAAATCGACAACGAGGATGAGCAATCCCTTGCTCTTGAAGTGCCATCAATGAGATAATACCACAATATCCTCCATAGCCATCATCGACAGAACCTCGGCCAAATAGCCACGGGTCTTCACGCACAGGCAACCATGGGCCTTTTCCCTCTGACCAGCCAGTAAACTCAGGTTGTTTATCAAGGTGAGAATAAAACAAAACTTCACCAGGAATTGTTCCTTCCACATCTAGTAATAGAAGAGGGGTTCTACCTTCCAAAGAGTGTACTGATACGCTAAGTCCTTTGATTTGAACAGTTTCTAGCCAGCTAATAAAAAGGTCAATCGTTGCATCAAGATGACCATTTTCTGACCAGTTGGAATCGAAGGCAGGTGATAGAGCTGGTATCTCAATAAATTCACATAAACTTGGCAACGCCGAATCTTCCCAGATCCGTTCAGAAAATTCTGAAAGGTACTCCCAATCAATTGCATCCGTGGCGGCCATATTTGGGCGAGAGTGTTTTAACAAATAAGGGAATTGTTGATGTATCTGATTATTTTCGTGTAGCCATGCACATTAGTGGCAAGATAATGATGCCTTTGGGAATTTTTGTCATAATTATTGGTGGAGTGATGATGTATTGGGGGACCAGTGCAGGCGCTTCCAACTTTGAAGAGGCTAAAATATACGAGGGCAGTGACGGTGAGATAGAATTAACTGGATATTCAGAAGATGCCTATTTGGTAGTTGTAATGAAAGGAGAATACGCAGATGGTAAAGACTCAGTAGGTGAAAATGGAACTGCTGAACTTACTGAGGAAGATTGTGAACTAGTTAGTAATTTCACACTGAAAAACTCAGAAGGCATGGACTTCTTTGAACCAGCGTGCGAAAATAGTGATGACAGCACTGCTGATGATGGTGCAATTCATGTTGGATATTTATGTAAAGAGGGGTGTCCTGATGGAACATTTACTTGGACCACCAACAACAATACCATTGAAATTTGGGATGGAGTGATAATATTGGAGGGAATCGGGTTGCTTGCCCTTGCTTGGGGAGGAGGGCCATCTGCCTGTTGCTGCGGGGGATTTATTGCAATTCTTGGTCTAATTTTGGGCTTAACTCTGGGTAAAAAACCACCAGCAGCAGGATACCAAGCGCCGGGAGTAATGCCACAACAACAAGGAACTGTACATTCAATGGATAATCAGCCAGGCACATTCTGAAAAATTTAATACTTGGCAGATGTTCAATTATCTGCCGCACCCAATGCTATTCCTTCAGGGGCGCAAAGACGAACATTTCCTCGATAGAATGGACAAGTTTTGCAAGCATCGGCCTTTGAACCAGATAATCTTGGGAAACATGATTCGTCAGTTCTCTCCTCTACTTCAACAAGGGCAAGAGAATGGAGCAGTTTATCAAATTCTGCGGCTATGGCTTCGAACTCCTCTTCAGTCCAAGAGATGAGACGCCCAGTTGCAGCGACAAGAATTGCCGGGCGTTGTACTTCTCTAACTGGTAGACCTTGTGCCCCACGCATTGCTTCCTGTCTAACTAAACATAGATGGTATAGATACAACTGCATCCTGTAATGACTCAAAAGTTCAATTTCTGCATCGGTTCTATCCGTTTCATCATCAACATCAGATGGAACTTCAAAGATAGTTCCACTCACTTCATCAGGTGGGTCAAGAACTGAAAGGCAACCTATTGTCTTGAGATCAATTGCTCTAATCGTATTTTGTGAATTACCATCAGTCTGACAGAGCACAAGGTCTGCAATCCCATCAAACTCGAAAGTAAGAGATGAAATCTGTTGAATAACCTGCTCACCATGGGGGGTCCAACGATATTCTGGAACATCAGAAAGTTCTGTTTCAATATTAATCAAAAATGGCCATTCAGTCCTCAAAGCCTCTACATGGAGATTATTTATTGATTCACCAAGGGTTAGTCGGCCAAGTTTGCCTTCCAATAAAACCTCAGCCATCCTCATCAACATCGCTGCTGTAATATCGCGATCTACTGTAATTGGTAGCAATTCATCCAATACTTGAGAAATCAAGTTTGGGTTAGTCATTAGATTAGGTGAAGGAGTAACCCATTGCTCAGACAATGGAGTTGAAGGTGATGCACCACTCAATCCTGGATTTGGCAGACCAAGTTCAACCAATCGATGAAATAGAGAACCGAGTTCATTGGCTGCAGGCATTATTGGTTCACTCGATGAATTAGAATCGTCAGGGATATATGGGAGATTAATTGACTCTCCTGAAATTCCCACATATTCTTTCAACCAATGACTGCGTATACAGGAATTGGCCGTATCAAGTGTATGTGGAGCAATACGAATCTTTCTTCCCACCACCCTCGGTCTTTCTGATTTAGGTGACTCTACCACAGGTAAACGTGCGCTCTCCTGAAGACGTGTGAATCTAACCAATGAAGAGATATTCTCACGCTCCGGCATTATCACATCAGGATGGTGATAGATTGGGAAATTAGGTAGCAATCCGGGTGCTAGGTATGGAGACTTCATTAGATTTGAAGGAGAAAGTGTGATTTCGCCTTTTCCACAGAATGGTAATGGTGAAGAAAGGGCGGTATCGCCTTCAAGCAACCAAGGCGCAGTCAATTGACCATCTCGATGTGCTGCCTGTCTCAATGCCTCTAACCACATCCAGCCGAATCGTGGTGTCGGCTTGTATTTCCATTTGATCTCCACTTCCCCTAATTTAGAGTCTAGGTTTGTTCCTTTTGGGGCACCTGCGAGAATGAGTCTATCTTTTACTCGAGTGCAAGCCACATAGAGCAATCTACGTGCTTCTGCTTGAACTTGCGATGTGAGCACTTCGGATGAAAGACGCCAGCTGCCGCTATCGATATTATCTCGGCTCTTCCATGGTTTCGGTCTGGGACTGAACAATTGACCAGATACAAGAATACTGTCTCGTAAAGATTGACCGAGGTTGCTCTGATTTTCTGAAAAGAGGCCACAAACAACCACTACCTTTGACTGCAAACCTTTGGAGCCGTGAATTGTCATTACTCGCACAGCGTTTGCAGGTGGCATTGCTTCACCGGGTAGCAATTTACCATTTACGGCAGCAAGACGACGAATTCGCTCTGCCAAGAGAACTGAATCACCTCCAGCCTCTGCCATCTGTGAGCGGACAAAAGCGAGGAATTGTTCCGCATATTGTCTATCAACTTGTCTTGGATAAGCCAATAACAAATCAGAATGGTCCAATGTTTCCTCTAACATGCGAACTAGTCTGTTGGAATCTGCGAGCCGCTTCCAACGTTCAAATAAGGCTCTTTGCGGCTTACTAATTGCATGTGACTGTAATCTCTTCAATAAATCTGATGAACCTTTTTTGTCTGCAATATATTTCTCTAATTGTGAATCATTGAAGCCTACAAGTGGTGTGCGAGCAAGCGTTGCGGCACGACTCACATCACCTCGCCGGGCTACAACCTGAAGTAAAGCTGCCAAAGCCATTACAACTGGTTGGGTAAGAAGGCCCCCCTCTTGGTCGGCTAATGCTGGAATTCCTAGACCATCTAAACGGTGAACTAGATCGTACATATGGGTTCGAGCAGGCATCAATACCATGATGTCGCGCGGTTCTATTTTCTCACCTGCGACTATTTCGATTTCTTCGCCTTCAGATGAAGGGTGTACTGATGTTGTCACGCCATCAATCAATGCTCTGATGCGAGCAGCGACTAACTCATGTTCAAGATGCACTTGCTTAGCTGCTGAACCGAGAGTGAATGGATCTAGGGGGACTGTCAAATCAGAAGGTGGATCACTAGCTTCGTTTGTGGCTATCGGAAGAAGCCATTCGAGTTGCCCATTCTCCTTCACCCTATGTGCGCGGAGGCTCTTGGGGGTAGCATACCAATCACCAGGGAATAGGTGATGCCTGCTATCAAAGAGGTCAAGCCACCACTCATTCATAGTCTGCAAAAGGTCATCGCATGTTCGATAATTAGTCACTAAATCAACATGGCCTTCAGTACGGCGAACGACATCTGTGTGCTCAAGACGTCTATCGTCATCTCCACGGTCAAACTTGACCCATGCCTCTTCAGGTATTGGGCGGTGGTTGACATACTCCAAACCGGTCACAAAACTAGTAATTTCCACTAGGCGTGGGTCACGGGCTGAGTCTCGTCTACGTAATGCCGGTTTTATCAATAATCTTGGTTCACTTGCATATTCATGCTCATTGATTGCGCGTAAATGAACTGTGTAACGTGACATACCACTTACTTGTGCTTGGCGGAATCCGTAGATGCTCTGCTTTTGGTCACCAACCCAGCAGACTGTCGGTTGCCAAGGTGAATTTGGGGGGTCTGGGTCGCCCTCTTTCATTTCCCTCTCACCCCATAAACGGGAGAGTATTCGCCATTGTTGGTTTGAGTTATCCTGCGCTTCATCGATGATGAATGCTCTAAATCTTCTACGCATGCTTTGTAGAACTTGAAATCGCCTCTGCAAATCTTCCTTCACAAGACGCATTGGATAATCAAGATGATGTTTGGCTATGTCCTCCCCTTGTTCAGGATTGCCACACAACGAAATTGCTGTCTGAATATGTTCGTCACGCCATGGGTGTTCTTCGTTTATTGCATCTAATGCCGCTGCAATATCAGGAGGATACCACCGTTTACAGATACGAGGGCAACGAGCCAATAGCAGGTCTTCTGCTGCTTGTGCTACATCTGAATGATCGTGCCATCCCTCTTGCAATCTCAATTCAGTTTGCACATCAGCAGCAGCACTGTGAACGGTCAACAAATCAGCAAGTATTCTAGCATCAGCATCTGCATCAAGTGCTAGGCTCTTATCTTCAATGAATGGAGGGAATGGATCTGAGATTATCTCCGGCCTTACCGACGAATCTGAAGGGCAGCATGGGGGTCCATCTCGAGGGTCAAGCAGTTCTGCAATGAGGGCACATGAGCGCATCCTCATTCCAGTTATTGAGCCATGTAGTATCTTTGCACGATTTTGACATTCAACCATTCTCTCTTTGATAGCATCACGGATTGTTTTATCCTTAATAGAGCCAAGTGGATTGATACCAGATGGCCAACCATCTCCGTTAGGTAGTAAATTTCGCGGGAAAGCAGACGGGATTATTTCCTCTGTTGAACCTAAACTACATATTGCTAAAGTGAAATATCGAATCCACAATAATTGATCCCATAAATCATCAGGAACGCCTGTCGAAACAAGTGTATCAAGAGAATTCACTCTTGTCATTTGCTTAAGGCCTTCAGTAAGACCAAGTTCTTGTGAACGCTGTTTTGCAGCATCTAACCATTCATCACCAATATCATGTAACTCAAGTGCAAAACTGTGGATTTCATCCGCGTTTAGGTGAGAAATAAACACGCTACGTAATGCATCGGCGTTCACCTCACTTGAGAATGAAGTTAGAGAACGGCGTACTGAATCAACAAAAAGTGAATTGTGCAATAATTTAGAGATTATTTTCTGGGTTCGTGAACGGCCGCCTAATTGGTGAGAAAGTCGGTTGCGTGCATCCAAGAAATCTCTTGGTGTGACCGATACTACACCGAGATCTCCCGCATGTTTCTCATTACGTATCCGCCAAAGTGAACTCATTGCCCGTTCCATCAATAATGCTCGTTGTGCATCTGACATCTGCTCATGAGTTGGACGGTCGCCTAGCAGACTACGGTGAGCAGATACCAAGCGATTAAGGAACGAATCAATGGTACCTATTGGTGCCTCATCAAGTAACATTGTCAGTTGTTCTACCAATCCTTCGTTGCGAATTCGAGGATCATATCGGAGGCCATCTCGTTTACCGCGGGGTCCTGCTCTCAAACAAGATAACTCACGACGAAGGCGATCACGCATCTCTTCAGCAGCCTTCACTGTGAAGGTTAGTACCACTACCTCGGTTGGCAAAAGACCACGCCATTCCCTCAAATCTTCTCTTTCACTCTTCGCTGTTTTCAGCAAACCACCACCAAGGTCAACCTCTCTTGGCCCTGGTGGCAATAATCGAGTTGCTCTCTGATCTTCTGAAAGGAAGTGCTCAAGCACTCTTTGAACAATGCAAGCAGTCTTTCCAGTGCCTGCGCCTGCATCAAGCACAATATGCATATCAAGATTCAACCCAAGGGTCTGTCCTCTGTTCAATTCCATTTGCGGTCACCCCCTACAGTAGGTGCAAGGCCACAAACATGTTTGACTGAACAATAGGTACAGGTAATTTCACTAGGTGTAGGTATAACACATCCTTCCTCAGAAATCTGGCCAATGCGAAGTGCTGCCGTCAATCTATGACGCATCCAAGCGCGGAACGAATTGCTGTGTGGTGACTCTAATGATTCATTTGGTCTGCGGAATAGTGTCTGTGTGTTACGGGTAACTTCTCCAATTCCAAGTGAGGCTAGATGACTATGATAATCAGAGTCGGCCTCAATGTACAAACCACTCTCTTCACCTATCTCGGCTATACCCACACCCACAACTCGGTCACCTGGATGTTCTACTTCCCAAGCACGGGCGTAGAGAGCAAGTTGAATTCCCTCAAGCAATTCTCTTTGGTGTCTTTTGCCAGCATATCCTTTGCTAGGCCCTTCAAGAGATTTCAAATCTCGTATTACCACCAAACGGCGAGGAGACCAATTCTCTCCATTATCAAGGTCTAATGGACAAATCTCCTTGCTTCCGCATTCATCGACATACTTTCCTTCAGTGCCGGGAAGAGGAATGAGTTCTACCCTATCTATTGTACCCCTCAAGCGAATTCCTGCAATAACATTCTCCCCTTCATCTGGCAATTCTAAGAAGATACCAGATTTCCCTTTACTGTTTGTCAGCGGCCATTCAACAGCTAATACAACGCTTGCACCAATGCTCAATTCTGAATGCAAAAAGCGGCCAAAGCGGCCAGAAATCGCCACTAAATCATCATCTAGAGCCTTTTCATATGATTCGAGATTGAGGCCAACAAGATCGAGGCGGCGCACAGTAGCAATAGCATCTGAGTGGCGAAGCCACGGGGCTTTTTCATCAATTATTTGTAGCAAGCGGAGTCGTAAATCATCTTCACTAATGCCAGTTGCTGCGAGTGATAATGGCACTAATTTCTCTCGTTCAACGCCTTCCTTCATCTTGAGAGATTCACAAATAAATTTAGCCCAGACCTCATGAATCAACAAGCCACGAGTACGCGCATCTACATCATCATCTTCTTCATCTTCGCCCTCTGCTTTCAAGCGAGTTGAAAGCCAGCCTTTTCTAGGACACGAAAGCCATTGAGTCAATCGACTAGGCGACCATACTTTGGTTACTCGAGATGGCCCATCGAGGAATCCGTGACGCCTATCGTGGTCATCAAGAGATGTTGAATCCGGAGTAAGCGGACGTGGATCAATAGTCAATGCACGGGAACGTGGTGGTATCTTCAGTCCAATAGTCGGCCATGAATCGCTCAGTCGTGGAGATGTTACCTTGGGTTCATGACTTTGCAGTTGCATCCTCAAATCATCAATACTCACTATTTCACCAAATCGGGAACGGGGGAGGTACGGTTCTTCCTTACTACCCACCCGAGGCTGACGGGATAATCTGTCCTCTATCAGATTTGAATCAAGAGATATGGTTACAGCAGAGGGATTGAGTGGGGCTTGTGGTGGATTCCTTGCTCTATGTAAGTCGATACCACTACGCTGACGTACATCCCGCTGATGGCTACCAGTGACGAGTAATTCGTACACCCCATCACCCTTAGTGATGACATCGCTTGGCCTAGCCACGGGAAAAACGCCCTCTCCTTCTATGAATGTAAGTCCCCAACAACTTGTTTCATCGCCATCCAAGCGATAAACATCTGAATCGGTAATGAAGGATGGGATTCTTGGCGGTAAAGTAGTATCCCACTCTGTCTCTGCCAACCATTCTGAAAGTAGCGTTGAAGGTTGAGATGATTCATCTTCTCCAGCATCAAGCACAATTATCTCTTTTCCACAGTGTAACAGGTGATTCCATGCGTGCCTAGCCTCACGTAAACGGTTATCTGGTGGTAATACTCCTAGTTCAGAACGTTCATTTTCAGATAATCCGGGCGTGGTGGGTGGTGAAGTCTTCCATGACTCTGAATCTAAATGTGCTAGGATGACCAAATCTGCATGACAACCGAGAGCCTCAATAGGAGTAAGAAGGCGCAACATCGCATCAGCAGCACGGCTACCAGAAATAGTTAGGCCATCCACCAAGGTTAGTAGTTCATCTACCCATTCCAACCCTCCTTTGGGAGATGAATGAGCCAACATACGTTGCGATGAGCGAAGGGATGAATGGCCCTCGAACAGGTCTTGCAATCCACTTAATGTTCTATTCACTTCACCATCTAGATTGTTCGTCAATAAATGCCATTTCAGTAATAAGCCAAATTGCCGTAGACATTCATCTCCATTCTCATCAGGGTCTGGAAGAGGTAACTTCTCACCACTGTAACAGCCGACTGAAAAGAGCGCTTCATCAAACACTTTGGCATCAAAAGATGTCATCAATGGCTTCAATCTATTTGCAAGAGAAAGAAGCCACCATTGGGTTGCCTCATGACGTATTCCCATGTCTTCCTCATCTTGATACGCATTGGCAAGAGGCTTACGAGCTAAGGCGTGCAACCAGCGATAAAGGGCACCTTGACCACCTAGCAAATGGAAACCTCGAGAAACCTCTTCCAACACTTCAACATCTGGAATTGGTCTTAAATCAGGTATTGAGGGATGTTGGGCCGAACAGAGCCATTCCTGCTCGAACTGCAATGTATTCTGTACTGCAACAGCACGTAATTGAGACAGAGACCAAGCATCCTCATAGTGTGGTAATCTAATTAACGCAGAAAGCCAATGAACACTGGGACTTTCACATAATGGAGCAGGACGCCTAGCTAGACGAAATCCGAAGGAATCTAGCATTGAAGCCCATAACTCATGATTTGATTCGGCTGAAGGATCAATAATAAGAATTGATTCTGGGCGGGACTTGGCATTTAGTGCTGCAACCAACAGAGCATGGGTCGACTCAATTGAACGTTCAATTCTAGGCACCAACAATCTTAGTGGGCTATCTCCGTTTGAAGTACTTGATTCGTCTGTCGATGGATGCCAAGGTGAATGAGCTGGCAACCAATCAGGGAGTTCCTCTGCTTTTCTAATTGGAGCAATGTCGTTAGGAACAAAGCCATGCAATCCCAACCTATGACTACCTGAATGTGAAAGTACGT